>Ga0065711_1032378_pt1 | contig 27463 bp, 12 predicted proteins | sample Hoacrofraction12_FD_59098 | JGI IMG/M metagenome (GOLD analysis project Ga0065711, IMG submission 59098) | Hoatzin crop microbial communities from Cojedes, Venezuela - Epithelial fraction 12 v2 (version 2) | ecosystem: Host-associated > Birds > Digestive system > Esophagus > Crop | place...
GCCCTGAGCTCCGCTTCGGCTGGCAGCGGCGGCGGGGCGCGGGGCGGAGGCGCTCTCCCGGCAGGTAGCCGTGCCGCGCCCTCCTCCTCCTCAGCCTCCCCTCCGTCGGCTCGCCGGGCCCCTCTGCCCGCTGCCTCCCGCCGGGGCTCTGAGGCGGTGCCGCGCGCGGGTGGGCCTCGGAGCTGTTTCGCTGGGGGCGGGAGGGGTGTTAAGCCCCTGAGGGAGGCTTCGGCCGCCGCCAGCCCCGCCGTTCCCCGGTACCGCAGAGCCGGGCGGGGCAGCGGGTCCTGTCGCGTCGCCTCGGTCCGCCGCTCCGCCGGGGTTGCGCTGAGCCTGACCGCGGGGGACTTTGCACTCCCGTTGGGGAGCGAGGGGAGGGGGGGGATCGGCCCTCCCGGCAGCCTGAGGGGGAGAGCTGCTCTGTCCAGCGCTAGGCCTCTTTTTTTTAAGGTTAAAAACCTAGAAAACCAACAAAAAGGTGGTTGTCTTTTGGGTTGTGTTGTTTGGTTTTTTTTTTTTTTTTTAATTTACAAAAATAAAACCAATCTGCAGCAAAGTCACTTTCCTCTGTCTTTCAGGTCTCTCCGTTATTTAGTAACATAGAAAAAATGCTAACAATTGCCCTGATTCTGTTAGAGGAAATACGGGGCTCTCGTTCTCCAGATGGACGTACCAAGTGCGTACATGGTTGGGGTGTACTTGTTGATAGTGAATTGATCCACAGGAGCAATGGACTTGATCATAACTTGATGTATGAATTAAAATGTTGCTTGTTCAAGCAAAGTAGAGACAATAGACTTAAGGAGTCATCTTCTCTGGAATTGGAATAGAATCTAGTTGCTGTTAAATCGCATTGTTGTAAAAATATTAGATGTACTAATAGGCTGTCTTCTCAGTGCCCTCTTCTGTCATTTAAAAGTATAAAGGAAAGCTTTTTTTGGGAATGTGATATGAAAAGTAATTTCTGTTCTGTAGAATGGTCTCTGTTGGTTGCTTACTCATACTGCTCTGTTAGAGCAGCCTTGGGACAGCCTACTAGCTTAACTGAAGAGTTTAAATTGTATTGAGAGCGAGTGAATCTGTTTTATTCTTCATTTGTGAAAGGTACACATGGCTGTCTAATTTACAGTAAATTCATCATGGGAACAAAGAGTTTACAAATAGGATATAGTTAGAGCTGGGAGAGTGGATTTTTCTTCAATCATCAACTTACTGGAATAATTAAAAGCAAAGATATAAGAGAAAACGTGAGTTTGCATCTTGGAGAATTTAGACTATGCAGACAGAATTCCAACAAAAAACACTCTGTGGGGAAGGTTTGACTTTGTGTATGTGCCTGATAGAAGGCTAGCAAGGAGAGGGGAAAAAAAAAAAAACACCCAAGGAGATACTTCTGGTCAATACTGGTCAGTATTGATCTCTTCATTTGTGGTGTGACTTTGGTTTTGTTCCTGCGCTAAGGGGTTGGTAGCACTCTGGTACTCAAGATCAGTGTACCAGAACTGCTATTTCTCTGGTAGTCAAAGGGCTTTCTGTTGTCATTGTTTCAGCAAATTAGCGTCTTGCTGGAATGTCAGTCTAGGTCCTGTAAGTTTTCTTTTGCGAATAGCTCTGCTCTTCTAGTTTAAAGAGAAGAACAGGTCTTTTTTTTTTTTTTTCTCAGATTTTCAAATGCAAGGTTTTGATCTCTCCCCTTTCTTGCATTCCTTCATCAATGTGGAAATTGGCGTTATTTAGTTGCCGTAAAAATTCACAGTGGTCTGTCACTGAAACAGCAATTGTACTCTCCTGTTCCAACTGTAGGAGAGTCCTAATCCCTGGAGTGTTAGAGGTTGGCATAATGTGAGTGATATGATAATTAGTAAGAATTCATCAGTCTTAGTTATGTGTAAATGCATATTTACAGACTAATAACACTTTGTAGGTTTCTCTGAGAAATATTTTGATGGATTCCTGCAACTCAGCCACAGATAGAGAATGTGTTGGCGCTGAAAAGTTGCTGTTTTTCTGGTAGTGTACCTGTGAGAAATGTAAATAACCCTGAATGCTGGCTTAGGAGGAGAATGAGCCATCAAGTAAGAGAGTGCACACCTTTAAAAGCTGTGGAAAGAACAGAGGAAGATGGACCCTGTTTAACTAAACTGATACATATTTTTAGGGAGCTGTGCTCTTCAGTAAAGCTGTTGTTTACATGTTTTCTGTAAACACAGAGTGATGCTATTGTGAAGCACATGGTGCACTCGGTTCCTTAACAGAGAAGCATATGCTGAAGTGTTGGCTCAGCTAGAGCCAACTTGCTAAAATTGAGGTTAGGCTGGAGGATCTGTGGTGTTTACCTGGCACTAGTGCAAGTCTCTTCCAGCACCTGGAACTTTCACTGAGATGTGCAGCACCGAAGAGGCATGGCAGCCTGAGTTTTCCTAAAGGCTTTGAAATGCGCAAAATGCATGGCCACATCTAGATAAGCACATTTTTGACGTGCTGCTGGGTCTGCATAGTGTGTTAAAAACCAAAACCCGTTAAATCCTTCTGGAGTGATTTGTAATAACTGAGGAAAAGGTCTTGAAGAGTGGGAAGCAAATGTTCTCACCGTGAGCAGTAGAGTGAATGAAAACCTTTTAGCAGAAGCCTTTGATTCCCAGTGCCACTTTACAGCTCTGTAGCTTTTCCATTGTATATATCTATTTATATCCATCTTCTTACCACATATATGGCAAGGTAGGAGGGAGGGTTATGGGGGTGACTGAAAGGTGGCTCAGGTCTGCTGGAGGGAATGTGGAGCAGGTGACACGGGCATTCGCGGCTGCGTGACTCGGGAGATGCACTGCGCTGCCCTGCACGCGTTGAGGGACTGTAGTTCTTTTCTCCTTCCTGTTCTGTAGGGAAGTTTGTGCTCGAATTAATTGGGTTTTTTTTGTGTGTTTTTTTTCTCCCGCATGTTTTACATATTTCTCTTACCTGGACAAACACCAACAAAAGATGCTTACCACAAGTTAGTATTGTATAATTTTTGTGGTGTTGCCAGGCATGTGCTTTTTATTTTTATTTTTTGTGGTGTGAGACCACCTCCCAAATAGTCCTGAAATTACCATCCACATGGGGTAGGGAAGTGTTTGCATCCCCAGCCTGCAATTAAAGACACTGAGTTATCAGAAGATAACTTGCTTACCCAGCTTCCTCTGTCTGTGACACTGCCACTGCTGCTGTTTCTTAGAGCTAGTCAGGTTGGAAAGGGTGAGGGAAATGAGGAAATCATTGTGATTTCCTAGTAGTTGTCTTGCATGTGCGACTGCCATTCAAAATTGAAGATGGAATGAGTATTTTCTTGGTTCATATATTCTGTCTTCAGTTTTGTAACTTCTTTTTTGGAAACGCAGATATTCTTTTTCTTGTGTGATGCACGTGCATGGGTCTACATAGGTCAAAACACTTTGTGAGGATACTGTGCCTCGCATTGGTCTGATACCCGTTAGTTCTAGTTTGTGTCGCTCTGGTGTTGCTTGCTGTGCTTTTATTGGTTCTTCCAATTGTCATTAAAAGCTATATGAGTGTTTGTGGAAGACATGTATAAGAATTTCTTTAAAAAGTAGCTTTATTGTAGAATTTCTAGGTGTTCAGAATAGGTTCTGCAATGTGAACCATAAGGTTTTCCAACTTTGAAAGGCTTTATTAATGTAATATACTCCTAATAACCTACCTGTGCAGAAAGCTTTATTATGCTTTATTTGGGGAGGGAGATAAGGGAGGATGATGAAAGTGTGTCATAAAAATAGTGTTTCAGAAAACCAATGAGAAACATATCTTAAAAATAAATGAAAATCCAAGAGTAAGTTACTGTTTTCTGTTTCTTGTCAGGTGGTAGTAATGTAAAGCCATTGGATGGTGTGAAAATTCTTGATTTAACAAGGTTTGTGTTTTGCCTATAATTTGGAACAGTCTGTCTAGATGCAAATATTCTGATAGGAAAAACTAAGAAAGCAATCTTTTTTAATATTACAGGGTGCTTGCAGGGCCCTTTGCCACAATGAATTTAGGAGATCTAGGTGCTGAAGTTATCAAAGTGGAAAGACCAGGTAAGATTTTTATTTGGCTGTTTTAGATGTAGAAAGAATGTGCAGTAGTTTAACAAATAGTTACTTATGTATTTTAAGTAATACATGACTAAGAATGCAAGATTAAAAAGTTTTGGAAATATTTAGAAAGACAATACTATGTTTATTTGGTGATGGTGTGTTTTTGGTGACAGAGTGTGTATGGTATTGTGCTAAGAAATAGTGAATTTTGTAGCTATTTGTATTTTTTTTTTTTTTTTGAGCGATCAGTTTTCAAGTTTTGGGAGCACTTTACATCCTCGTGCTATTTCTGTTGTGGTGGAGAACTAGTTAGTAGTAGGTTTGCTTATACATGTATGATCCGTTTGCTCTAAGTTTAATGCTGTGCTCCGTGTATGTGTGTTTTGATCAGAGGTAGTCTGTGTCTGTATTTAGAAAAGAGTGTGACAAGGTTGAAGTTGTAAGGTCAGGTAACTCTTTCAGATATTAATGTGGAAAGCAGAACTGAGTTGTCACTTACAAAAATGCCTTGTTCCATCACTCAAAACTAAATTGATTTTGTTTGAATTGTTTGGTCTTCTCTTAGGTTTTAAATTGGGCTTGTGAATGGTTAGGTGTATGGTGTTTTTTGTCAAGTGGTGAAAGGATTAAGCCAGGGGTTTAAGTGTAGTACTGTACATGCAAAATTTGACAAACATGCAAATTCTTCCAGCAACTAGTTACATAAGGATTATGGAGAAGGTGATGTTCTCATTTGGGAATTCGGAATCTTCAGCTCAGTTCCCTTTGAGTCAAAATGTCTTAGAAAGTTTTGTGTAGGAGTACATCTTAATTACTCAAGATTAGAATACTGATAAAATGACAGGCACTTCAGTTTTGGAAATGGAAACTCTACCTTTTATTTTCATTTTTAATATTATAAGGAAGAAAGGTAATATGAACATTTAAAATATATATGTTGTTTGTTAGCACTGCTTTTGTGTAATATTATACAGATCTAGTGGGGATGGTAAGCATTTGACTGGTAGGGTATAAGGTGATTTGGCATACTGTGTCAGCTTTCTCCTGAGAAAAATTTTAATATTCCATTATGGTTTCAGGTTGTTAATTAAAAATTACCTTGTCAGAGAAAACTTGCTTTGGAATTGTGCAAAGTGAGCAAAAGTTATGTTTTGTATTAGGTAGTCAACTTTTTAAAGTCCAGGATCTGGTATTCCTGTATCAGTGGAGATGGGAGTTCATTGGAAAAGGGAGATTTCTGAATTACATGAAAATCTTTATGCTGGTGCTGAAAATGTCTGAGGTTAATGAACTTGAAGTGGGTGTTTTCAGATGAAGTGGGTGTTTTCAGATGCAGAAACTTGTGTAGCTCCTTCTGAGTGTGATTGGGCTCTGGATAATTAGCTTCATAATTTTATTTTATTTTATTTTTTTGTATTTAGGTTAACACAATGTTTTTTTTCCACTCGGCACAGGCACTTCTTATACAAAGAGTTGTTGAGGATTGGGTAATGGTAAAAAATGCTTCATTAGTATGGCATAGCTACACTTTTTAGTTTTTAAGATCATACAAGAAAAATAACAAATTGCATGGTGTTTGGACTCTCTTTTAGAAATATTCCTTGCTTTTGGTTTCATGCATCATTACGCATTTGAGGCAAGTAATTATACCACTGCAGCTGCACATTATGTCATGTATTTTCTCCTTCTTTAAGTTTCTGCGTTTTTAGTTTCTCTATTTTGATATTAGTAGTTTTGAAAAGAGCTGTTGAAGATAATTACACACTTGAGATACTAAAATATGTTATGTTCCCTATATTTTATTTTAAATAGGAAATATTGATTATTTGAACGCTTAAGAAAACATTCAGTGTCTAACAAAAGTTTTGTCACATCATCCTATGGGTCATCCTTAATCACTCGCTGTTGTTTCAAGTGTTTCCACTTTTGTGAGAGGGCAGAAGCTGCATCAATTTTGTGCTGTTAGATGAGACTGACAGTGGTATTACTCAAAGTGTCTAGGTAATAGGAATGAAGCAATATCAGCGATTAAGTATGAAATAACCGTTTTGGAGATTTGCATTCCAGCTCTGAGTTTTGCTTGGTGATCAAAGGAGAAGGGCAGCCTGAGAATTCTGAATTTTGGACTCTTTAGAATGTGATAAATTGGCTCTTTCTGTGAGAGGATGCCTGCTTTCCCAGGAGTATGAATCCATAAAGGATACTAGCCACAGTAGTGTCCTACATGGAGAGTATTACTGAAATGCTTTGTTTGAATGTCTTGAAGTGGTAACATAGTGGCATGAAGTGGTAACAGAAGAGAGATTCCTCCTCCCAGCCCCCCCCAAGCTTCCTGCTTGAAGCAAAATAGTTCTTTGAGATACTAAACAGTACGAATGTTGACGAGTAATTTATGTGTTTATATAACTTCTGCCACAGTTGGTCTTAAAAGGCTGTAGACTTTGTGTTTCTATAGTGTATAGCATAATTATGACAGTGGCTGTATTGTGTAAGACCAAAGGTCCTTCAGCTTCTTTCTGTACCTGTGCTAGTACCAAAGGGTCTTCTGTGTTGCCTCACTAAGGAAAGTTTTCACTCACGTGAAGTTACTAAGTAGATGAAGTCTAGATATTGAAACAGGAATTGTAGGAAATAAGCATGCTTGCTGGTGCTCAGGATGATGATTATATCTGAATTTAAATTTAGCTTTAATGCTAATTAAATTAGATTGCCAGTCTTAGTTTTAATTCTCATTAAAATAGATTGCCAGTCTTCGTGACATTTAAGAAAGGTTTAAAATTGGAAATTAAGCATAAATGATACAGGGACATTGGTGTCTGCAGCAGCTTTAGTGCCATCTTGCTTTTCTGTAAGGCATGAGCATTTCTGGAGGGGCTGGAAGTGGGGAATTGCACCAACTATAGCAAGTGCTTTGTTGGTGTTCTGCAGCATGCAGTGAACAAGTTGTTGCTGGTCAGTGGTATCTTGATGCTGTCCAGAGTGTTTCTGGAATAGCTTATTGACCATGTGCACTGTGTGACTTGGTGCAGTGCAAGAGCTTCTACTAAATCCTTCCAGATTGCCTAAAAGAATGGCATTGTAGCTCTGCTTTAAATTAAAAAATAAACCACCTCGCCCCCAAAAAAACAGCCCACAAACAAAAACAATCAAAAAAAACCCCAAATACATTGGTGGTGTGTGGCTGTATATTTATATTGTAAAACCTATAAGTAATCCCAACACTAGCAAACGCTGTGTTCAGTTTGCTTAATCACATTCACTTTTAGGTGTTTTTTTGGCATAAATATCCTAAAATATGTATATGAAACTAATTTTTGTCCTGCCTTCTAGGTGAAGCTTAGGGCGTTTAAATAAAGAAAAACTTTTTATTATTTTTGTTTATTGTAAGTATAATATTGGACAACTATGAAAATATGATGCTATTTCTTTCAGGAGCTGGTGATGATACAAGAGCCTGGGGCCCACCTTTTGCTGGAACAGAAAGTGTTTATTTTCTCAGTGTTAACAGAAATAAAAAGGTAAATGAAGTGCTCTATTGAACATTAGCCTATGTTTTCTGTAATTACAACTGAAGATGTAACACTTCTCCCTTGTTTGATTTTTAACGTAGCAATAGTTACATTGGCCTTAAGATATGATGAACAAATTTTAGGAGAGAAACAAAGATTTCTTTTGAACAAAAAAGGCTGCAGACCTCTGGTATGGTGCTATGGTCAGCTGAGGCAAATTCAAAAAGCAAGAGTGATCCTTCCAGTCCTCGGTTGCTGGTGCAAATTGACTGCAAATGAGCCCTGCTGAAAGTAAGGGTTATTTTATTTGAAGGAGCATTTTTTCCAGGTGCATCAACTCAGCTGGCAGCTGGAGCTGGAGGAGGGGCAGGCATCATACCACAGTTAGGTTGGCTAAAGGTAGCTTGTAAAACTTCAGGATGAAGTTTCATGACGTGCCTTGAGCTGTGTAATGGCTTGTTGCGGTTGAGACAAATGTTTCTGGTGTCCCTGTGTGTACTTGCAGTAGTAGGTGCCGTGCAAACATACAGTGAGGAGGCTGCAGGGCAGCTCCCAGCTGCACATCTGTCAGACTGCTTTTGGCGCTTGTCTGATCCACTGGCGAGACAGTTCAGCTTGCTTTACCAAGAGAAATTTTTTTTGCAGGGGAAGGTGGAGTGTGTGTTTAAAATTTACTTACTTGATTTAGCTGTAGTGTGAAACTTGACTGTTGGTTATGTGTAGAAGAGGCTGATAATCACCAGAAGGGCTTTCACATAAATTAGTGTTGTACTTTTTTTTGTCCCCAGAGTATAGCTATCAACATGAAGGATTTGAAAGGAGCAAAGCTAATCAGAGAGGTAGGTCTTGATAGCATGCAAACTGTGCCTATTTTGTATTGTTTTGATCCTGAGTAATAAAGAACAAAGTCTGCATTTCAAGTATTAATTTGATATCAGATAATTAAAAATACGTATGTGTGGAGTAAATTTTTTAAATTACAGTATATAGCCTCTGTGCTTCTGCACTCAACACTCAGTGTAATTTCTAATGATTTTAAATATAAAAGTTATATGAAAATGACATAAAAAGCTTTAAGTGAAATATTGTGAGGAAAAGGTCTAACAGCCTAGTGCATTCCTCTTACTGTATTCAATCTTGCTGTGCTACTTCATTAGAAAGATTGATCTGATGAAGTCAGTGAGCAGTTTACAAAGAGGAGATAATGGGTGTTTGAATGTTACAGTGTATTCATGACTTTAGTTGCTGTGCACCTTGCTGAGAAACACTGTCCGGTAAATCAAATTTAGTATTTGTTTCTTTTTTTGAGTATTTGAGTTCAGAGTGTAAGGGTGTTTTAAGGGCGATCCATTTTTCTGTTGGTAAAATTATTAAAAGTGTCGTATTTCACATTCTGTAAAACTTGTGCTTCGTCATCCCTTTTTTATTTATTTGGCTGTGGTTTTATCCCTGCAGTACTAACACGTGGAAGAAGGTGAGCTGGCTTCTCTTACTGCTTCTTTCAATATCAGTTCTAATCACTTTTGTTTTCACAGTGAGACTGTATGTGTCCTGCAATAAGTGGAATTTGTCTGGCAGTATTTTTTGTTGGGAATATTGCGTGAAATGGAAATAGATTAAGTTGTCTAATACTTTCAACCTGTTCTTCCCTGTCAGCTACGTAAAAGACACTTCATCTGGAAATCTTTAGAGTTTATAAGCCAAGGATTCTGCAGTGCCTTTTCTCTTTGCAGAACAGAACCATTTATTGTTAATTTGTTATGAAGCCGTATGTTTATCTTCTAAAGGTTTTGGAAACACACACTGTCATTTTGAGTAATTTTGCGTGGTATAACACAGATATGTTTTGGATAAACTAGTTGCATTCTAAATAAGGGATAAAAAATTGTTCCTCTCATAAGAAGACTAGCTTGTTATTTGACCTTTAAAAATGATGAAATAAAACTACTCTATGCAAAATGTTCACTGATTCCATGTGTGTGGGCTGGACCTGTTTGAAGAGTTAAAAGCAGATGTGCCTGTGAGTCAGGATGAGCTGGAGAAAAGATGGCTTCAGTGTCAGCTTACTATGTAACTGCCACTGTTTGTGGTTAGGAAGTTCCCCTTTTCTCATCTTGATGCTTGTGCAGGAAGATTACTGCTTGATTCTGTTTTTAAGCGTATAACTTTCTGCCTGCAATATGGAGAACCTTTTTATGGTCTGTGGAGTTGAATGGCTGCTGACTTAAGAATTTGCAATATAGTCTTTGTGCCGGAGGCTCAGGTGACTGGTTGAGTTCAAATCCCAAGTGGTTTTTAAATCAGTGTAACATCTTTCTTCTCCCTCATTTGTTGTGCAAGAGCAGCATCCTCTGTCAGCTCAGTGCTGGGCTTCCCACTCTTTTCCTCCTGGTAAGATCTCTTGTACCACTGTAATGTAGAGCTATCATGATGCTGAAGATAGGATAGCTGCAGCTACAGACAAATGATTCCTGCCAGCAGCAATGCTAATTTTTCCCTTAGCTTGATGTCATTGAAATAGCCAAGCATGTATGAGAATTATTTCCTAAGATGTGATATGGAATTTCTAGTGGGAAAACTATATCTGTTAAATGTTTACCACACTAGCTGTGGAAATGAAATGTCCTGTCACATAGGTCTTTCCCTTGTGAAGATAAAGCTATGATGAGAAACCCAACTCATGGAAAAACTAGAAAGCAACCGCGAGATTTGCAGAACTGACCTAAAAATGAAGACAGTCAGTCTTGCTGCCAAGTCATTTCTTATAGCTTCTATTCTTTCTTAAAGTTGCTTTCATAACCACTACAGCTTTGTGTTCCTTAAATCAATGGCATACCTATCTGTGATATAGCAATGTTATGGACTGAAGCGATGAGACATTATTAAAATGTGACTCTACTTGGAGTTGTTCATAGTTCTGCTTGATTTAGTGATACGTTTTGAAAGTATTGGGTGCAGACCTCTTGACATTCCATTACAACATCTCAGATGGAACCAGAATATAACTAATTCTGTTTGGAGTTTTGTCAAAAAAGAATGTGTAAAGGAAAGTTATCTGTAGTGGACTTCTTGTTGTCAGTTCTTTCTTGGTAACATCAGGACAGATGTGTATGGAATTGAGCATTGTTCAACAATGTATTTGTTACTATGAAATGTAGTGTTCATGTCTGTAAAGTAATTGGTGGCAAGAAGAAATTCAAGTTTGTGGCACTGGTTACTCACACACTGAGATGAATTGTGTCCTGAGCCTAAGCCTTACAAAGAAATGTAAAAAGGTTATAATTTTTTTATTAAGAAAGGTAGCATGGTTAGCATAAATTTTATTCCTACCTTTGTAAATTCCATATAGGTAGAAGGCAGCAGATCTCAGAATCTAGAAGCATATTAAAAATCAGGAGTCCCGACTGCTTTTCTTCCTTTGGCACAGCACTACAAAATACTTGTCCAAGGGTCTGCTCTTTCTTAATTGCATGATTACATGATTCCCACAAAATTATTCTTTGGTTGTCTTTTTTATGTTTCTTTATTCTGTGTCACTTGTAGCCCTGTCTTCCTTTCTGAGGCTTTTGGCTCGCTGTTAACTGCCTTCCAAATATTTGTATGTTACCCTGAATGAAAATTATTTTCTCTTCAGTGATCGTATGTGCACCAGTCCTGTGCTCTGACATCCTTTTGTTGTAAAATGGCTCAAAATCTCTGCAGAGTACTATTTGGCAGTTATTGTCAGAAGCTCATCTCAGGAACCTTGAGGATACCTATCTCCCGAGTATTTAGGCTTGACTAATTAACTCTTCTATTTATCCCTGGAGAACTTTGGGGAATTCAATCGGGTGGGAGCTCATGGCACTCCAATTACCCTTAGCAGATAGGTCAACATGTCTCATACATGTTCTCACTTGATAAAGCAAACTATTCATACATACATGTATAAATATGCATGTGTATGTGTATATCTATATCTATGTTTATATATGTGTGTATGCACACTCTCCTCTGTGTGAAGGTTCTGTAGAAAAACAAAATAACCCCCTCAGAACAAAAAAACCCCACCCAAATAAAACTTACAAAAGATACGAATAGCTTGCTTTATCAAGTTAGTAGCATTGTTATTTGTTATTTTTCTTCAGTGTAATGACTACTTTGGCATGCATGATAGCTTTTTTTCCTTGCCTGAGTCATATCGGTGTCCTGTCTGGAATATATAGTGTTTCAACTTGGGTCTGTGTTGTATTGCTCTGTTAGTAGAGGTTAAAATACAAGTGATACATGTTCAGAGGACTTGTAGGACATGAAGTGTGAAATTTCAGTTGACAGTGGACTTAAAACTCCATTGAAATTGAAAATCCCTCTGAGTTTTAAGAACATAGAGTTTGTTTGGATCAAAGTCTGAGGCTAGTTCTCCATAGCTACAGAACCCTGGGTACCTACGCTTGGTTCAGTGAGCATCAGAAAAAAGAAGTACCGTACACAGACTGCTGTCTTTATGCATTGCAGACTATTTCCAAGTGTCGTGAAAACTTTAGCATGAGAGCTGACACAACACTCGTAGGACTTCTTGAAAATTCGTGTTCATTTCTCTCTGAGAATGTACCCACTGCTAAACTGGGCCCAAGTCGTTGTATTGCCACTTAGCACTGTTGTCATCCCGTGTGTGTTGCGAAGTCCAGAGGTATGGTGCTTTATATGTTACAGTACTGTATGTCATGCTTTTTTCTCAGTGGCTGTAGGAGATGATAGTTCTTTAGTATGAGGTGGACAACAGCTCTTAAACCATTTTTAGCCCATACAGTCACTGTAAATTAGATAGATGATAAAACCCCAGTGAAAGCAATTTACAAGTTGTAACTGATTTCCTCTCTTGAATGAATGAAGCTAAGGCTGTAGTATTACCAGTTTGAAAAGTGTTTGTGTATGAACTGTGAAGGATTTAAAGAAAAGATAAAAACCCCTTATTTTTTGTAAAGGTGTACTATTAAAGAACAAAGAGCTTGCCTCTGTTGTGTTCCCCTTGCCTTACTTTGATGGCTAGATCTGCTGTCCTGCACAGATGATTGGGACAGCTGTAGATCTGTCTGAGCTACTTCCGTTTTTACTAGCAAATGCTTTAGCTCTGTGAAAATCTGGACCTTCTTGACAACCTTCTTGTGAGAAATGTCTTTTTTTTTTTTTAATAGCTTCCATAAATTTATGTTCTGTTCACTGCTATGGAATCACAAGTTAACAAACCAGCTAGCTGTTCACATTGAAACCCAACAATGCTTATTTAGAATCTGGAGACTGTTTCTCATTTTACTATAGTCCTAGAAGTTCTTGACGCGGCCACTTTAAAAATACTTAATAACATATTATTAAATGCACCTTCACTGTATACTGAACTTAGTTTCTGTAAATGTTACTGATGTGTCTTCCGTGTGTCCAGTTAAACTATTCGTAAGTTGTGTGCCACCTTGTCTGAATAAGAATCAGTTTGTCTTTCCTGTTAAATAGTTGCTGCCTTGGCAGCTTCTTTTGCCTTAAATTCAGATGCACAGCCCACATGCTAGAACAAAAATGCTTGTGATTGCTGTTATGATGACACTAGTTGATGGAAGCTGGTCTAATATACTGTATATATTAATCAAACAGCTATATCGTAGTTTCAGATAACGTGACTCTCTGATCAGCTGCAAATAGCGTCAAGAAACTAAACGTTTTATGTTATGCCTAAAAATGTATGCACAAACATGTGTGACTGTCAGGGAACAGTTTCTTAAGTTCTGGGGCAGGGTGGGGAACAATTAAACAAAAAAACTCTACAACTGCCCTAAGGCATACTTCTTTCTTTTAACATGTTCTCTTGCTTTGGGAGTTCTTAATTAGTATTAGTCCTATTGAAACACGTATATGTATATCTATTTTTAACTTTTATAGGGAAAAAGAAGATGTAATTTAACACCCATCAAGGTTAAATTTTAATCTTTAACTTCAGTAGATGTTTGGACTAGGTCATTAATTTAGATATGGTGGAGAAAATCATATTGCAGAGCTTGACAGCACTGTTCTAACTGAGGTGACTTTAAGGTGTTCGTTTTAACCTGATACAATTTTTGGACTCCCTATTCTGCTTCTGCGTACAGGAAATGAGATGTATGGCCTCTGCTACAGTAATTGTAACCTATGATTTTAAAATGAAAAACAATTTATAAAATTTTTTCCAAGGTAGAGAAAACATGAAGGGTAAAGATGTATTCTTTCTCCTCCCTTTTTCTTAAGCTAAGTACTGGTATAAAGGTGATGGTGGTTCTGTAAACTGTCATGAAGTCTTGGGGAACGGATGTTATACTGATAATGAAATTATAATTTTGTCTAATTGCTTTAGGAATTTGACAGTCTTTTTTTCTAGATGCACAGTATCTCTAATGTGTAGTTTGCAGAGATGCACAGTCTAACAGGCCAAAAAATATCTCTCTAGGTTTGTATGTTTTCTTTTTGTCAGAAAGACTTGAGCCATTTTGATCAATGATATTGTTAAATTAGTTTACATAAGGAATTTATTGAACTTTTGGAAGCTTATTAACAAATCTTACTTATCCTTTTCTTTTCTAAAGCTTGCAGCAGTGTCTGATGTTTTTGTGGAAAACTACATCCCTGGGAAACTGGCTGAAATGGGTCTAGGTTACGAAGACATTAAAAAGATTGCTCCTCACATAGTGTACTGTTCGATAACAGGTATTTTAATTTCAATTACTTGTGTTCATTATTTTGTTTATTAGAGTCCACTTGTTATAAAATCATGTGGTTACATAGAAGTAAACTATTTTGATGTCAGTTGAGATAAATTGAAAGGCAGTGAGTTTGTTCAATTCCAAAACAGTTATAGAAAAATTGGGAGGCAGGAACCATGTCAACAGCTTCTAAGTTGTTCAACAGTGGCATTACCATGCCAGCCTGGAATGTTCCTATTGACTTCAGAGGAGCCAGGATTGGCTGGGCTCCTTGCATTTTGCTTTGAACTGATTGATAACTGGGATCTTTTTTCCAGCAGTGTTACTGTATCAGTTTACATATTGCAGGTTTCCAATCTGGTAACATCAGTATTCTTTACTGCCCTGAAGCATCTCTCTCTTCAGAATTATGTGGGTGTATATCCAGAGAAGTTTTACATTACTTTTCTACAGTGTATTGCCTGGCAACTGAAATGGTGGAAGAGTTGTAAGTACTTTATAAGTGCTGAGAAGAATGAAAAGAAAGTAGACATACGAGTATCAGGAACTGCATACATGTAAAAATAATTTAAAGTCTGAAAAATCACTTGTTAAAAAAACCAAAACAAAACAGAAACAAAAAACCTAACAAAACCTAAAAAACCCCAAAACCCACAAAAACCACCCCCAAAAAATCTTGATCAGGCACTAAAACTGAAGGATCTCTAGACTTTACAAATATTTTTAGACTGGTTTAAAATCTTAGTTACAAACCTGTTATGCCTTTGAATTTCTGAAGAATAAATGCCTTTGGCTTTTTAGTTACTGGGTATTGCTGTCATTTAATAGGAACCAAGTAGCTTTTTGTCAGTTGTGATGTATTTATCATGTCTGTATGGCAAATGTCTGAAGAAGACGAGCAGAAAGGCAATTATATTCAGGTCTTGCTGAGATCCCTTTGTTTAAATACATTTTTAGGTTGGTCAGTCGCTAGTTACCACAATGTTTTGCATATTTGCTTATGCATGTAATCTCACAACTGGAATTTGTCAAGTGGCTTTTCCTTTTTTTTGTTTGATTGCTGTACTTGTAATTGATGAAAAAGAATAAAAAATTATACCCAAGCTACAATTTATGTGAGGTAGCTTGGCCTTTGATTTGGTAAATGCATTTTTCTATTCACGCTACATGTCACCTTTTGAGTGCTTTTGTATTTTACTCATAATAGACAAAAACCTTACTTGAAGTGGGAGCCTAAGGAGTGATAATATTTAATTTCACAGAATTATTTAGGTGGAAAGGACCTCTTGATACGATCTAGTCCAACATCTCTGCTCAAGCAGGGTCTGCTGTAGCAGGTTTCCCAGGACTCTGTCCAGCTAGATTTTGAGTATTTCCACAGCTGCTCTGGATAGCCTGTTCCAGTGTCTGACCACCCTCACTGTAAAAAAGTGTTTTGCTATATTTAGGAAAATTTGCCCATTGCTTCTTGCCCTGTCAGTGGGTGCTACTGAGGAGAGTCTGCCCCCCTCTTGCTCATTCCCTCCCACTGAGTATTTATATACATTGCTAAGATTCGCCTGAGCTTTCTCTTGTTTAGGCTGAAGAGTCTCGCCTGTCTTGCCATCTCATGTGTCAGATGCTTCAGTCTCTGAATCATCTTTGTGGCTCTGTGCTGGACTTACTTCAGTATGTCCGTATCTGTCTTGAACTGGGCACTGTACTCCAGATGTAGCCTCACCAGTGCTGATTAGAGGGGAGGGGTCCTCTCCCGCAGACTGCTGATGACACTCTTCCTAATGCATCGTAAAATACTGTTGGCCTCCTTTGCTGCAAGGCTGGATGCTTTACTATGTCCTGTTTAAGTGCTGCCTAACTTCTTCCACTGAGGGTAAGTCTTCCTTGCTGCAGACTTTCCCTCTAGTCTCAGGGACCTAGGACTCCTGAGGGCTGTCTTTCCTGGTAAATACTGAGACAAAGAAGGCATTAAATCCCTCTGCTTTCTCCAGGTGCTTTGTCACTGGTTTCCCTGGCCCATTCTGCAGTAGGTCCATGTCTTCCATAGTTGTCTTTCTGCTGCTGACTTTCTTTCAGAATCCTTTCTTGTTGCTCTTCGCATCATTTGCCAAATTCAACTCCAGGTCACCCTTGGCTTTGCTAACCATATACTTGCGTGATCAAACAGCAGCTCTATACTCCTTCTAGGTCACTTGCCTCTGCTTCCACCTCTTGCACACTTTCGTCGTACTGTCAAAACAAGTTGGCCAGAGATAGCACAATTTTGCTCTTTAAAGCTTTGTGTGATACGCAGTTTACAATTGTGTTATACGTAATGAAAAACACACAAATGTTAAAAAATATATGAATACATAACTAAAGATATTTTTTTTCCATTCATGGACTTTGTTCATTTGAGGTTGAAAGTGTTCAGGAGGTAAGAGCTAAGCGATGTTTGTCAGACACCCGTAAAACAGCTTGGGATCTTAAATTATGGTTGCTCAAGTCTTGTATACTCAGCAGGTGACAAGGAACATCTATATATGTGTACATATTTGATGTATCTTCTAGGAGTAAAGACATAAAATCTCTAGTACCCTTGAAGAAAAAAAAACAGAAAACAATGAAGTCAAGGTAGGAAATAGCAAAGATTTAATCTAAGTATGTTAAAAAAAAGGCAACCAGACTGGGACCAAATGTATGTCTGTCACAGAAAGGGCATGATGGTGATACTTAGGCAGTAAGTTTTTTGGCACAATTGAGCAGAAAACTGATTTAAGAAGAAAGAATTCATGTTTGATTTCTAAAAGCTCTGTGGCCGGATTCTAGATATTACAATTCAAAACCATTTTGGTGGTTGACTTTACTGCGTTCAAATATACTTTTTTTTTGTGAGGGAGGATGGGAGGAGACTAGAAGAGGTTTGATGTAGTTATGTTTAGCTTAAAAAAAAAAAAAAAATCCCAAATCAGTGAAAAGAACATCAAGTTGTTAAAATTCTTGCTGAGAAAAATTGCTTAGATTAGCAGCTCAGATGAAAACATGAATGCCTATGGAAAGAAGCCAAGAGAACTCTTTTTTTTGTTTTGTTTTGTTTTTGCATCATAAATAAGGCTAGACAAACAGTAAAGGAGGTTGACAAAAGTGTTAAAACATCTTCATGGCAGCTAAGTTATGTACGCTACTATTTATTATGGGGAAGGTTAGGGAGTTTCCATACTTGAGACATTTTCTGTAAGGGATCAGTCTGAGAAACTTTATTAATCTGAATATCCAGTATAAAAGGCTTTTAGAACAAATTGGTAAATGAATGTTTAAACCACCTGTAGCAGTATATCTGAGCAAGGTGACCTTTTGGTTTGATCCTGTGTTAAGACATGTCATAACTTTGCCAGTGAAAATGTGCATACACACAAAATTTACTGAAAATGTCGAGTTGTTCATGTAAACATAAGAATTAATTAACTTTCCTTTTCTCAAGCAAACAGTGGATCTAATTGGCAGTCCTTTGCCTTTGCAAGGCACATCTCACCCATGTTGCTTGCTATTCATGGTGTTAAAGTGCTTTGCTTTTTCTTCTGGGTTCTTGAATGTGGAGGCCTATTAAAAATAGCGGGGCTCTGGGCACAGTAATTTGTCTGTAAGCAGTCTTGGATGTTTTAACACTGGGCATTGCAATGCTTGACCTGAAGTACAGGCTTATGTATGTTGAGGCATCAGAGTTGGATGGCTGGTTTTGTGAGAGACTGGTGCAGAAAGCAGGTAACTGCATTCTGAAAGGCCAGCAAGAAGGGCTCTGTTCCCTTGACAGGAGCTATGCTTATGACACTGTAAGAGAAGGATTGGTGTTGAAGTGGAATGAACTGAGACACGCTGACTATAGTAGTTTCCTGAGAGTTCAGATATAATATTTCAGATAGAGACTGAGAACACAATCTAAGGTTATTTGGTAATGCCATAGAAAGTTATGTGTATATAAAATGCTTAGCTAGGGATATGGAAAATATGAATTAAGGAAGATCCAAAGAGAAGTATTGTTTGTCAGATGTAAAAGATGTGCTGGCCTAGAACAGTAGATTAAATGGACTAGTTGTCTTCCCAAATGTTGAAAATTGTTGAGACGAATCATCTTGGTCACAGTAACCCCCTTTACATCTAAACAGTGGGATTTCATCCATCATTTGGCATCTCACAGGGCTCTATAAGAGCTAATAGAAAGATGTTAGTTCTCAAGCCCTTTCTGGTTTGAGAGTCCTGTGAAGGATAACGGATACACAATATAACATGAATTATGTTCTGAGGTCTTTGAATAGATGATTGGTTTATGCTGTTTAACTCAGCCAGTTTTGAATATACTTTTTTAAGGGTGTGTTTTATGTATCGTAACTATTGTTACAGACAAAATTATGCTGGTCATTGTTAATGACTGTTATGAACTGTATGACATTTTAGATGTGAGAATATGTAGACACAGACGTTTTGGCGTAACATTTGCTAATAATCAAGAAATAAACATGTACAGTGTGTGAGAATTGGAGTGTTTTTCCAACTTTGGTGTTCTTGTTGGTCAGTACACATGTTGAAGACATTATAGCCGATTCATTTAATAAATTACAAATAATTACTGGATACTACTTCCCTTATCCATTTAGTTAATTCATTAATGAGACTGGATATCATCTGGAATGTTTTGGTTTCTTGTTTTTGAAACAATATTATTGAAAGAATTGTTTTCACCCTACAGCATAATTTGTGTAGCAGCGTGATCAAGATGTCTGTAAGTTTCTTGGGTTTTTTTGTCATCTCATGCAGTTATCAAATGCAAGTACAAATAAATCAAATTGGATATTAAAACTATTTTAGTTTTAGGGGTCATCCAAAAATATGGTAAGTAATTTTCTGATTCTAAACTGTACTGTATCCTTCCCTTGTATTACTCAAGAGAGAGTGTGCTCAAATTGTTGTCATTCTTATCAGTGTTATCATGATTGTTGCACTTTGGAGGAGTTGTGCTTTCACTTTTTAAAGACTGTTATTTGTGACAAGATTTATGTGAAAACATGAGTCTTGCATTTGTCTTCAGACCTCAGAGTCATTAATTGATAGCACTAACTGATAGCCTTTTGTTCTTAATGGTTCACCTTCTAGAACATTGTTATCCTAGTCACTGGCTGGTTCAGCACACGCGGGCTGCGTTTTGTATTTGTGGTTACAGTGATAGTAGCCATTACCTGGTTATGGATTAGGTGATTTCCCAGATCCTTGCAGTGGTTCAAATGCAGTGCATTCCTTGTGATACTGTTGTTGTGTGTCCTGTTACACAGGAATTACTGTTTCATACTGCTTGATGTTGAGCCAGATGGGGCTGGGCTGTCTTTGCAGTATATCTCATTGACCATATGGTCATGAATTGTTCATGTGTGCCATCTGTAATATAACAATACCTGTACGTATTCTGTTAAACTTATTTCTCCTTCTGGATGCAGGTGGAATATCATAGAGATGTCATCAGCTTACTCTGAATTTATTATTTCCTTTGGTCTCCTCACTTTAATTTGGGGTATCACCATGAAATCTAGTCTAATCAGTCTCGATTCTAGTACTGTTTGGTTCCTTCTAGCCTTCCTTTCTCCTCTCGTCTGGTGACCTAGAGACTAGTGTTTCTGTTCTCAGCCTCCCACCTACATGATGCATTTGTGCCCTCTTCTTGGTCTTGTCAGATCCATTTCACTGCCTTCTCGATCTGTACCCTCACCCTGCCCTTTCCTAGCCGTGATTTCCCACCTCTTCCAGTTCAGTTCCTCACCAAACATCAGTTTCCCTTATCTCCTTTGGCTTTAGGCTCACATTTTCCTACCAACTTCCTTCTCCAAGTAATTGTGTTCTCCAGTCCTTCAAAAACTTCATTGTAACCTTCATTTTTTTCTGTTTCTCCTTTTCTACATTGCAGTGCTAGTAGCAAGTGAGCGGAGGGGGCACCTTCTTTCTATGCTTGGTTTTTGTGTGCTATGCTCATGCACAACAAGTGTGAGCAGTAAATATAAACAAAAATTGGGGTAGAGCATGCTCAGTTGGTCTGGGGGGGACAGTGTGCATTTTTCAGAATAAACTGCTGGGATGTGTGATATGGTGGAGCATGCACTTCAAGTACTGAATCTTTGGAGATTTTAGCCTTGAAGCACTAACAAGTATTTCTTTGGAGAGTGTATAGTTCCCAGCCCCTATGATACCTTAAAGCTGGATTTGGAGATTTTTCTAGTGGAAATAAAAAAATAACAGCATTAATAAAAATGTATAGCCATGACAAAAAGGTCTTGCTTTCTTTAAAGTCTTCAGTGTAAATAACAGAAATTCTTGGGGTTTTAAGCAAACAGCTGTTTTATTTTTTTTTCTAACGTAGCAACACAAACCTGTGTCCTCACTGGTTTTGTGCTTAAGAACAGCAGAACCGTTTTCTGAGAATTTCTGAAAATATTAAAAATTCTTATTCTTGTACAGCTTCAACTGATCCAAAGATCAAGATTGGACTCTATTACATAATATGCTTTTTGTTAGTGAAACATGTATGGAGGTGACTGGTGCAGTTGAATAGGCACATGTTGTAGCAGAACGTAAAATCTGGACGTCATGCTCCTTAGAGGTCAGAAGATACGTTACTTGATGACTTATCCAGAACTGAGCAAGTTTTCTTAAATACAGGAATAATATTGGTATGGAACTGCCTCTTTCTAAATTTTGGGCTGTTGCAAGTGGTTGGTGATAGTAAAATGAAATACAGTGTGATTTTTCAGAAAGTCCAGAGTCATATGTATGTGAAGAGTTTAGACGTAGGTAAGCCAGATGCAGTCTCCTTTATGGCCTTTTGGAAGGCGTGATTAGCAAACAGACTTTCTTATCCAAACAGCTCTGACTGAATGTATCCAGCCCTGCAGAGACTGTTGCAGGGTTGCGAGGATTTCCAGGACACTTCCCAACATTCCTGGTGCTCGGAGTGCTCTCGAGCTGCAAACTGTCTGTTCTCACTTGTGAGTTGGCTTTGCTGATGAAAGTAATCTTAGAACTAGTTTAAATATAATATGTTTTGACAGTTCTGTGGTTGACATTGGTTTAAGCTTTTGAAAATTGGCTGGTTAAAGTAAATCATGTACAGGTCACAAGGGAGTGACCATTTGTTGCTATGGGTATGGTCTGTGTAGGGCTTCCACTAAGAAAGTCACAGTTGATTTCTGAACAGGAGGGGGCACTGTTGAAAAGGACAACGTTGTTTTCAAATCAAAGCACTTTTTTTCCCTTTAAAGCCCCAGAAGACAGTATGTTTTGAAAGAATTTTGTAGTTCGTTTTTGAATGATGAAAGCTATTTTTCTCGGGTTCTCTGCCCTCTCCTCTTGCTCTGCTGAATGAATTGTGCTTAGTCTTCTCTTGTGGACAGATGTTGCCAAAGATAGTGTTCCTCAGTTTTTTTGTCGCCTCCCTTTCTTTCCTCCTCCTTTTCTAGAAAGTAATACTTTGTCTTGTATGCAGGTTGCTTTGTATGTTGCTTATGGCATTACAAAATCTTGTTTCAATATTTTGTTTTCTGTCATTTCATTTCTTAAAATATGGGTGTGATGCTTAGTTTTCTGCTTTTTAAAGAAATTTTATGACTGTAAAGACTTTTTGGTGTACTTGTACATGAAAGAAATAGGGTACATTATGATAATCGTAGAAAATCTTAGAAATATTCTTAGTTCAACCGAAAGAAACTACAAAGATAAGATTTTTGGGATTGGTATTTTTATTAACTACATTACTACAACACATTACATTTCTTGGGGATTTGCAGTCTCTACCATAAAGAACTTCGTCTTAACTTTGAATTTACAAATACTTTGACTGTACTAAACTGTTAATTTGTTTGCAAACAATATTGTTGTGAAAAGGCAAAAATCGGTAGAAAGAATGGCAAAAGGTTTATAGAAGAGGTGCTGTGTGTCATCTGAGTTTCATATGGATCTGAATCTGGAATTGTTTATGGAGCTTTATTTAATGTACATAAAGGTCTTAAGATCCATAAAGGAACACTTTTCTTCAAAAATAAGAAGTAAATCTTATGTGTCTCTTGAGTGATTCTGATGAATCTATGAGAAGGAAAGTACTTTTTTACTCCACACACTTATGTAAAAGAAAGAGAACCAGCATTTGGTACTTCTCAGTACATCTTGTTTTGTACTGTTAATTTGTAACGTCTTCTCATGAGAAGCTGTAATGTTATAACTTTGATGCGTTATTCTACTTTGCCTCTAGTATTTTCACAATGGAAAAGAAAAGCCAGCTGCAGTGTGTTTTGCTGGGGAAAGGCTAGCCAAAGTGTTCTTCAGATCCTCTAATTTGTGAACTAACTGTGGTAAGATGTGGAATTGCCTTGGATTAGGTACAGTTTGTAGACTCCCTCTTACCAATGATTCTGGCCTGTAAAATTATAGATAACTTTGAGTGTCTGTGTCTTTGTGCCCACTCCTTCCTCTAATAATTGATGTTCTTTGTGTTTTCTAGATAGTTACAATCTGGATATAATTACCTGGTACAAATTTATAGATTACCTGCCAACAAAGTCGTAACTCCTACTTAAATTGGTGTGTAAGTCATAATATGATACCATTTGGCAAAATAATTTTGTGATAAAAATATGATAGCATTTGGCAAAATAATTTTCATGATGCTGTAAATTATTTATTGATAGCATACAAGTGGGAAACTAAGTAGCATTCAGAAGCTGGCTCAGAAGCTGGTTGCAGTTGTCACTAGATAGTAGCAACTGTAGAAACGGTCTTGGTCATTAATCTGTTCAAAAGTTATTAACATTTGTCACTTAAAATTACTAAAAAGAGGATTTTTTTTTCTGTAATTGCATGACAGGAAAGTGATCCTAAAACTAGGCACAACAAATTGAGGGGGGGGAAAAAAAAACAGGTAAGGCAAAAAAAACCTGCATAGCAAAATGCATAGGCTGGTTGAGCCAAATAGGCCAAACAGCCAGTGCAACCAGGATAATGTGCAAAGTGAAATGGAAATTAGGAGAATTACTGAGAATTCGAAGAGTTACAACAGTCTTTTAAATATATTAAAAGCAGGAGTAATTTCAAGAATGAGGTAATTAAGGAAGCTGGAAGCTGCAACAAAGAGGGTTGGTGTCTTGGTGAAAAGATATTCATAGAGAAATTTTCAGCATATCTGTTGTTTTCTAATAATAGAAGATACTGCACTGTCAGAGACAGATATGTCAAAAGAAGAATTGTCAGAACAAACTGGGTGTCATGCTTCCAGTAGTTCTTGATGTGGTTTAAGAACAAGGAGGCAGATCTGGAAAACTAGGAACATTATACTTCTCTTAAATAAACACAAAAATCACAGGTTTGCAAGTGTGTGAGTATGAACTGAAGTGCTGACAGTGACTGAATAAAGCGTTTGAAGGGTAAAAAATATGAAGCTTCTACCTGAGCTTGATTTGGTGAAAATAGAGCCTTCCAACATGGGAAAAGAAAATAGAGCCCCTCTAATCTGTTAATTTTTGCATTATGTGATTGCAAGATGGATGGATTGAAGATTTGATCTGTCACTTTTTTGATAGCTTGAAGTTGTGTGTGAGTGAGCAGTTAAGAGAAATTAGTAATCAGGATCTAGAGATTAAATAGTCCATGAGAACAGTTTTTGAGCAGTTGACTGTGGATTTGAGGGGAAAAATCATTACTGGGACAATATAATTACCTATTTATAGTATGGTAATAAACATTGCATTGTATATTTTGACTGTAGTAAAGTTTTTGACACTCTTCCAAAATACTTTCACAGACAAACTAGGGAAATGTGATGTACAAGAAATAATGAAAAAAATGGTTCAAGACTGATCGGAAATTCCCTGGTATCTTAGGTCTTGTATTAGAGAAAGAACAACTATTGGTATTTCGTGATTGACATGGAAGGTAATACCTCAGACCTGATGTTGCAGGATATTTTTTTGCTCAAAATAGGTAATGGAATAGAGTATGGATGACCCCAAAATTCTCATGTTGTCATGAGGTACAGGGTGTTTGTGGTGGGTTTTAGAGTTGAGGGGTAGGAGGAATCCGAACCTGATTTACAGATGGAAGACATCACTTTCTTTATAGGCTTATACTCTCCTTTAAAATGATTTCTAGGGGTGTGGGTAGCTCTCAGAAGAGTCATGGAGGGCTGGTCTCGGCAACTCTGCTCAGTTTTTCTTCCTGAAGCCAGGGATTTAAAACATTCCCAGCACTGCCTGTGCCACTACAGCCCCGTGGGCAGTCCTGTGATGAAGTCCTGGTGTAAAGGCTGCAATTCAGTGGCCTGAGAGCTCCATTCACCTCTGAAGGTCCACAAAGCTGAAGGAGAGTAAATTTATACAGCAAGCTTAGAATTAAAAATAACCTTGGCCAAATTGTTTACACAAATAAAAGAGCACGGGTAGAATTAAAGGTTGGAGCAAGTCCAGTGTACTGTGCTTAATTAAAAATAATCAAGTCCTTTTAATATAGTATGTGGAACATTGGGTTAGAGAAGGATTCTCAGAAGACTTGGTGGTACTGGTGGGAAGTTGAACATGAGTCAATGACGTCATATTGTTAGATGAAAGACTAGTATCATACTGGATTATATAAAGACAAATATGGCCTAAATGACTGTTTTTTCTGCCCTGCTCCACATTGGCAAGGTCTCAGTTAGAAGGCTAAGTCTGCCTCTGGGTACTGTGTTTCAAAAATCGTGTGGACAACTGAAGAGAGCTGAGAAAAGAACAATCTGTAGGTGAAAAACATTGCATATGAAAGATAGTGTGGAAACCTCAATTTTTTTCATTAAAAAAATAAATCCTGCTGTAATCAGAAGGCAGACCATTTAACCATCATGTGGCCATTTAACCATCTCTTCCTAAAGCATTCTGTACGTTTTCTCATAGTAGCTCTTAAATGAAGATCTTGACAGTGTGTGAAAGTATGAAAGTATTAAAAAAAAAAAAAAAAAATAATCCTTACTTGATGTGTAGGAGTAGCCAAAATGCTATATGGTATTCAAAGAATGAGAGTGTTAAGAAAGGAAAATCTTAAGAAAAATTTTGGGAGCTAGCAGCTAAAATAAAAAGAGTTCACACATGAAAGAAGTGGATTGTCTTTGGTTTTCAGAGAATTAAGTAATTGGGAATACAAAAGCAGCATACAAAGTAATAAATGATACAGGTACACTATTAGCCACTTTCTTTCTCAAAAGTAGTAAATAAAGGCATCCCGTGAAAGCTGGAAGACTGGATATTTAAAACTGGTAGTACAATGCAGAGAAAAATTTTACAGAATCACAGAATGGTCAGGGTTGGAAGGGACCTCTGTGGGTCATCTAGTCCAACCCCCCTGCCTAGAGCAGGTTGCACAGGACCTTGTCCAGGTGGGTCTTGAATATCTCCAGAGAAGGAGAATCTACAACCTCCCTGGGCAACCTGTTCCAGAGCTCCGTCACCCTCAGAGGGAAGAAGTTCTTCCTCGTGTTCAGCTGGAACTTCCTGTGCTTCAGTTTGTGCCCATTGCCCCTTGTCCTGTCACTGGGTACCACTGAAAAGAGTCTGGCCCCATCCTCCTGACACCCACCCTGAAGATACTTATGAGCATTGATGAAGTCCCCTCTCAGCCTTCTCTTCTCCAGGCTGAACAAGCCCAGCTCTCTCAGCCTCTCCTCGTAGGAGAGATGCTCCAGTCCCCTCACCATCCTCGTAGCCCTCCGCTGGACTCTCTCCAGTAGCTCCTCATCTTTCTTGAACTGGGGAGCCCAGAACTGGATGCAGTACTCCAGATGGGGCCTCACTAGGGCAGAGTAGAGGGGGAGGAGAACCTTTAATTACCTTTTAATGTTCTGCGTTTTGCTGCCTTATATTCTTAAGAGCAAGATGCTAATAGAATTAAAAATGAGAATGGACAACTATATAGATCAGAAGAACAGGCACAGGTACAAAGATATTCAACCAGGGGTCTGGAGCAAGCCAGCAGATAACTGCTGACTTCTTCAAATACTGAGCTAAGTGTTGTCAGTTGTTTGTACACCTCAGGATCAATATGTGAAAGAAACTTAATAATCAAATTTAGTGATGGTCTTATTCTGAGGATGGTAGGTTACAGTATGACATTGCAGGTTTTAGAGAGATTTATTGAATACTTCAGTGCTTTTCTGCCCTGCGCTGATGTGCTGCTTTGTAATTCTCAGTGGAAATGACATGGTTGCACAAATTGGTAATTGGTTCCTTTCGCAGTAAAGAACTAACTTTGTGGCATGCAGCAGGAGCTTAAAGAGGTTAGTATGCTTCTCACGTGTAATTACTCTGATATCAGAGGTGGCCATTAATGTGTAATCAAATGTACTGATACTTTTAAGACTATATTAATTCTAAATATAAATTTCTGCAAGAATTGGGACCAGATTTAGTTTATAAAGCAGAAGGGTTAAATATTGTAGGGCAATAGTCTCATAAAGAAGTTAAATAAGTTATGATTGGAAGTTTGTATGATGTAAATCAAAGCCAAGGAGCTAATTGTCCCTATGCTGCCACGGAGTAGGACAGTTTTTCAAAGTATCATTCCTTACTTCTTGTGTTCACCATTTGAATAAAGTAGCTAGAGAATCTAATGTAATAATTTTAATCTCTATTTATATTGTACTGTGTTTGCAAACAGAATTTCTACAACGTAGTATTTGGAAAAACCTTAATGTGGAAGATGCAGTTCTGCTGGTAAATTACCCAAGAGAACAACTTTGATCTGTTTATGCAGCTTCTTTCTTTTACAAAAGTGAATTTTTGAGGCCAGTCGGAAGACATTTACATCACTTCATAATGGTGTGTGGGGAAAAAACCCAGAGCTATCTCTAAACCAGCATGGTAAATTGGCCCTAGGGTATTACAGTGGCATTGCTTTTGTGGGCTAACTGGGTGAGTCATTTATCATGGTGTAGCAGTATATGCTGTTGATGTACTCTCAGTACTACTTTAGGACTAAAAGATGATTTGTGTAAATGCAAAACTTCAGGAAGGATACTCTGAAAAGAGATATCAATTGATTTAAAGGGAGATGGTAATATAGCTGAGGTTTCTGAAAATTGCCTTGTCCTGGGTTTGGCCAGGACAGGGTTAATTTTCACCGGACTCCAGGAAGGGGCACAGCCGGGGGG
>Ga0065711_1032379_pt1 | contig 27462 bp, 11 predicted proteins | sample Hoacrofraction12_FD_59098 | JGI IMG/M metagenome (GOLD analysis project Ga0065711, IMG submission 59098) | Hoatzin crop microbial communities from Cojedes, Venezuela - Epithelial fraction 12 v2 (version 2) | ecosystem: Host-associated > Birds > Digestive system > Esophagus > Crop | place...
AGATGGTCCGAGGGCTGGAGCACCTCTCCTACGAGGACAGGCTGAGGGAGCTGGGGCTGTTCAGCCTGGAGAAGAGAAGGCTCCGGGGTGACCTTAGAGCAGCTGCCAGTACCTAAAGGGGCCAACAGGAAGGATGGAGAGGGGCTTTTCACAAGGATGTGTAGTGATAGGACAAGGGGGAATGTCTCAAAACTAAAAGAGGGCAGATTTAGATGAGATATTAGGAAGAAATTCTTCACCATGATGGTGGTGAGGACCTGGCCCAGATTGCCCAGAGAAGCTGTGGATGCCCCCTCCCTGGCAGTGCTCGAGGCCAGGTTGGATGGAGCTCTGAGCACCCTGGTCTGGTGGAAGGAGTCCCTGCTCATGGCAGGGGGGTTGGAACCAGATGATCTTTAAGGTCTCCTCCAACTCTTACCATTCCATGATTCTATTCTATGATTCTGAAAAACAGAGTTAAAATGAAGTCATGCAGTTATTTCACACAATCATAGCTTAATGCTTGAATTAACACCACAGCATGGCAGTGCTCACCATTGCCTCACAAAAGTGCATTCTCTCTGTTAAAAGTTTTAGCTGATAACGCTACAGTGAGGGTTTAAGTTACATCAGGGTTAGCTCTGTCCTTTATGCTGTAATCACAAGTAAAATTGGCAAGTCTGACCTCAGTTTTAAGTCTGGATGCCAAGTCAAGCTCTTTGAGTAGAACGTTCTCGGTGTGGTACATAACTCATCTCTGCAATGGAAGAAGTGTTGAAGCAGACATCAAATCTAAATACTTCCAGTTTCTGCCATAGGGAAATGTTTCTGTCTTGATTACTCTTGTTCTCTGTTTAGCTAGAGACGATTTTTCCTGAAGCTTGACTACTTCATCCAGAGTTGAGAAACTTGTGAGGGCTCAGCTTGGGGAAAGGATTTGCAGGAGACCCTGTGCCTGTCGCTACTTCCTAACAGAAAATAAATAAAGCATTTGAATGGTAATGCTAAGCTGTGTTCCCAATGAGATGATGAGCGTAGGCAGCAAAAAGGACAAGGCTTAATTTTGGGGTAGAGGTGACTGGTAATTAACTGACTTTAATAGTCATTAAAATTGGAAAATCTGCTCTGTTAAGTCATGTGAAGATACAGCATCAAGTGCTTTAGAAAAATAACAAGAGTAAAATTGCAAATAGGAAAAGACTACTTGAAATTAGGATTAAAATTGTTAATTAAGATACTTAAGCTGAAATATATCTTTCTTCTGAAAATTCTTGTAACGGCCATTGTTGTGCTGGTGTTGATGCACCGCTTAAGCCAGTGCGAAGCAGCACTGGTAGGTGTGCTAAGATTCTGAGCCAGGTCTTGGTGTGGCCGATGAGCTGTTAAAGTAGCTCTGTTCTACTGGGAATGACTGCTTTGCCTCTTTGATGTGCTGTTATTTTAATAACAAGCTGGCTAATCACTTATTTAGATTGGGTAGCCAGGAGGATCAAAGTTCCCTTACAACATTAGATATTAAGAGTTGGTCTAACTATACAAGTTAATGGTGTATGGAATTTTGTTACGTGCTGATGAATGAAGAAATGCACTTCATTCGGTAATGAATTTCTCTAATATCAATACTTGTTTTCTTGTATCTTGTTTCTAGCTGGCCTTTACTCCTTGCCCCCAGATTCCTTGTATCAAAATGGTAAGCAACCAGCTGATGGTTTTTGGTTTGTTTTTTTTTTTAGTACACTCAGAAGAAGCACTGTTTTTGCTGGCAACGTGTTACTACCGCTCAGGAAAGGCGTATAAAGCATACAGGCTCCTAAAGGGACACAGCTGTACTACCCCACAGTGTAAATACCTGCTTGCAAAATGTTGTGTTGACCTCAGCAAGTAAGTAAATCCTTTATGTTCTGTCCAGGGTTACAAATGCATTTTTTGTTTGAATTTCTCTTTGCAAGCTGTCATATTGGTGACATACTAGTGACAGTGAAAGCTGTCACTAGTAATTCATTGGTCCTTCAGCTCTAAAGATTAGAAGTTCCATTCATTTTGCTTACAGATATGGACCTAACGAACATTAGCCCATATTGCAGAAACCTGTAATAGGTATTGAATAACTTGCAAAGGAAAAATCAAACTGTGTAGGGGGAGAAAACTGTTGATTGCTGAGATGACTCAAGGAGACCGCTCTGGGAAGCGTTTGTTTTGGTTTTGTGTTTCGCTGGTACTTTGCTTATTTCATTAAGTGTTTCCAGGATGGATTTAATGGATAGGCCACTCCCTAGAACAGTAAGCTTGCTCCTCTTACCCAGTTGCTGCTCATGGGGGGGGTAAATGGCAGACAGAAATCTGCTTTTAAAAACCCCAACAAACCCACCTTGTGTCCACATCTGAGAAAGCTGTATTCAACAGCAAAATTAACCGTGACAGGGACGCAGTAGTGTCAAGCTATCTTCCTGGTTTTCTGGAGTCTAATGGCGAGAACGTATAATGAAATTGCTCAAGCTACAGACCCTAGTGCCCTGAGAGTTTTTTAATGAGGGTATTTCACTTCTGTGTAGACTTTTCAGGCTGTTGCAGCTCAAATGCAGGAAACAATGTCTGGCTGAGGTGCAGAACAGAGAGGATGAGGCACCGAGGAAGGCAAAAACCTTTAGTTCAGAAAGATTTCAAATGGCCTGGAGGTCCTTTGCAGAAGTTTAAATGTCTCTCTACAAAACAGCTTGTGGTTTTGCATTGTGGCTGCTTTGGTTTGTTTTTTTCTTCAGTGGCCCTGTTTCAATGACCAAAAAAAAAGTTTAATTTCTTTGGAACAGGTAACGTGGTGACTGGAGTTTTAGACAGTGTGGTGAGACTGTTTCGCAGGATTTGTGGTCCTACCCACAACATGTAACCAAAATGCAGATCTCTCTGGAGGCAGCAGGGGAAGCTCCTTAGTCTTTGATATTCTCTTTAGTAGTTGAGTCCTCTGACAGCTTTGGAGTAGTGAGGATGTCTTGACTTGTTGTGTTTTTGACACTCATTTAACACTTTTGGAGCTATTAGGATACAGGTTTCTTTGCATCTTCTGTTGAAAGGGAAATCATGCTACTGCTCTACTTGGAAAGGTCCCAGTGGAATAAATTTGAAGCTGATCATTCCCTCCCTTGCTTTTGCAAATCCTGGTGTGTGCATATAATGCATCAGCTTCTGAACTGATTTCAGTTAGATAGGTGGGATTTCTTAAACGTGTTCTTTAGAATTTGTTAAATTTAGCTGTCGTTGCTGTTAGTTGTATGAACTCATTTATACAGATGTACCTTATTTTCTTGTGGGAATGGTCTGTTAAGTTAAAGTCATTTTCAAGCTGAATAGAGAGTGGCCCATTCCATGTGAGGGGTACTGCTCGCTGCAGGTGTAGTAGATGCAAACCAAGCATTTGTTCTCCTTTTGAGCCCCTCCTGCAAGAAAGGAAGGCATTAAAATCCGAAGTCTGTGCTGTATCCCAGTATTGGATCTCAGCTGAGAGCATGGAGCCTTACAGATTGTATTTCTTAGTTGGGAAACAAAGCCAAGCTAAGCATTATCTTAGCTTGTTACTAGGTAAAGTACCTTCAAAAATGAAATGTCTAGAAGACTTTCTTGTCCTCGTTTTAGTAGTCTACCTAATATTAGGCACCTCTGGAAGAGTCATGTTGTATTATGTGTCTCTGGGGTTGTGGAGTGGTGTGGGACTAGGGGGTTTGTTTTGTTGTTCTTCCCCCCAGTAGAGATGTTTGGCTTCAGAGTGCTGTATACCCCCAAGTCACTAGAGGAATCCATCATTTATTTAAAATTCATCAGCAGGAACTAGTTTGTACATGGTTTGAAACTTGTGAACACTGACAGTGGATTTCTGTTTTTGTTTGCAGCAGGGTGAAAACACTGGACTACCAATACTGTGAGCCTTGTAACCCCTTTAAACCTCTTGTTTTTTAAAAAGGCTTGCAGAAGGAGAGCAGATCTTATCTGGTGGAGTGTTGAATAAGCAGAAAAGCCATGATGACATTGTTATGGAGTTTGGTGACTCTGCATGCTTTACACTCTCCTTACTGGGACATGTCTACTGGTAATGTTGCTCTTTTGTCTAAAAGATTGGGTTTTCTATTTGACCAGGCCAAATTTTAGTCAAATATATTTTTAGTCACCGCAGGGTACACCTGTGTCTGGGTTATATGGCCTGCATGAATTCAGAGTATGATAGATGGCTTCCACGGCTGTCTATCTGCATCTAACTTGGGAATGCGAGAATGGTTCATCTTTTACGCAGAGCTTCTGACTGAAAACACAAATTCCTCTTTTCCATGTTGTTAAGCATGCGATCCGAGAGGGGTTTTTTTTTTTTATACCTTTGGATTTCTTCTATATTCTTCCCTTAAGAGAAACTCTCGAGGCCTGTTTCTCAAGTGTTGCCATTTTGATTTTTCTGTATCTGCTTTACAGATGTATAGCTATAACCTTCAAATTAAAGTTTGAGGACTGCCAGTCAGAATAACTTTACAAATTTAAGTGTTGTGCTTTTGTCTAGATAAAAGAAAGGTTTCAGTAAACATGAAGAGATTGAATAGGAATAGTGGGGTTCTCGGATTCTTCCCTACTATAGCTGTTCTCAAAATCATTTCAGAAGAGGCTTATCTTTGTAGCCAGATACTTAGGTGTGCAGTTCAGCTCCTAATTTATATGCAAAAATGTTATCTGTAGATACTGAAAATGGCTGGAAGGCTAGCATTCAGGTTGCTGTTTGCAGAAAATAAAAAGCTGTTTCAAGAAACGGCCATCTTTATAAAATGAAAATTCACAAGCTATACTAGCGCTTCTGTAACTTTTTTTGAGGACTGTGTATAACTTTCATCTGTGTCTAAATATGTCAGATGACTTCAAAAGACTCAGTATTACTCTGTGGCTTGAAAAATGAGGCATGTTACTGTGACTCTCAACATGTTTTTGTTTTTCAACTCCTCTTCTGGAAAGCTATCTTGAACAAAAATGCTGTTCTTAAGTTTCCCTGTAAACTGTTACGTTCTCTTTGCAGCAAGACAGACCGGCTTGCCAAAGGATCAGAATGTTACCAAAAGAGCCTTAGTTTAAATCCTTTCCTCTGGTCCCCTTTTGAGTCACTATGTGAAATAGGTAAGTCTGCAGAGCTGTTTTACTAGTGAAGATGTTTGCTACGTTTCTGGTTACATCAAGCTTTCTGATTCGCCATTGCCATGTGGCAGGGTTTATTTTACTGCTTTTCCAGAACTAGTAAGGAAAATGTCAGCAGAATTCTTTGGGAGTGGTTCTGTAAGCAATAATGTGTTTAAAATACTTTGCTGGTGTTTAGAGCTTTTGTCTTGTCATCTTCAATTTTCACTACTTCTACATTTTTGGACTTAATAATGCCACGTGTTTTCCAACCTACACTTAGCGGACCCTTAGAAACTATGCTTCTGAGAATTACTTAAGAAAGCCAGTCTTATTTTTTAATAAAACGTTGTCCAGGGTTTTGTAGTGGAAGAACACTTCTGATTTAGCGTAAGGGGTTTTAAAACAATGAAAGAAGAGCGCACCCCTTCTAAAACACTTTGTTCCTTGTCCACCTTGTTTCAGACTGAATAGTCAGTGTGTAGACTCAAGAATAACTTATTTAAATCTCCTTCCGATCTTACAGGTGAAAAACCAGACCCTGACCAAACATTTAAACTAACATCTTTACAGAACTTCAGCAGCTGTCTGCCTAACACTTGCACAACATTGGTATCTAATCACAACCTATCCCATAGACAGCCTGAGACTGTCCTTATGGAAACACCACAAGATACAATTGTGAGTTTTGCTAAAATTGTTGTATTTAAAGCAGTCTTTCCAGCTTGACTGAAAATGCTCATTAGAAACTACACTGTGCATGTGTCTAACAGCTGCCTTCCATTTTTCAGGAGTTGAACAGAATCAACCTAGAATCCTCCAATTCGAAATATTCCTCCTTGAACACGGATTCTTCTATGTCTTACATTGACTCGGCTGTAATTTCACCAGACGCTGTCCCTCTTGGGTCAGGAACTGCCATATTGTCTAAACAGGCTCAAAATAAACCAAAAACTGGGCGGAGTTTACTGGGGGGACCTGCAGCTTTGAGCCCACTCACTCCAAGGTAAGTCCTTGAGCTAGACAATTTCTGTCTACAGCTGTGCTGTTGAGAATGTTTGTGATTTGGAACAGGGAGGATGTCTGGTGCTGCACAGCGTACTCAAACACGCGTGTTGATAGCGTATTGTAAATAATGCTGCAGAATCAAAAGCTAAACGCCTTCAGTGAATGCTCTTGGTCCTAGTGTTCCTCTCTTCTGGTTTTTAAACAAGCAGTTGGTATTTTTGATTAGAGGAGAGGAACTGTTGATTCAGTATATTGCTAATTCTGGTGTCCACACTGAAAAAATATTTAAAGGAATCTGTTTCTGCTCTGCAATTAACTTTATTATGAAAAGCTAATCTTAAGAGCTTTTCTTGCAGAATAGCTCTGTTCTGAAGAGCGTGTAAATAAATGCTTTGTCGTAGATATTTAAACAGTGTTAGATTACAAGCCATTAATACTTGGGTGGTCTGTGTCTATTTACTATGCAGGCAGGCAAAGGAAGTTTTGTATTTTTCGATTTCGGGAATAAGAATCCTTGCTATTAAAGTGTCTTTTATAGAAGAGGATAGTAAGATATTAGAGGGTTAACATAAATTAATGAGGTAGTTCTGAAACAAAATTGATCATCTGGGCCTCTGTTTTAACCATGGAATCAGGGCAGCTCTCATGGTCTAACAGTCAGACATTGACCTTTCCTCTTTGTTTTGTTCTCAGCTTTGGAATTTTGCCACTAGAAACCACAAGCCCTGGAGATGGATCATATTTACAAAACTGCACAAACTCCTCCTCTGTGATTGATGTGCCATCCACGGGAGCCCCTTCAAAGAAGGTATCTTGCGTTCTAGAATGTGATCGCTCTTCTGTGAATTTGACATTGCAGCGTACTTGAAAGAAGAATCCATAACACAGATAAAAAACATTGCATGTGAGCTGAGTTGTGCTGACAGTGAGGAGAACCCAACTTATCCATGGCTTACAACATGTGTTTTGAAAAACAATTTGAGTGGGGAACTGATGGCACAATGTCCTTTTATTGTGGAAATGGTTTGGGTTAATTAAGTGAGAATTAAATTTACGTCTAATTTGTCTACAAAGTGTGTTTTTAAAAAAATCTGCTCTTACTTACAATTATTTAATGCAGTAAAATAATATTGTTCACCAGCTCACATATATATATATATATAGGCTAGTGAGGCTGGGGGTGAGGGGAGCAGTTCAGTTTGATTGCAACTGGTCAGTTATTTCCCTGACAAAACTTTTTAGACTTTTCTGAAGTGTTTGTTAAAATCAAATTAATTGTAGAATGGTCTGTTACATGGAAACAACTGTCTCTGAAGCCTCAATAGGTTGTTTTTTATTTTGAAAATCTTTTCAGCTAAGCAAGTGAGGCAACAAGAAAAGAATACACTCAAGAATCTCAAGTAGAGACGTCTGTGCTGTAAATATTTTCAGTTTATTTTGTCACTTCCTTTGGCTAGTGAAACTGATTTTTGTTTTCTCAACTTTTTTTAATGATAAGCAATAGTGTTTTATTTCTAGTTTAAACAAGCGCCTCCCCCCCCCAAAAAAAAATGCACAGGCCTGTGCAGACTGCCTGGCTGGTGTTGCTGGAGGCAGCCTGAGGAAGGTGCTGTGTCTGCTGTCCACCTGCCATCAGAGAGGAACGTACAAACACTTCTAAACAACGAGGGATTCATAACTTTCCAGTGTGCAAGCTGCAATCTGAAGACAGTCCAAACTTGGAGTTTTCACTTCAAGTTTTTTTTACATTAATGTATTTTCAGCGATGACTTCAGATAATCCTAGAAGCCTCAAGTGAGCTGAAGCTACTGCCTTCCTACAAGCAGTTCTTGAATTCTAGTTTAGAGACCAGAGCAGTCAAAATCCTGCTGGTGGTCTGTGGAGGGCTGACTGGTAGAAGGGTGGTGCTGTTTCACTCTGTCACATATAGAGGAAATTAAAAATTGTCTTTTTTTACTCTGTAAGAAACTGCCGTAGTTGCCATAGTGATAAATGAGAGGTGGAATATTGGTGACAGTTGAAGAACCGTTTATACCTTTCTAAAAACAAAAAACGGTATTTTTCCCTATATTTTTAGTAAATCTAGAAGTTGCATGAGGGATGCTAGTGTTTTATAGGTGGTCAGCTCTTTAAAGTAAAAACCCAGTGCAAGTAATAGTGTTGAATTCCTCAAAATAGAACTTGAATTTCCATATTTCATGCTCTGGACATATCAGTTGGTGCTGAGTTTGCTGTGCCATTCTGCACGTGACGTTTAGGAGCTGTTAAAAACTGCATTTGTCTTCTCTCACTGGCCCAATACTGAAAAGAACAAAAGCCAGAAAGCAGGTAACTTTTTCCTGTGGGTGGTCTTCTGAAGCCTGCAACCGGGAACTCTGGAATCTCATTGCACAAGTCATTATGGTATCCTGTCTCTATGTATCTTACCACTGCAGCGCTTTCTGTCAGTTCTCTTAGTCCTGGCTTGTTATTTTGCCTTTGTGTTGGGGCTGGACTGTGCTAAAACAGCCTGCTAGAAGTGTGCTTCGTACGGCTGATCCAGTTCCCATCCTGTAGCTGCTCAGGACCAACCAGTTTTCCATAGTACAGCTGAAAACGCTGGCTTGTGGTGGATTGTACATAGGTAGGAAGGTAAATTGTGATGAGTCTGAAAAACTGAAATAGTTGGCAACGTGCAGCTCTTCAGTGTTGTACTCATCTGCATTGAATCTTGCCGGTGTGCTCCATGATGGATGAAAAGCTTTGGGCAATCAAGTCATAGTTGCTGCTTCGTTGTTGCTTTGCTAAGTATGGCACAAAAGCACCGAGGTGTAAATTTTGTGAATCAGTGTGTATGCTTTCTCCCCAGATGCATCTGTGCTACTACCTAAACACAAATATTTAATACGTTTTAATAAACAGCTTAGAATTCTGGTGCATGCTTTGTCCAATGCAAATAATTACTTGGCCAGTTTCACTTCTGCTCTTCAAATTACCGACTTAGAAAAGGTTTAGTGTAGCTGTGGCTAGAATGTGCATGACTTAACGGAGGCAGTTTCCTAGGAAACGCTGACGTAAATGAATGAAACGTTAGGATGGATCCGAAGGCTTCCTATCTGAGTGGGCAAGCACGCTTGCTGGCCGCCTAAACTGTCCTCTGATAGCAACAAAACTGAGAAGGGAAGGACAAAACATTAGAAGTCCGATAACGCATAAACTGCTGTTGCTTGTGCTGTCATTGATACCACCTGACGATTTCTGGTGTTTTGAAGAACACCTCTTCCAAACAGCCATCACGGAGTTGAATGTTGGTGTCCCTGGAGTAGGCAGAAAGATAGGGTTTAAGCTTTCTTTAAGACAGGAACAGGAGGACCTGTTCCAAATCCTTTATAGGAAGTCTAGACCTCAGACGATGAATTCCTATCTGAACTTGTTCCTTAGGTCTCAGATTCACAGTCAAGTTATCGCAGCTCTAAGTTCCCACACCGCAGCTGTTCCAGGGTAGGCATCAAAGTGCACGTTTTAGCTGTGTGAAGGTGTAAGACCGTGTTCTGGTGCTAAGTCATATTACATGCTTGTAACCTGTGGCAAATAAAAGGTACGGGAAACGTGCGCGTGCACACAAAGTGCTGCTGAGCTGACATGCGGTAACTTGCTGCTCCGTGTTAGCTTGACTGTAGGTCTCTGTCTGTTAGCTTTCTATGCTGCATAAGGCAGGCCCCTTTTTGATGAAGCAGTTTATTTCTGTATCTGCTCCAAAGGCTCATGCAGTAATGATTTAACTTGTGAAATGCTGATTTATGCTATGAACAGGTATGCTAAACAGGGCAGCGGCAGGCTCGGGTGTTGTAGAGTGTGCACCTCAGTGAGGTGTTAATGGTGAATGGCCTCTGGATGTGATTGTAATATGACAATTCAAACATCTTTTTCTTTCCATGGTGGGTTTTTTTTGTACAACTTTCTGGAGAAGGAACTTTAAATATGAGATCTTTTAATTACCTTTTATTTTTGCACAAACATCTTAACATATAGTATCTTACCACTAGATGGAGATTTTATATCTTTCAAATAATGTGCACAAAGTTAGTAAAGGCAGTGTTGTTGGCATTTTAACAGGTAGAATGAGAAATACTTTTGACGGGTGCTCCATGGGATGGGAGGGAACCCTCACCCTTTATTGAAAGAATCTATATTTATCCTCCTTTGTGCAGTGTTTGATAGGCAGAATGGATTTGATTTGGTATAGCAGAGATTGAGACTTCTTAGTGACATAATAACAAACCTGTAGAAACTTTGTGTTATGCAGACTGTCAGCAGGATAAGCCAAGCTGGAACAAAATCTGTCTTCTCGCAGAGCGGAAATAGCCGGGAAGTCACTCCAATTCTTGTTGCACAAACACAGAGCTCTGGCCCACAGACAAGGTAGGGAGGGAGAAAAAAATCCTCTTGGTATTCCCTTTTGCACCTCCTTTCTTGAAGGATTTGGTGCTTCACTGGCCCGCCTTGTGTGGATGTTCCTGCAGAATTCCTCTTTGGATGAAGAGGAAGTGTATTTTTTTGCAAGGTAAAAGAACTCCAGTGTACAAGTAGGAAGCTCATGCACAGTGGTTGGTCTGTTTGTTTTAAATCTCCTTTGCAATTAGACCATGTCATCAGTAAACGAAAAAGTAGCTAGAAGTAAATTCTGCTCATGTTCTTGACATGCAGCAGGTAGATTTGGGGTGTTTTATCCCTTGAAAAGGGAATATCTGTGCTATAGTACTTCAGCATTTTTGTTTTAATAAGAACAGCTTTTATCTTTGTTTTAAAATGGAGCAAAGAATTTATTTTTAATGTGCGGTTTGTTTTCAGTACTACACCTCAGGTACTGAGCCCAACGATTGCTGCTCCACCAAACACACTGCCTCGAAGAAGCTCTCGTCTATTTACTAGTGATAGCTCTACAACAAAGGTAACAAACTTAATGCTTCTTGCAAATTTGTGGTTTCTTTACCCATGCCACTGCACTGACTAATAATTTCTCCATTTGCATAGCAATTGTAGCAGCTTAAGAACAGGTTCTGTATGAGCAGAACTTAGGAAATATCTGCCTGTACGTCACAATGCCACATATATTATTTTTAAGTTCTCAAGAGTGCTCAACCAGAATAGTAGGAAGAAGAGTATCATGAACAAAAATAAAGACACGTGCTGGGTTGACAAATGCAGTGGTGCTGCTAGGTCTCAGCCTACTTGATAGAGAGCTTGCGTTCAGAGGTATTTATGGAAGCATTAATTTTGAGTGGACAACTTTGTTTTGGCAAAAAAAAGTTCATACTGGTTTTCTGCTCTTCAGACAACGGAGCAGAACACCAAAGCGCAAATACTCGTGGTCTATAGCTGGGTGATGTGAAAACCTGCTGGTTAAAAATGAGCCACTAAACATTTAGTGAAGTTACGAAGTGTCTGTATACTTAAGTTTAAAAGTCAAATGGCTGGGCATCGTGTTTGAGGCTGCAGAGAGGCCTAAATACAATTTTAGACAATTATCTTTCAAGTTTAATTATCTGAATTTAAAATACTTTTATATGGATAACTCTTACTCTTCTTACTTCTAGGAAAATAGCAAAAAATTGAAAATGAAGTTTCCACCTAAGATTCCAAACAGAAAAACAAAAAGCAAAACAAATAAAGGAGGAATAACTCAACCAAACTTAAATGATAGTTTGGAAATTACCAAACTGGACTCTTCCATCATTTCAGAAGGGAAAATTTCCACTGTTGCGCCACAGATCCAGGCTTTTACTCTACAGAAGGCAGCAGCAGGTCTGTTTGAACACTACTGGGCTGTATTAGAGTAAGACTTAATACATCTATGCTGTAAGGTTGAATGAAAAACGTTGCTCCAGTGTTTGCTTCTTTCTTGTTTCAGTTAGCCTGCAGCCATCACCTTTGTGTGATTATAAAAACTGACTGAATTCAACATATTCTAGTTAACTTACAAAGAACATGCGGAGAAGTATTAGAAGTGGCTAGTTGTGTGTCTTGCAAGCTCCGATTCTTATTGATGATTAAAATATTTTCAGGCAAGATCCTTACAAACTGATTCAAAAGAGCTATGAGTAATCCAGTCATCTTCCCTCAAAATCGGGTTGATGATGTAGTCTGTTCTCCCTTCATATTTCCCATTTGTTTAAAAACAAGTCTTTACTCAGACTGTCAGAAAATCCTAGACAAACTGCTGAATTCCTCTCTTTTGGCTCAGTGATGTTTCCAGGCAGCAAGAAGGTGTATCCATGGATACCAGACGTGTGGAAACTGTGTTCAGACCTACCAAAATGTTTGAATAGCTGCTATAAATGTGGAACTCCAGTGGCCCTGAGCTTCAGAGTTTCCCTGTTCCACACTATTCTGTTGCTGGCTTAAGAAGTTGTTATGATCTGACTTCTATTGTGAGGGTTGATGTTTAGACTATTGTGCCTAAGTTAAGAGTGCATAAGCCTGTGTTTGGGAACTCCTGGAAGATTTTCATAGGCAAATTCAGGAGCAGTGCCTGCCACATTGAAGAGTTTATAGGATTATTAACAGTTTGAAGTAAATAATTCTCAGCTGTCCTTTTTTTCCACCTTTGTTTATTGAATGTTTCTCCTAGAAGGTTTGATGAGCCTTCTTCGTGACATGGGGAAAGGTTACTTAGCCTTGTGTACCTACAACTGCAAAGAAGCGATAAACATTTTAAGCCATTTACCATCCCACCACTACAATACTGGCTGGGTGCTGTGCCAAATTGGGAGAGCTTACTTCGAACTTGCAGAATACATGCAGGTAGGAACTGTGTGAGTTGCTCCTTACTGTTCTCACTTTTGTTTTGCGTAGCTTTGCACAGAACCTGCAGACTCCCTGCAAAAGCTGTGGGAGGTTTACAGCTGAGATAGTTGTGTTAACTTAGTTATATCTGGAGGGGGTTTGGATTTTGAATCCTGCATCAGTCGTCATTGAGCTTTCCTAAAGAGGCTGAGTTGCACTTTAGATTTCTTGTAACGTTATTTCCTCTTGTATCCAGCCCTTGGGGTCTCCTCCTTGCCTCTCCCCATCTTCAGCCACAGCTGTGCTGATGTGGGTGGTTGTGCTGCAGTGCTGTGAGTTAGATCACTGAAACAACTTGGGTTCTGAAACCAGAAACTTCTTTTGCCCTTTTTAGTTAACGCAGATCACATCAATGACCTAGCTTCCTTTGCAGCCTCAGAAATGACAGCACTGGCACAGCTGGGGTGATGTCAAACCGCTTCAGAAACAGAAGCGAGCAGTTAAGGGTAATCCAGCAGTTTAACTCGCCTTGTCGCTGTTGTCCTGGTAGCTGATGTGCCCTGTTCCTCAGAAGTTTTTAGAACACTTGTTGACAGACTGTGTGCAGGAGACAAATGCAGTAGGTTTCAAAATTGGTTTTTAAACTGTACACACAGTCTGATTAGAGATGGAGCATGTTGTGTTTCTTAATAGTTTATTTTAAAAACTGAGGCTGCAGACCCTGCTGGTTTCCTGAAGCTAGGCTGCTTCCCTTATTGCTGCCTTGACTGTTGTAACCTGGAACTTAAGTTTAGGAAGTAGATAGCTGTGTCAGAAAGACTTCATTAGTCAGCTGTTGCTAAGAAGCATAGCTGTCTCAAATGGAAGTAAAGCGTGTATGTGTGTTGTCCCATGCTCATGCATGCCCCCTATCCCTGCGTCGGCCGTGTTTACTGCAGTGATGGTCAGGTTGCCTTTTGCCTTGTAATTATTATGCATGATGTCTGGAGGGGTGTAGCACTCTGTATGAATGCAATACCTCAGCTGTTAGTATGGCTGATAATCATAACTGGCCCGTAAGTGTGCTACACTTTTTTTTTTTCTGATTTTGTGGGTGACTTTTTGGCTTTGCTTGTGCACTGTGATAGAAACAGTAATGTAATCTGTCAGCAGTAGGGAGGGCTGGCTGCATTTCTGTTGGCAGAACTGTATTGGAGTACAGTCGCTTCCTTTGCTTGAAGGGGAAGTTACAGGACTTGTAGCTCTGCATAGTACACGTACAAAGCAAAGAGGATGCTCAGTCTGGGCTTATGAGGCTTCTAACCTTGACCTGTGCGCTCTGCTTTGGTGAGTGGAATTTTGTTTTAAGTTTAACTTCTGTTCTTAGGCTGAGAGAATATTTTCAGAAGTAAGGAGGATTGAAAACTACAGAGTAGAAGGCATGGAGATCTACTCGACTACGCTGTGGCATCTGCAGAAAGATGTTGCCCTTTCAGTTCTTTCAAAGGATTTGACGGACATGGATAAAAACTCACCGGAGGTATGGAATGCTGTGGTCTGGAATGAGAAGAGGGTAACCGTATGTGGCAAAATCAATGATTCGGAACAAAGCTCTGAGCTCTAATCTAGTTCATGAGAACTGCATGGCAGAACTGGAGAAGGGAGGTGGCAGGATTGTCTGTTGAACTGACGATGCCTGAAATGGCTTCTTAGAATTAGAATATCAGCTTACATGGAACAGGTTGAAACCTTTTATCTGTTAATGGTTATTTAAATTTGCATTGGCACCATTCATCCAGGAAGATTATGGGTTATTCAGTCACTCCTACTGCTGCCAGTGTATAAAGATAAGGAATATCTTTTTCCTGTACCACCTTTTAATTGCTGAAGTTAATTCACTGGCACTTAAAGCGCATTTGCTCTAGAATTCATTTTCAGGCGTAATGTTGCACATTTTTATGCCAGAGTCTATTAAACTGCAGTGTGTGTGGTAGTATAAACTCGTGATATGCAGAAAGCCAGGCATCTCTTAATAGGTGCCATGGTAAAAGTAGTAGATGTATGCATTTATAAATGTGTTCTTAGCAGAGTTGAGAAAACTGTAGACTATGTTGCTTTGGGTTTTTTAATTGGAGAAGAGAATCCTACTCATGTTGTCATGTTAGCTTGTCTAATTGCGGAAAAATCAAAACCAACAAAGCAGTTGGTAGTTGTAGTAAGATAGTCTGGAGAGAAGAAAATGCAGATTCTAATACAAGGAGTGGAGAACAGTTATACAATTTGGCAGTGATGGTAAAAATTTGGGAGAGGAAGGGGCCCTGGGCTGTGATGCTTTACAATCTCGATGCTGGTTGCAGGAGGGAGGGAGGAGGTTGTTGCTAAAATTATTGCTCTGCAGATTTCCAGATTTGTCAGTTGGAAGGAGCTGAAGAGTGAATGTACTGTCTCCCTCTTCATTATTCTAGAATATCCAAGTTGTTTTATTTCTAGCCTTTTCAATAGCTTCAAGAGCTTTAGTCATTAGTCACCAAAGTATCTAATTGGCACAAACTTGTTGGGTGTCCTTAGATTCTTGATTTCTATGTTTCATCTTGTCTAGCTATAAGGTGTGTCTAGGCCTCTCTGCCTCTCAGGAAAGAGACTTAACGAACTGTTGTTATATTATTATTATTGCTACTATTTTTTAATCTAGGAGGAAGTTTAATTATGTAAATCAGTAGGGAAAAATCTGTTCAGCTCAAACTTAGCACACTTCACAACTCAGAGTGACTAATTCTGCAACGCTGTCCTTACCAGGCATGGTGTGCTGCAGGAAACTGTTTCAGCTTGCAACGAGAGCATGACATTGCCATCAAGTTCTTCCAGAGAGCCATTCAAGTTGATCCAAACTATGCTTATGCCTACACCCTGTTGGGGCATGAATTTGTGTTAACAGAGGAACTAGACAAAGCATTAGCGTGTTTCAGAAATGCGATTAGAGTCAACTCTAGACACTATAATGCATGGTAAGTTTTGCTTCATCCCCCCTCCCACTGCACGTGATACAGAACTCCTGTTGGAGAAATATCTTCTGGATGCTGCCGCTGCTATTGCTTCCCTGCCCCTCTTCTCCAAGAAGAAAGCAAAGCTGTTTCTGCAGAAGATGTGGGCCTCGTCTGTTCATTAAACAGTTGCCTTCACGAGGAGGGCAGAAAATCAAAGCTGCTTTGGTTTCCACAGATCTTCTTGTCTGTATTACCCGAGCTGTTTCATTCCTATGTGCAGCACTCCTCATGTGCCTAGTTGGTTGTTCTTCAGTTGCAGTTGGAGAGACGAGAGATCTGCCCCTTTATACCTCAGGATACAGTCAGTTTCTTACAGCTGCTTCTGTGGGGGGAAAAAAGTATATAAATCAGTGAAAATTAGTTCTGCTAGCGTAAGTCACTTAGTCTTGAGAAACTTTAGTGTGCTTTTTACTTTGTAGCTGTTTAGCAAGTCTACCTGTGTATCAGATATCAATTCTTAAATCTACCCAGTTGAGGAAAAAAACTCCAAGATAATTTTAGACATAGCTTCTTCCCCCTAAGAAATCATTTCCCACCCTGGATGGGGTTGGCAAGTCTGTAGACCGTTTCTGCCAGGTCATATTCACGGACAAGGACTTGTTTGGTTAGAATACCATCTTCCTTAACAGAATTGTTTTTTCTGCTTGCAGGTATGGGTTGGGAATGATTTATTACAAACAGGAAAAATTCAGTCTAGCAGAAATGCATTTCCAGAAAGCACTTGATATCAATCCTCAGAGCTCAGTCTTACTGTGTCACATTGGAGTAGTAAGTAGATTGCACCTAACTCTGTCTTTGTGTTTTAATCTGCTTCTGTGCTTTGTGTGTAGTAGAAAAGTAATTCTGAATGTTTTTAGCAAAAAAGCCCCACAAGTTCAGAGTACCTGTTGGAGGATCTGAAGTGCCATATGAATGAGTAACCACAGAATTAGTGTGTCAGAGAGGAAAAAAAAAAAAAAATCCTCTCTCTGGGAAATTATACTGTCAGGTCATGTTTGAGTCAGCCAAAATAGCAGTGATACGAAAATCAAGAGTGTGTGCAGATATTAATGTGAACAGAGTATTTATAGGGTTTTTTATACTTAAGAAATTAAGTGGGTTGTAACTGCTATTGTACTTCCAGTTTTGTAAAAAAACCTCAGGCACCTGTCTTGCCTCTCAGAGTGCAGTATTTTTGTTCTGGCTGTGTCCACCTTGCCCTCACTCCAGTCGCTTGTAGCTGTGATGACTGGCTGCTTAGGCTACTTTATGCCAAGGGACGTTTAAGTAGCAGGCAGGTACTTCAGTGGGCATCCATTTTAATTAAATCTACAGGGCTGTTTGAAAAGTTAGTCATTTATCCCTCTGCTACTGCAGTCCTGAGGAAACAGGGGCTGCACTCTAGCGAATGCTTGCTGATGACGCTGGGAAGCAGTTCTCAGGTGTTCGTGGTGATGGCTGAAGGCTGTGTGAGCGTGGTGGATGGTTACCTGCTGGTGTTCGTTTGCCTGCTGTGTGGCAGCAAAGCTGTGTCAAATTCTACAGGGGTGGCGACTGTTGCTCCCTAATATACAGAGGAAGGCATTGAGTTCATTCCTGGCCAAAGGTTAAATGGTTTCTGGAAGCTTTTGGGTGGGGAGAACATTTTGAGGTGGAGATGAGACGAGGTGCAGTTTTCTTCCTGTAAGAAAGCTTGTTAAGACTTGGTCTAGAATTGGACAAATATTTTGTTTAAAGGAACACATTGTAGGTAAATGTAGCCAAATGGATTTGTCCTTGTCTGGCAGATAAGCTGTTGTTTTCCCTTTTAAAATTGTTCTCTTTTTCTGTACTAGGTGCAGCATGCACTGAAGAAGTCTGAGAAGGCTTTGGATACTTTAAACAAAGCTATTAACATTGACCCTAAGAACCCGCTATGCAAATTCCATAGAGCTTCTGTATTGTTTGCAAATGAAAAATACAAGGTAAGATTTGGTGCCTGTGGACAACTGTAAGTTATCTTTAAATTGCTGTAGCTAGGGCTGGGGATGCACTGGAAGCTAAACGTGTACAGATGAACACCAGGTAGCATCAGGGCTGCAGGAAGAGCCTGGGACGTTGGCCTGTCTTGCAGAGGCTGACATCAAGCATTTGCTTTGGCAAGTGCCACCTTTGCCAAGGGAACTGTTAAATTTTTGGGTTGTTATAAGATCTGGGGCCAAGAGGTGATGCTTTTTTAATTACTGTTATTTTAGTCTGACCCTGGAAGAAGAAAGGGAAGGAGGAGAAATTATCGCAGCTGTCACCGACATGCGGCTGTATTATCATGAGTTTACACTAAATTACTAAAATTAGGCTCGGCAAACTGCCCCATAACCAGTTTCAGCAATAAGAACCAGCTATTTCAAAGGCTGTGTTATTGAGTGAAAAGTAAGAAGCTGAGCAATTTTGGTCTGGTGCCCTGCTGACCTGTACCATGTTTAGAAAGAGCGAAGATCTTCCCACAGTCTGTCTTTCTAGTGGCTAGCCCCGGGTGTTTTGGCCACAGAAGACAAGCTGCAGTCTGGTTTTGAAACCTTGCTTGGGAAATGTGTGTGCACCTCTACAGGGAAAACTCTACTTAAAACTTATTTTTTGAAAATTCATAACTGGACCAATTGAATATATATTTTATTAAGATTAAGGACTTCATTACGTGCAGGTTTGTAGATTCTTTTTAAAATTTAAAAGCAGAGGATAAATACAAGAGGGGTGGAAAAAAAAGAAATGTAGTAGTCCACTGTCTTATTCCTCCTGCACTAGTGAAGGAACTTGTTGACCATGGTGAAGCAATGTTTTAGGAAATAAAACATTTGGAGTCTTTTCTTTGTCAGGCTGAGACTTGTAAAACTGAAGTTATGCTGTTCACATAGACTACGTAAAACTTAATGAAATGTTTTGGTCTTTTAGCAGCAGTACTAAGAGGATTTTGGTAGTGTGATAAATTTGGCTAGTGTTAGGTAAATAAATGTAGGTTTACACTTCTGTTTATGTAGCAAGGCCTAACTTGAAATTGTCTTCACAGAAACAAGTTTGAAGGTTGAGCGGAACTTCTTATAACTAAGACCAATGTTGATTTCTAACTGCAGACTAAATATTTCTAGGTAGTTTTTCTTAATAATGCCAGGTTACTGTCACAGCAGAATAAACTGTTCTGGTATCAACAATTAGTTGAAAAGTAAAGTAGAAGTGTCACTAAATATTTTGGACTTCAAATGCCTAATATAAACACAGTCATCTTTTGTAAAATGATTTACAGATCTAAAACCAAAACCTTTCAAAAGCAAAGGCTTGAGGGCAGTACATCCAGCACAATATACATCAATATTCTCACATGTTCAGACCCAGTGTATTAAAGGAAGCACCCTCTGTAAATACGCTGCCAGCTGCTTGTCTGCTGCCCTATTACACCTGGTTTGGGGTGACAGGGGCGTATGATGTCAGAGTTGTTAGATGTGTTGTAGGAGACCAAAGCCCAGTAAACTTGCTCTATTTCTGTAATACTGGGGCTATAACATGCTACAGTCTTCAAAGGAGAAACTAATGTAAAAGAAATTTTAGATGCTTCTCATGAGATTGTACTCTTGTTCTTGGTGGAATATACTGTATGTAAATGGCAGGATGTTTTGGTTTTTTTTTTTTTTGCACGGTAGTGCTCAGTCACAGTTTAGGGATGTAGTAACTGGCTGCAGACTGCTAGCTTGTACTTCCTAAGCTTTTTTTTTTTCTTCCTTTTCAGTCTGCTTTACAAGAACTTGAAGAACTGAAACAGATTGTTCCCAAAGAGTCTCTTGTTTACTTTTTAATAGGAAAGGTAGGTAAAACTTAACGGCACTCAGAAGTTCTTTGGTTTCCTTTGCTGCAGAAATGTATGCCTGATGAGAAAATTTGTTGCCTGTCACTAAGCTGCTTCCATTTGGAGCAGTATTCTAAATATTCCTAAAGCTTTAAATAAGGTGAACTGCTCACAGCTTTTATGTATCAGCTTTTAAATGCAAAAGGCAGTTATTACTGGAGCAGCCTTCAGCTCTCTCTAAAAAAAAAAAAACAAAACACAAGAAAAAATAACCCTAGCCAGTGTTATTCTTTGCCTGCTTTGATTTCACCGCTGTCAACTTGAAGGATAATTAATTTTAAAAAGCCAGAAATTGATCCTGATAAAGATACTTCACTGAAGAGCAAACCACTGAAGAGTGGTTATGAACACAGCCATATTATCTTTCTCTTAAAAATGGGACTCGGTCAAGACTTGATTCAATACAATAGCAATGATGCAATCAGTGGGAATCCTTAAACTTTTGAGGGGTAGTCCGACCGTCAGCCAGCAGTGTTGGTTATTTACATGTGTAGCTATTAAAATGTTGAATCGCATTTTAACGCTTTGTATCAGAAATGCTGAACAAGGAGTAGTTGTAGAATACTCCAAAGTCTCCATCAATACCCTCAAAAGTCCTTTTCTGCTGACGGCCTCCCCAGAAGAATTGTAGAAGGCTGTCAGTTTGAAAGTAAGAGAAGTTTTTAGAGAGGCTAATGGAGTAGGCTAGCACGGGAGGAGACGTTACTGGTTTGTCAGAGGTGTTTACATTCCAGCTGTCTTTGTGTTTAATGCCAGAGAAAAGTAATCTGGTAATAGAAATCCTCCTTCCTCAGCATCTTCTCTGCTAATACACTTTAAATAAGTTCTGCAGCTTCCTTCTGTGGGGTGTCTGTTCACTAACAAGCAACAAGACAAACTTACCTCTAGCACAGTACAGGATAACTCTTAATCAGCAAGATTTCTTTCTCTTTTTTTTTTTTCTCTTTCAAATGGGAGAGAGGGAAAAGGATTTATGCTGAAATCTGTTGACTGGTACTTGTCCAGGAGTAGCTGGACCTCTAAACTGACATTAGATGTACCACATCTTGACAAACTTACGTACTTTCATTCTTTAAATGCTTAACACAGGTAAATTACTTGCTCATCTGTCCTTAATGATAAGGAGAGCTTCAGTGCAAGTGACGGTGACAAAGAAGGTAAAATACAGGCTGGATTCTGCGATGCAGTGTTGTCTTGAAAATGTTGCTGTTCAGTTTAGCAGGACAAGCTAGGCATCAGATAACGTCCCGTTATTGTCCCCACCTGCCAATGACAGTTGAAATGCCGTTTGAGGATGTAAGAACGACTGTGCTGAGTCAGATCAAAAAATCTGTCTGACCGTGTATCCTGCCTTTGCTAGTCCTCAATGGGAGAGGTGTGAGGAGGTGTGTAAGATTAATGTGTGCATGTGCTAATAGTTCCCTAGAGCCGGGCCTCTGACATTAGAAATTGGAGACTTTGGACTTTTCCTGAGCAAGAAGTAGGTTAGGGATTACAATGACTGAAGAAATTGAAAGAGCGGTGAGGGGGTGAGACAAGACAAAACATGTACAGAGTTCCAAAGCTTAGATTTATATCTGAAGATCCTCCTGCCTATGTGTGATGAATCTGTCAGCTGCTAGTTTAATTTCTTTTTTTTGGAGTCTTCAGCAGAAACACTGGCTCACTCTTTCTACACATACTTGCTGTTTCCCTTGGGACTCGTATAATAAACCTTACACATCTGTCTTCCGTTGCTTTTCATACAATACTGGTTAAATGGCTTGGTATGTTTATTGTCCAAAGCTTCAAGTAACAACTTCATGTAAATGTAGCCTTTCATGCTTTTGTTTTAGGTCTATAAAAAACTGGGTCAAACACACTTGGCCCTGATGAATTTCTCATGGGCAATGGACTTGGATCCCAAAGGAGCCAATAACCAGATTAAAGAGGCCATTGATAAGCGTTACCTTCCAGATGATGAGGAACCAATAACTCAAGAAGAGCAAATTAGTGAATGTTACCCCTATGAATCAGGTTTGTATTTCCAACCCTTTGTCATTCAAAGAGGTGTTTCCACTTAGGTGGCGGGAAGAATCCCAGATTTAGTAAGTGAAATATCCTGCTCAACCTCGCTGCTCGGCAAGTGAGAACTCCAGAGGCTCTTCCTTCAGAAGAATTCATTCATGCTTCCTACAATAAGCACGAAATAAAGGATTGTGATGCTTCTCTAGAATCTGTAGATGGAGTAGGGCAGAGATAATGATTACTGTAAATCCATACAAGTCATGGTTGGCTAATAGTATGCTAGGAGAGGAAGATGTTCGCAGAGCCACGGATCTGCCCTCAGAAGCATCAAATCATCTCAAGGTAACTGAAGGGCAGCTGAAATTGTCTGCAGAGGCTTTGTCAAAAGTGAAACAAACCGGATGTTGGGTAAAAATATTTGGTCTGCTAAACTTAATAGGTAGCTTTTGATGAAAGTCATGGAAGCAGTTTCATTTGAGAGTAAAGAAAACACTCCCATTGTACTGCTTGGGAATAATCCACAAAAAGGAATGGCTGGGTTTCTCTTCTGACTTCTTTGTGAGCTGAAATCCCATGAAGCGTGGGTAGCTCTGTGATGTGTGGATAGGTGTAAAGATTGACCTCTTCGGTGCAGACTGAAACAGTGCCAGAAAATAAATACTACTAACCAATTAATTCTTTTCTTCCAAAGAAGAAAGTGTAGCAGGTTTTTGGATTCTTATTAACAGATGTGTGCTATCTTTTGCAATTTTAAGTCTTCAGTGGAAAAATTGTCATGTTTTCCTGCTGTGTATCAGGTTGATTTTTGTTGATTCTGTCTGTGTAGTGTGCTTTTTGATGCTGGACACTCACCCTGCGCCGCACTTCCTGAAGTCTCAGGAGTTTTTCTCTCCCTGGTGCTGCAGTTGGGCTTAGAACACGGGCTCAGTGGGGGCTGAGCGTGTTTCTGACCAGGAGATGGAGACAGAGCACTGGAGCTGCTGAGCGACACCTGAGCGGTGCCAAAAACACCCACCCCCACACCCCTCAAAAAAACAAAATAAACAAAAAAAACCCCACCACAAACAATAAAAATGCAAACCCAAAAACCTACCAACAAACCACACACAAAAACCCAACCAAACAAATACCAACCCAAAAAAGAAAACAACTTAATCTGTCTGATAAACAGACATGAAGTGGAACAGTGTCAGGCAGTATGTAAGCAGTTTGGTTTCCCTGGCTCTGCAGATAAAACGTAGAAGAGTTTCACCATTTCAGCTGAATAACTGTTAGGGGCACACAAGACAAGCTAAAGTAAATGAAGGTGGTACTGGGTGTGGAGGGGAATTTTTTAGTACATTGGCAAGTGTGACCAGTTTTATGCATTAAATGTATTCCACTGTGTGGGACCGCTGTGCCCATTGTACAGAAACCTGTAAAGTGTTTGCGTTAAAGCAGTGGAAGGCATCTGTGTTTCTCCAAGAAACAGTTCAGGCATTTGGGCATTTACAGTTAATATGCTAAATTGTACTATGGAAAGCAGACTAAAGTCACATTCCTGTGTGTGAAGACCAACTGTCATTAGATATTTATCTTCATTCTAGTATGAACAAGTACGGAAGTTAAATATTTAAGGGTAGCCTCTCGGTGTGTACACATTTATCTTGTGTGCTGTGCATGCCGTGCTCTCTTTGTTCAAGCAGCAGCAGGAATCGAGTTTTCCTGGAAGCTGTAGGCTAGCCAGCATCTGAGCTGGGTGAGCGGAGTCGTTTGTCAGAAGGAACCCCTGCAGGTGTTTACCCAGAGCGCTTCTCTTGCCTCGTAGCTTATGCAGTCACCGAAGTACGGAGCGAGTAGAGGCTGCCTGACGCTACTAATTGAATATTATTTGATTGTAAGGTGAGTGGCCACAATGCACTAACACAGTGGGTGACTCCTGTGAGCGTTCCAGGCAGCTGGTGTGTTTGGAGGGAGCGGGAAGGCTGAATTGTCCTGAGGGCAGTTTCGGACCCCTCCATCCCGATCCCAGTCTAACTAGGTCTCGGAGACTTTGGATTTTTAACAGAAGATGGCTAAGGCAGCATGGTTTGTTAATACATACTTCATGTTAATTCTTTCTAAATGAATTTATTTAAACTTCGTTAAGCTGGCAGGGGTCAGTGTAATAGAAGGGAAAAGCCATGTGGCTTTAAAGCATTTTGAGGGGAAGCCCAAACCCGTTGCTACTGTGCTTTTGACGTTCTGGAGTTGATTGTGGGGGAATCTTTGGAGGGAAGCAGCCCGGTAGCGTTTGACTTCTCCGTTTCTTTTTCTTTCAAGTTGGCACAGACGAATCCCAAGAGAGCAGCATGACGGATGCGGATGACACACAGCTCCATGCAGTCGAAAGTGATGAATTTTAACCTCCAAAAGCTTGAGTGTGTGACTGGTACTGTTGTGTTCTCCCCTCCCTTCGCATCCTGGGTCTTCACATCACTGAGCCAGCATTGCCATTATTCTCCCCTGACGCCATGAGTACACCGCTCAGACTTCGGCCGTACGCAGGGTTAATGGCAGTGCGATATTCAGCTGCTGCCGAGTCTGACTAGTTGGCTCTTCACGCGTTTATGAAAGTGACTGAGGAGGAAATGCTGTTTTTGGACTCCCCTTTGCTGGAAAAAGATCATGGAAGAAAGACCTGTGGTTTGCGGTAACGAAGCCAGTAGATGTGGGGATAGTACTAATGAAGCAGTGTCTTGTTCTTTTTCCAGAAATGTGTCTTAGTTTGGTTCTTTCTTGGTGAGCAGAGTGCTGAGCCTCATTTCCCAGTTCCAGGACAGTGTTGACGAATGCGGGCTGTTAAAGACTTTTGCGTATTGTAGTGTAACTCAAATGCCAGGGAATGTAAATGACCTTCAAGCTGCAGAGTCTCCCGTGAGCAAACACCGTGCACGTGCTCGGCGTAGAATACCTGGTGTCCCTACTTCAGAGCGCAAACTTGCAGGAGTGGAAGCGTAGCAGGAGAATCACATCACAGAATCAAAGCTTTCATAAAACGCTTTCATGTTCTAACCAGGAATTAATTTATTCACCTAGTTTCCGAAAGGTCAGTGTTTACTTTGTACATCAAAGAAACCAGTCAGCACCACTTTGCTTCATTTTTCATATCCCCTTTGCCCTGTTCTTCCCCTTTTAAGACTAAAAATTAATAAAGGGCAAAATCAAGACAAACGTAGCTACAACTGTAATGTGAAAACGTCGAACCTGTAATCCAGCGTGACTGTGTGTTTCTAAGCAGACAGACTGGGAAGACCATGGAAGCCTTAACACAATCAAAACCTTCGTCAAACGCGTCGGTAATTGTCCAAGACGAGTAGAACTTTTAAAACTCTTTTGTGAAGTGTGGCCCAAGCAGGATGCAAAAATGTGCAATTATCTTTCTCCTATTTTTTCCCTCCTATTTCTTTTTTTAAAGTTGTTCTCTAAGCTTCTCGCTCTAGGAACACTTTCCTGTTTTGCAGAGGCCGCTTCTGTGCGAAGCAAGCTGCGCCACATTAGCGAGTCCAAACTGATCTTTCTCTGCAGCAACAATTGGTGCCCTTTACGCAGTGATGAGAAAGAAAGGGGGTGGCACAGGCAGTTTTAAAGAGCAATTTCTGCGTGTAATAAATTGGGGAATGATATAAATTTCATGGCAACATATTTGTTGTGATCAGTCTTAATGTTCTTTTTTTAATGTATTGGTCCTTTAGAGGTCTTCTAGTTACCCTTAGAATTTCAATCTTTTAAATTCTGTCCTTGTCTTACACCAGGCACGTCTGCTGTCACAGCTCCGCTTTAGTCATCAGCCACACGGACACCTTTATCGTTTGAAAAATAATCCTCAAGTGCTGAGCAAAAAATACAGTTCTCCAGCTTGTGTGGGGTTTTGTTTTGAAGGATAAGCAGTGGAAAATAGGCTTAAAGTCCCCTAATAGCGTGAAAAGGAATTTCTAGAATCTGAGGCATGGTAGTATATTGAAGGAGCTTCTGGTCAGCTTGGGTCTGGAAGGTTGGGGAATTCGCTGGAAAGCCATGACAAGTTTCAGCCGGCTGGAGCCTGCCGCGTCCTGCACCGCTTTTTATGGCGAGAGACATCCTGGGGTGATTCCTTCCCACCGACCCCTCCCCGAGCAAGACCCCGGGTTCAGATTCCCCGAGGGCTGATCTGCGTCCTCGGCAGCGCTGGCGCGGTGCCGGAGTGACCCGTGTCCGTGCCGGCGTGGTTTTCCCGGCCGGCCGCGGAGCGCGTGCGCCTTCCCCGCGCGTCCCTCGCCGGGAGGAGGATCCAGGCAGCCTCCGCGCGAGGTCAGGAGGCAGCGCTTGTGCGGAGGCCACCGGTTCGCGTGTTCGTGGCCTTCCTCTGGGTTCCTGGCCTATTCTTTTAAGCAAAAAGCAGAGTAAGCAGGTGCTGCTCCCAAGGCTTTCCCGTGACAAATGCTGCTGTTTAGATGGGGACCAGAGAGCGAGGAAATCAAGTGGCTTTTCCCCTTTTATTTCATTCTCTGAAAAGCGTGAACAACTGTAGCGACATTTTCAACGCCCTGGAAAGAGCTCGGAATTCAGTTGGGATGTTAAAGGGGTGCTCACGCTACCTGGAGGGTTTTAATGCTCACTTTGTAGGTACATCGTACCTTAAAGTGATTTTTCTTCTTTCCTGGGAATCTCGAGTAACGTTCAGACCATGCTACTATTTTACCTTTGACGTAGATACACAGAATTAGTATTTCATTAGTAAAATTTCGCTCTTTTTGAAGAGGGGCAGGGAGAAGGACAGCGAGCATGAAGGCACTCTGGCAGCCAGGTTAGAGCAAGTGCAGTCACTGAAAAGAATTAGGGAACTGTCATTTTCTTACAACAAAACTATGGAAAAATGCAAAGTGTGGGTGTGGTGTGTACTATTTGCATTGAAACAATGTAATTTGTCTTTTTCCTTTTTTTTTTTTTTTGCTTTTCCTGACTTTTTATTTCAAAAATTGTACAGTCTTAGGGAAAAAAAAAAAAGTCTTTTCTGTTAATATATTTGCGATTCATTAAAGGATGTGGAAAATCCAAATAAACTACTTTTAAAAGCAGGTTTATGGCCAAGTCCTTTGGGTCAGCGGTGGGGTCTGCGCTGCAGGAGAAGGGGGGGTGGGGCTGGAGGGAGGCTGAGGGACCCGCCGTGGGGGCTGGTGGTCCTGGCGTCACCCGGGAACCTGCCGCAGGCGTCCAGCGACGCGGGCTGAGGGCTGTCGGACTGGGCTGGGAGTTCGGGTGAGGTGGGGGGTGGTTGGTGGTGGCAGGCGGCGAGGTTTCCAAAACCATTCCCGTCCATCATCAGCTTTCATTTCCTGCAGCTCGGCAGCAGATTCCGTGAGCTCCCGGGTACGGAGGAGATCTTCGATGCTCTGTTTTGGCTTCCGCAGCAGCTCGTGACGGTGGTGGTGGCTGCAGCCCAGCGGAGGAGCGAGCACAGACTCTGCTGCACGTTGGGACCTGGAGGAAAAGCTTGCGGGGAAGGCTGAGGCTCTATGGGAATTACAGAATCAGAATCACAGAGTGTTCAGGATTGGCAGGGACCTCTGGGGGTCACCCAGCCCAACCCCCTGCCCAAGCAGGGTCACCCAGAGCAGGCTGCACAGCACCGCGGCCAGGCGGGGCTGGAATATCTCCAGAGAAGGAGACTCCACAGCCTCCCTGGGCAGCCTG
>Ga0065711_1003869_pt1:0-15000 | contig 27461 bp, 5 predicted proteins | sample Hoacrofraction12_FD_59098 | JGI IMG/M metagenome (GOLD analysis project Ga0065711, IMG submission 59098) | Hoatzin crop microbial communities from Cojedes, Venezuela - Epithelial fraction 12 v2 (version 2) | ecosystem: Host-associated > Birds > Digestive system > Esophagus > Crop | place...
ACGGGTTACGGGGGTGTCCGATGATCCGGTCCTGTGAACAAAAACTCACAGTTTTCATTAGTTTTATTCTGGCTAGTATGGTGCGAACAGCCACCTGGATCGGGGTTAGATGCTCTTCCTTCGCGACATGTTTAATCATGTCCGCGATACTCGACCCCACTGATAGTGATCGCAGGATTTTTTTGGTTGTCGAATTACACTGTTGGCGTAAACATTCTGCTACGACTGGGCCTTTTGCCTCCGCAGGCAAGGCCAAAGTATCGACCGCTGCTTGGAGACCATCCACAAATTTTGTGAAGCTCTCACTTTCACTTTGCTTTATTGTGGACCATGGTGATGGTTTGGCAATGACTCTAGAGGCTATGCGAATAGCTTCTCTGGCCACATGAGTGGTTGCCATAACTTCATGGGCCCGCAGGCCCTGTGCTTGCACCTGGGGAGTAACCATTGTGGGATCTGTGCCCATTAACCGCTGCAGGCTGGAGCCATGCAGTGGATGATCCGCCCTAGTTACTTGGGCCAGTTGCTTCGCGCAGTTGTCCTCCCATTCTTGTTTAAAAACGATCATCCCTGCCCCATCAAAGATCAATCTACAAGTTTGTTTTATATCAAAGGGGAGCATATCGTCTTCCCCGAATATACCATCTATGAGGGTGGAGACCATGGCAGAATTAAGGCCTTTATCTGCGATTGCCTTAACAATAGCTTGTATATCCTTAGGGTTTATCAGTGTGTGGACCCTCTGTCCCCCGTCCGTCACCCGGACCGGGAACGCTAACGCGGCCGATGGGGCCCAGTCGGCGCACGCAATCTTTATTTTCCTCCAGTTCGTGAGAGGGATTTCTCCCCCTCGCGGTTCCTCTTTANTTTGGATGGGGATATTTTGGCTCTTGACTTTATTTATCTCTGTTTNCTTCTCTTCTAAGTTTAAATCAGTTGCGAGCCACTCGTCCCCGCTAGTGTTTGAATCGGAGTCGAAACTCGACTGACTGGTTACTTCCAGTCTCCAGTACCTTTTTGCTGAGCTCCGGCCCCCTCCCCTATGGGCAGGCCGCTCCTCCCCCCTGGGCCCGCCCCGCACTCTGCTCGGCGGGGTGCCCACCCCACAGGCGCATCTTTTGAAATGCACGCTCTGATTGGCTATCTGCCCCCCGCTCGCCCCCCTTTCCCCTTCTTGGTCGCTCCTACCGCCCCTCTCCCCCCTGTTCTCCTCCGCCTCCCGTTTGTGTGCGCTTGATAACTTTAGCGCTTCCTCCCTGTTCCCGCGAAAGGAATTTTCGCCCCGCCCTTCCCCTTTGTGCTCAGCACCATCTTGGGGCGCATAGGGCGGTGGTGTGGGCCAGACTTCCTCAGACTCTGTTTCTTTTGCGGCGCCCCTAGCCTCCTCTGTTAACCCGCCCCAGAAGGATTTAGCTTGTTTCTCTCCCTCTGTAAGCGGATCGGGGTTCAGGAGTTGAGGGGACGTGTCGCCCTCTTGCTGATTTTTAGGCTCAGCAGAGCCGTTATCGTCTGGGGGGTGCAAAGTCTGTGTGGCTGCCCCGATTCCCAGTTTTGGGGTGGCCAATAAATAGTTCTTTGCCGCCTTCCAGGTCTCCTGTTCTTGTATAGCTTTCTGCAGGGCCTGTATGACTTTCCCCCACGACTTAAGGTTTTTCCCACAACCCGAGGACATCGTCTCCTCGGCTAACGCTTTAGTGCACTTATCCCACACTTCAGGGTGGAGAATATCCACCGGCTGGTCAATGACCCCAATTTGCAAAATCCTCGCAACTGCGAGCGTAAAATCTTTGGGCTTACAATCAATATCCCACTGCTTGTGTAATTGCGATACGACCTTCACAAGGGCTTCCACCCTCCTTGTTGGTCCGGGAGCGTCCTCCCCGCCAGGCTGGTCCTGCCGCTCCGGCTGCCGTTCACCCAATTCCAGGCAAGTCTTTCTCGGGTTTTGGCACCACTTGTTGCCTTCGTTGGCGTGGCAACCTGGTTCAGGAACGGCACGGCAACCTACCCCCCGGCCGCTTGGGCCATCAGCTCGCAGACACCAATGTGGTGGACAGCAAATGGCATTTATTGATAAGTAGCACAGCATTATATAGCTTAGGTTTACAGCGTCACTTCCGTCTGCTTACATCATGGGCTAAACGCTATTGGCTATCAGCAGAGGAGGGAGGGGGGCCTATCTTTCCGTACAGCGCGACATCTTCCGACCGCCAGGCCATAACTATCCACACTGCACCAGTAGTAATTTCCATTTCTCCTTATCAAATTGATAATGAGCTTATACTTTTAACTCCAGAGTCCCAGGCTCGGTCCCTGTAGGTGACCCAAGCAGACTGCTACTACCAGTAGTTTTGGTCTCATTCACAAATCATTATATAATGCAGTGAGAGAGACAGTGTTTTCCCTCTGTGGGTTGTAACTCATAAAATACAACAGCATGTTTCCCCATAGAAGTTATTTCTACAGCTGAAGTGTTAGAGGTCTGTATTCTGACCCTTATGGGTACAGCTCACTCAAGAATCACTTAGGAAAATATGAATAAAATAAGATGAGAACTCAGGAAATATTTGTACAATAACTTGACACTACAAAATATACTTATGGGCACATTTACTGTGTACATAATAATTCTAGTGCTGACTTTTAACAATCCTACTTGGTGACAACTTTCTCTCTGAGAATTTGGCATAGTATAATTTGGGACTGAAGATGATAGAGCCATACGTGGGAGATGTTTCTTGTTTGTGTGGTAAGTGAAGGACTGTGCTTCTGTAAGCTTTGAAAGGTCAGAACTTGATTTAATAAACTTATCTTCCCAGAAAACAAGCTTTCTTCTTGAATACGTAACATTGTTAGAGAACTGCATGTCTAGAGAAATTGCTAATAAGCTTGTGAGACCTTTGGCTGTATCTAATCTTGTCTTTAATAGTCATACCTGACTTTGAATAAGCCAATATCCTTAAAATGCTGCTGCCTGATCTGTAGGCTTTAAATCACCTCTGCCTTATGCAGTACCACTTGTAAAGGTGCAAATGTGGGATTCCTGTATATTCCACATGCCTTTATGCTCCACTTTAACATATCCTTGTATCACTGGTCTAGTAGTGCCCTTGTTGGTTGGCACTAATAATGCCTTAAAATTCCTCTTACATTTCTCGCTCACTACTCATCATTACTGCAGTGTTACTGATATAGATGTCTTTAGCCCTCTACGTAAGTTCTGCTTTTACCACACAGTAATTTTTCAGCCTATACTGGCTACATGACAGCAAAAAATATCCTACTCAGCGTGTTCTTCATGTTTTCCTGAGGTTGTGATGCCTCTGAGGCAAGGTAATTGTTGTCCACTGGAATATATTATCCTCAAATCCTTGGGTGACGAATAAGACTGAAAGAATTTTCTGATAAGAAGCTCACCTTTGATGTTGTGTGATAAAAAACCTACTTTCTTGTCCACTGGACTCTCATCACTCTCAGCTTCTATGGCATCATTGGCAATACATATGGGATCTGAAATCATTGCTGTGGTAGTAAACACAGGCACAATACACTACTGAAGGCATCATCAGTGGGTCTACATGACATGATCCTTTTTTTTGCCATTATAATGCCTAATTCAGAGGCATGTGACAATAGCAAAAGATATTTCTTTTTCTACCTGTTCTAGCAGGCTTCAGAAGGAGATCATGGGTGCTCAGACCAGCTACATAGTCTAAATAAGTGATGACCACACATCCAGGATTTCTAGAAGTGTTTTTTTCAATTAGCTTAAACAGAAAGCTTTCCTCCTGAAGCAAGGAGCTTCTAGGACATATGGATGGATATTGCCTATAGGGATGAGAAGACTACAAACACTTCTCCTTTATAACATGCATTTAGATCTAGCAAACTAGTACTTTAAATGTTTTCTAGACTTCTACTACCTAGCTGTGATGTGAGTACTTGGGAAAAGTTGTGTCTTTCTGCATCCTCTGTAACATTTGTTGGGTCAGAGGAGAGACATTTTTATAAAAACTGTTTATAAACTGATTTAAGAAGCCATGCCAGGACATCTTCACAACAGTAAATGATGGTTTTGGATTCCAGAAGAGAAGACAAAGATGTATTGATATATCCCTGTATCAAAGTGTTAATATCGTGGTTTAGTCTGACTGGATGCCAGGTGCCCACCAAAGTCACTCCCACTCCACAGCTGGACAGGGGAAAGAAATTATGATGAAAGGTTTGTGAGTTGAGATAAGGACAGAGAGAGATCATTCAGCAGTTACAGTCACAGGCAAAACAGAATCAGCTTGGGGAAATTTGTTTAATTTATCACCAATCAAATCAGAGTAGGTTAGTGAGAAATAAAACCAAATCTTGAAAACATCTTACCCCCACCCCTCCCTTCTTCCCGGGCTTAACTTTACTCACAAATTTCTCTACTTCCTCCCCCCAGGTGGCGCAGGGAGACAGGGAATGGGGGTTGTGGTCAGTTCATCACTTGTTGTCTTTGCCGCTCCTTCCTCCTCAGGGGAAGGACTCCTCACACTCTGCCCCTGCTCCAGCGTGAGGTCCCTGTCACAGGAGACAGTTCTCCACAAGCTTCTCCGTAGTGGGTCCTTCCCATGGGCTACAGTTCTTCATGAGCTACTCCAATGTGGGTCCCCAATGGAGTCACAAGTCCTGGCAGCAAACCTGCTCCAGCAGGAGCTCCTCTCTCCAAGGGTCCACAGATCCTGCCAGGAGTCTGCTCCAGTGTGGTCTTCCCATGGGGTCACAGCCTCCTTTGGGTGCATCCACCTGTTTGAGTGTGGGATCCTCCATGCACTGCAGGTGGATATCATCATAGATCCATCCCAAATTAGGTTAGCCTGGAGCTCAGTAGGCTCTAGTCTGGATCTCAGTTTCCTGTTTCAATGTGTTCATTGATTTGCAGATGATAGGACAGTTTGAGGAAGTGCTATATGCTTAGAGGGACTCTGCTAGAGCTGACAAAAATACTCCTCAGCTTAACCCATCACGAACTACTGCTCTTAATAAATTTGTGAAGCTGCTCACATCCCACTTCTTTGGTATGGAGCAGGGAGAGGAACTGAGGTTAAGGCGAGGTACCAAGTGTTAAACTCTCCAGAGTGCAAGATTTAAATAACACTTCCAAGATACCTGCATGATAATGAGCTGGAAAAGGATGATAAATATATTGGGGGATACTCTTGCATATGAGTAAATAGATAGACATTTTCCTGGGACAAGTCCTGTGACAGTGGACAAATCCAGGGAGTGTTTTTGAATACCACAATTAAGATTAAGAATGTGTCAAAAGCAGAATTAAGAATATGTCCAGATATCAGCAGGGGGAAGACCAGAGTTACAACGGGCAGAACCACAGATTTTGAGAACCTGCACAGGAAGATACAGGACTGTGCTGAAGAAGTTTTTGCATACCATATATTAGTATACCAGATCATGAATTCAACAAAGTGATCGTGCAATGAGACATATTCTGATGGTAGCGCCCAAAATTTTAATTGCCTCTTAGGCTGACTGGGGCATGAGTTCTGGTGCCAGTAAGCTGTGTCAACTGAGAGAGATAGAGATTAATTCATTAAGGTAGGTAAAATATCACCAAAGAACTGGGGAAAACCTAGCAGCTTAGGCATCCTGACAGCTACCACATCATTTCAATAGACATAGTCCTGCTACTGTCCTGGAAGTCCTGTGGGCCCCACTGGGTTCAGTTATCATTTCAGCATCATGTTAACATGAGGAATTTAAGTCAAAAAAGGGAAATAATTATTTTTATAGCTTCTAAGTTACCTTTACTTGGATAGGTTTTCCTTGGGTAAACACCTTGACCAAATTTCAAAGGCTAGCTTCAAACAGTAAGCTGTATTAAGTGCTTAAAAATATACCTAGGTATCTCATATGCTAAGAACTGTTAACAGTCATAAGATACTGTCAGCTCCCCTATAATAATCAAATAAAAACATTGAATAAGTGTAACCTAAATATCACTAAGGAAATTATATTTCATCGAGGGTAGCTCTTATACTATGTGTTCCTCTGCTGAATGGAAGACAAAACCAGAGAACAGTCATTGTTAAAAAAGAACAGTTTTAGAAATACTTAAGAGAACTAGAGAAAAGTGTGACCCTCTTGGTCTAAAGAAAAATTTGGCTACTACTAGAGTATGTGGATCCAAGGTAAACAAAGATGGAACTTCACCATTTTCTCAGGAAAAGGTTGGCAAAATATAAAAAACATCGTGAAAATATAAAAAAATATAATTTTCTATAGGCTAACTAATGTAAAGTATTACTATCTATGAAGAATTCTGTACCATAAAAGGACAAGAACAAAAATATATTGCTCAAGCCATATATCCAAATTTCATACCACATAATTAGGCTGAAAAAAAAAGGCAGAGTGATTGAAGTAAACTAATTTTGACTAAAAAGTGCAAAGTGGATATCTCTGTTATTCAACTGTTACGCTAGCACACAAAATTTCAGGCATATTCTACACAGACTTGATTTTGGGTTTGGACATATAAGAGAAAAAGAAAATTATGGCAGACTGACTGTTTGCTGATTTATAATCAGGACATGTAATTTTGTTTCAGAATGTAAATATCAGCAAAGTAGAGCAAAGATAATAATGAGGAAAAGAACTGTGTAAAATTTAGAATTGTTTGGAAACAATTTGTGCAAATCAAAAGATTCCCAGGACCAAGTATGGGCTTACACCTTTTCCCTATATACAGTCATAAACACTTCCAAGAGACACTAGATCTATCAATTTTTCAAAGTAAAACGGAAATTTGACAGTAAACCCTTCAGAACTTGTGAAGTAGTTTCAAAAGATCACTTGAATAGGCCTACATTGAACTGGCTTGAGTCACCACTCAAGCCATAAAATCACTTGACTTTTGTCATGGCTCAGTGGAGCCAAAAGAGACTAAAAGACACAAGGAGAAATATTTAGAGGGGAACCTGACTTGTAAAAGAGTTGGTGGAAAACAACTTTATGGATCGTGATTAACATTTGTTGTGATCCAGCTATTATGATTCATGCTAAGAAAAGACTTATCTGTCATTATGGCTATGTGGACATGTGGACATGTAGAATAAACTCAGGATTCATCCCTAGGAGATGGAAAGGCTGATAGTGGCATTACACAATGAACAGCAAACATGAATTATTTCTAGGGAAGAGCAGTACTTAAAAAAGTCTAGGGTCTTTATAAAAGAAGATCTATCTATATATATTCAGACATTTCATGTTTAACTTCAAGTGCTGGACTAAATACACCTCCAAAGAGGGCACAAAGTAAACTTAACAGAGGATTTAAACAAGAATCAGCTTTTTTTAAGTAAAAAGTCGTGATGGAGGTCAAATTTTAAGTGGCCTGGACGATGAGGTCAAAGGGTATTTGTGAGAGGAGAAAGTTTTGGACCTTGTTCAAAGTCCTTGAGGATCAATTTAGGTTTCAGATATACTACGTGTTCTTGAGGTCACACAAACATCTTAATTTACTCCTGCTACAATGAGTATTAGATTTTTCTGAGAAAAAACACAGTCAATAAAAGGACAGTGATATCAAACTGAAAGTGCTTTCTTTAGAGAAAATGTAAATATGTGGGTCTGGCTAGTTAATGCAACTAAGTAATACTGGATTTTACTACTGGAGTTCACCACAGATATAATTCAGTTTTTGACTAACAAGATGTACAAACACAAAAGCCTTATAAATACTGGAAAATCTGGCAGTTGGAGAATTTAGATGATGGAAACAATTCAAAGACTAAGTTCATTTGGTGAAAATGAAACACTGCAATATTTTCTTCATATTACTATGAAAAAAATGAAGTTGCACTAGTGATAAATGTTTTACTTTTTCTCCACATCAGAAAAGTGAAGAAGATAATGACAAACAACAAATAGGTAGTCGAAAAATTTGTCTCATCTTGTGTTAGTCCTCATCATCTCAATACAATATATCTCAATACAAAAATACAATACATGTAGTCAGTTGAGAGATATACAAATTTGTCTCACATAGTTTTAACATTTGCTACAGGGATGAAATGGATAGCAACCTGAAAGTGTCTGTGTCCATTTGCAGGACAACCCAGACATGCATGACTACATTCTCAGATTGTATACTTTTTGGATCCCAGTTCTCCAGTCTCTCACACTTAATGGCATTTCTGCAGTATAAAAAGCTACCCCAGGAAGGCATAATCAGGTGCTTTCTGATAATGATGAGATTTTCCATCTATTATTTTTCTCGTAAATTGTCTAGTAATTTTCTAGTAAAAGTTAAGTATCTAATTTTAGATACAGGACAATATGAATGCTGTTCTTTGAAGTTGAGAATGAAAATTAGTGTAGTAGTATATGTAGTGCACTCACACTGTACATATAGAAGCTGTCTGGGAATGCTGAAAGGCCCTAGTTCAAAAAACTAAACACGAAGTGATGAATACAACAAAACAAAACAGAAAAAGGAAAATGCTTTCAGCAAATTTCAACTTTCTTGAAAATATAAGTCCTTATAGACTTTGTGAAAGTCCATAGACTTTGAATCTGAGGCCGCCAGCAATATTAATTTTGGATGTGCTTGAGCAGAAGTAATTAATATAAATCAAGAATATACATATATATGTGGAGAGAGAGAGAGAGAGACTCAGGAGATTCAAAAGTGTGAAACTGGTCTAGTAATGAAATAAAATATTTTATGTATTTAAACAAATCAAACCAGCTTTACTCTGTAGGGAAGAACGTAAGAAAGACAGTAGAAGCACACAAGGAAGTTGAATATAGACTTATTGAGGTATCGCAAACAGAACCCTGACTTTTGATTACCTGTAAATATAAAGCTTGAACTGGATCTTGGAACAAAGGTATTGAGCTGAATGTGAATGTTGCCAAGTAGTATCAGATAAGTCGAACGCAAGAGAAAAGAAACTTGAACTCCAGCTGAAAAAATACTGGGTATTGAAGGATCGTAGAGATATTTAGGTGTGGGTGGTGGGTGTAGTTAGTTATACATAGTCAGTCTCTGGAATATATTGTGAGGGAGAACACTGAAAACACAAACAAGAATTATTTAGGCTGTATGTTCCTTGGGGCAAAGGTTGGTTCTTCTTATCTATTTGTATAGTGCCTTAACTAGTAGATGCTTATCTTTGTACACAAATCATAGGAGGGGTTTCTTTACAGAGTTATACACCTATGTATATGCATATATGTAAACATACACACACATCTATATCTATGCAACCTTTTAAATGAAAAAAAAGAAGAAAATAAAAGAATGACTGATGAACTGGACAATTTAGATAGGATTCCAGCCTTTACTACCTCCTTACTCACTCACAGTTCCTGAAGGATATAGCATACTCCCTTATTCACTCGCAGTTTCTGCACAATATAACAAGGCATTTGTGGTAAGATATGTATCTCTAAAGGTTTGGAGTTTGGGAATACATTCAAACTATTCAGATTGTGTTGGTCTGTAAAATTGGTTAGAAATCTCATGAGAACAATATTCTCACATGAGATTTCTGGTATTTTCTTCTTTGAGTCAGATCATAAATACTGCAAGAACAATTTTTTTTCAGAAGTATTTCTGCAGTTTCATTCTCAGATGGAAATTAGAAGTATGGAGGTGCATAAAAATGAATAATAACAGAGATAAAATGTTAACCAAACATGTTTTTAAAGATCAGATTTAAATGTTGGTAAAGATTTAGAGACTATTTTTTTTTCAGTGTCACTTGTTTATTGAAAGTAATACACTCTCATTTTTTGTTCATACTCCATGTGCATTGCAGTAGATCACTAATACTCCATCTATATGTATATGCTATCAGTTTGTTAAGGTTTTAATTACGTAACTTTTCATGTTTGGCTTGTGAAACTCTCTTCGTGCCTTTTGGAATGGTTCTATTCAACAGCTTTTGATCTGCTAGGATCTGCTAGGACTGAGTTGCCGCTGACGCTGTTTACCAGCAGCAAAGGGAGCGTGGATATGGCATGACTTTAACTCCTGACCATGGAGACTGATAGGCCAGAAGATATTAAGCTCCCGCCAATTTCTATTTTCTCTTTCAAAGATTGCTAACCTCATCTCCCCAGGGTGTGAAACTCCTGCCAGCCTTTAAATCAGCAGGAGTAATATCTGTCTCTAATTTGCAATTACTAGGGCTCCGTCACAATGAGCTGGATCAAGCATTGTTGGTGCTTGCCTTTATTTAATTAGTGATCATGTGCATTTGTAGTGGCAAGAAGTACAACTGGGTAGAAAAGTAACCTCATTGCTTTAAAGTTATTTTTCTATTTATCTTTTTCATGTGTCTTTCAGTTGCTATATCCATGATATACAGCAGATCATTATCAGTAACGTTAATAACATTCAGTGTTGTGCATCTTTTTCAACAAAATTTGTATTGTGAAAGAAACAAGGATAGCACCTTGTAGAATTGAAACAGTCTGCTCCTGAATTCTTACCTCTTCCCTGTGCCTACTCCCTATTATTAATGTACATTATTACTTCAAGTATGTCAGAAAAAGAGACAAACAGTCAGAGGCAGAAATTTCTCCCTAATTCACTCTGCCTAGCCAGCAAAATGTAACACAAAATTATTCAGTGGAAAAATACAATTTTCTGTCATCTCTGCCATACACTGATAACAAAGCTACAGGCTAATATGTTTTGATATTTTTGTCACTCGTTTATCATGTGACCTTTCATGCTATCATTAATACAGCTGAGGGACAGAGCAGATACACTGAAATAAGGGTGTGGAGAAGTCAGATTGCTTCTCTAACAACTAACGGTCAGTCACAGCAATTTATGCTTTTCTTCAGTATTGCACTGACTGAAGAAGAGAAATTGTTATTAAAATTTGATATTACTGTCTAGGCTCTGCCATATAGAATTTGCAACTTTTAGCTATGATGGGAATACTGGGAGAGGGGAGGTTTAATAAATTTGCCTTTGAATTATGATATTAATACAGTACAACGTGCTTGCTCAGATATTCAAAGGATATACATGGGGGAAAATCGTATTCAGGACACTACAGCACTGGATGTTAGTCCAGAATTGTTATATCCAAGAAAAGTTTTTTAATAACATGGCTACAATCACCTTACATTGGCTCAGTTAAAACATTTGGATTTTGTTAGCGTTTTTTTTGTTTACAAAATTCCAGCTACTAATAGTGTTGTGTACTATTCAGCAATATTTTCAGGACATCCAAGAAAGCGTAATGTGTCTTTTTTTATGTATGTATAACTTTTATGATAAATGATACCTGCTTTAAATTTGCATTTGACTTTACACCATTTCCGACAATGGTCTAGCTTTTTATGTTGTCTGTAGAGTCTGGTTTGTTAAAATTCCAATATAAAACTAATTTATATTTGACATTAATGAGTTAAGAAATGTTTTATACAGTACGTCAGAGCTGAGAGAGAATTTTACAACATTCTAGTAAAAGCAAATTACTTCTGAGTACAACTGTTATGTAAAAACTGAAAAATCTTTCACTAACCTGAGCTACTTGTCCTTTGAAAATCCTGTGATTTTTAATGTTTATATTAAGAAAGCCTTGAAAATTTAACAAAACCATTTTTTCTCTTTTACATTCTATTGGGGGATTATAATTTAACTACTTGGAAGAGATCTTTTTCCTCAGTGTGCATGTCTGTGCCAGGTCAGAGTAAATCATTCTACCCATTGATAAAACATTATTAAAATAATTTAATTATTTTAAACATTAAATATGCTGCAGACTAATCTGCTTAAGAATTAAATAATTTTTTTCTTGAACGTGGCTTCTTTGAGGTGTTTTTTTTTTTTTTAAGTGTACTAGAAAATGATCTTTACATGTGAAAGAAAGTAAGGATAAGTTTTAAACAGGATTTTTAAATAGGTCCCAGAAAGAGGCTTGTACACTTGAAATGAATATTTTTGCATCAGATCTGATTGCAAAGTGAAAGTTTAAATTTCTCATTTCAAAAGTAAGGACGTCATTTCTGTAAAGAGTACGCAAATGTGTAATTGAAATTACCAAAATATCAATTGACTTAAATGTGACTAGTTCTGTGAGTAAACTTCTACACGTTTGCAGAATTGAACCCTAAATATACTCATGAAAACAGTGGCTGTATTAGCACTACTTAGAAATATGATTTACTGATAGTATTACTTGTTGTTTTGAAATAAACAAAGCTGTAACATGCATTGTTCAACATTTTTAGCATGTGTATTCAAATGGATTGCATGCTGTATGCTTTTAAACATTTACATATATACATAAACATAAAGTGAATTTGTCTATTTACTTTCTTAGTATCTGATTGCGTGTATGGATAGTAACATCAGATGAAAAATGAAAAGCCTATTGAAGTAATACAAACTTTAAAACATTCTATAGCAATACTTTTGCAAGAGGTAAAAGATTTTTTCCTTCTAGTATTTTTGTAACAATATTTTGTAACTATGTTCTTACTGTATTAATATCATTGATAATTTGTTGGTAATGATTAATAGTGATTTCTGAAGTAATCATTGAGAAAGAATGTAAGCAGGAATAAGTTTTAATACAAAGAATTCAAAATTGTATAAACCCATCATAAAGTACTTATTAATGTGTTTAAAAGACACCTGTAAAAATGCTAGTTAACTACAAAAGAATTCCTAAAAAATACTTTTCTGTCCTGATGTTACCCATTAAAAGCGTTTTATATACCATTCATACATAAGGAAATTAATTTTCCTTTTTTATCAGATAATAGCCTTAGAAAAGGAATATCATGAAGTTCTGTCTTTCGTTGGTGCTCACTTTATTATAGTGTAAGCAAGACATTGGCTAAGTGGACTTCCCTTTTAACTCACTATCACTAACAACAGTCTTGACCTGGAGATGCAGTCTCTTCTAGGATAAGAAGAAAATGTGTCCATGCATCCTTAATCTATGCCACTCTTGAACAGATTATATATCAAGCTGAATTATACTTAGTCCTTTTTCTTTTTGTTTCTCTTTTTTTTTTTTTTTTTAATAGGAGAAAGTAACTGTCACGGAGGCTGTGGGGAGGTGTGGTTTTGGCTACTATCAACAAAGAATTCAGCTGGACTAAAAATCTCCAACCTATTTAACAAGATGGTGAAGGGAAAATTTGGAACCTTAATCCTAGAATGATGCAGCCTCCACACTTATGTGTTTCATAATCTGCATTTTCCTCAGTCTACCCTTTAATATCTAAATGACAAAGGAAAGAAAAAGGTAGAAAAAGAATGAAATGCTATTTTATGAATAGCTTCCTACTGAAGTGCTTTAAAAATATGATTTTTTCCTGCAAGCTGGAATCAATTATAAAACATTATCATTTGCTGTAAGCATACCTTAATAGCTTAAAATGCAGAATTTTGTTGATCTTTCTAACTTTGTTCAAAGTGTATGTGCATGTGTTAAAATGGAATCACTTATTGCTTTAATGTTTGTTATAAATCGATTGTTAATCTATGAAATAAGAGTCTTTTATTTCCCACTCTCCAACATAATGTTCACCAAAAACATACAAATGAACAAAAAGGGAAGAGGGATTTTAAGGCTGACATTCATGTTTGCATGTAAATAAAGCAAGAGCCACAAACAAAGCCAGCAATCTCACATACTTGCCTTCAGTGGTAAAGGATGGAAAGCCTGCCTGCTACCAATCAGCAAGTGGTTGCTATGGTTACAAGGTCAGGAAATATGCCTTTTCCCCAGTTGTCCAAGGCTTGCACATGTCACTTCTGAAACTATGAATTTTATATACAGGTCAGGAGATGCATACCAAAGAAATAAACAGTGAACTGGACCATAATGACAGCTAACGTTCAAACGTCCTTGAATTTTTTAAATTTCTATCCAAACACATTTTGTCATTTTGAATAGGTTGGAGGTTTTTGTATAAAATTGGAGCAATTCTTTCCTCTAATGAAATTTTGCAAAGTAGGTACAAACTATGCCTCATTATTATAAGCTGCATCAATAACTTGCCTCAGAAAGATACTTATGTTCTTTCCCTTTATTTTTTTAAACTCTTCAAATTACAGATTTGGAATATTATAAGAATATAATTTGATGCAATTTAAGAACTCAGAGTAATAACTACTTTCTGAAAAACAGATTTAATAATGCTGTATTTATCTGTAGACAAGATGGTGGTTAAGCTGTTAATGAAATGCAGATGGTCCTGTTTTAAAGTACAAATGCTTCTTTAGTCAATAGGCTAAGCTTCAGGGGAGTTTTAATATAATCTCTAAAGGTTGCAAATGATATAGCATTTGTAAAATGAGTGAATTGTGAGAGAAACCTTGATTGTTTATGTGTCATTGAAGAATTTACTAGGAAAATTAGTCAAAGGCCTCTCGGGGGACTTAGCATTTTGCTACAAATAAGGTAGGTCAAGTAAATTTAGTGATGGTTGTTAAAGGGTCTTTATTATTTTTGCTTTGTATTCTGTAGTCACACATAATAATATTTTCTTTATTTCAAACCTGTTTAAAATCTGGATTTTATTGTATTAATATTTAAGAGGGATGATAATTGTTTCTAAACTTTCAACTAGGAACTGCTTAACGGACTTAACAAATAAACAGTGAATGACAACTTTGAAGTGATATTTATACAGTTGTAGTTGAAATATTAAGTTATGTTGATTCTCTTCAAATGTGTATTGTATAAATGTTATAGCTATGTAATTACATATTGTTTTGTATAGAGTCAGTATTTCTTTGCTAACTGGGTAATGTACAGTAGAAGTAGTGTGCAGCATTTTAGTAACACAATATGTAGCACACCGAGTTCACAGCTCTTGTAATGTTTTTATTTTTTCTCTATGTGCTGTACGTAAATTACATTAAAAGTTAAATTAATAGTTCTTTTTCCTAAGGATTTTTTCCCCCTTTGTTTTTCAAAAAGTTCCTAATACAGTGCGTCTGCTGGTTTATGATGCTTT
>Ga0065711_1003869_pt1:17500-27461 | contig 27461 bp, 5 predicted proteins | sample Hoacrofraction12_FD_59098 | JGI IMG/M metagenome (GOLD analysis project Ga0065711, IMG submission 59098) | Hoatzin crop microbial communities from Cojedes, Venezuela - Epithelial fraction 12 v2 (version 2) | ecosystem: Host-associated > Birds > Digestive system > Esophagus > Crop...
AAATTGCTTGTATTTATATGCTTAGATTATGTTTGTAATTTCCCTGCTTCTTTTACTATGAGTAAGCCCTCTGGGGCAGAGACTGTTTTTCCCCTCTGTTTCCGTAAAACCTCCAAACTACTTTTGAAAACTGTAGTAACAATAATAAGACTATGTGGTTGTCTGGGGCTTTTTTTGTTTATATTTTTCAACAATGTTAATAATGTAAAATAATGAACAGTATAAAAATTAATTTGCTTCTTTTTTTTCAATATGGACAGAAAGACAGGGGACCAGTTACCCCTGAGAGTCTCCAAGGAGAGAGGAGAAGAGACCTGCTTTCTTTTCCAAGTCTTTCAGCATTTCTTTTTTCTCAGAACAATATAATTTTGACTGAGAGTAGGCATTACTCTACCTCATTTTGCTTCCCCTCATTTTGCTTGTTGAATGTCAATGTAGATTTGAATGGACACCCTGACTACATTTCTGTTTCCCTTTCACCATTAAAGTCTTCTTCAGTATCTCACAACCACGTTGTCACTGTGAATGCTGCATCCTTTTACTTCCACTTTCAAATCTGATGTATTGTCAAATCTTGTTTTCTGGGCTTGATGGTCTAACTACCACACCCATTTGAAGTAAGAGAAATATTTTTGGGTTTTTTTTTTTCTTCCCCAGGCGACAGTATTTTTAAGTTAAAAAGGAATGAGAATTTTGAAAATAAGAAATATTCATTCCTGTTGTGACTTATTATCAGTGTCCAGCACTGACTAAAGGTGAAAGGGTCAGCTTTTAGAGGAAAACATGATTAATAACCTCAACATTTCGATAGTGGATCTTGTAGCCCATAAAGAGAAAGACGGACTATAAGTCTTTTCAGACTAAGAAACATCTCATCTCTGCTTACAGAAAAAAACCTAAGATCATTCAGAGGTGGGCTGAGACCTGAAGATTAGGCTGAATAGAGCCAACTCTGATTTATTGTTTATACCAGATAAAGTCCCTGTGCTGGACCCAATACAGAACCTGATATTTTGGGGTGAGGGGGGAAAGGTGGAATGTACTGCCAAACGATTCACTATCTAATCCCTCCAAGTTTAATAAAGTAACAGCTTTAAATCTATGTGTACCGATATTTCTATGCCTTGTGCATTTTGAACAAAAAGTCTTTGTTTCCTAGTTACTCTTGCAGCCTGTATTTAATGATGTGGAAATAAGACAACACGAACACATACGTTGACAAATTCCATAATTTTGATTCTTAAATATGACACTTTTTGAGGAAAATATTCTGACTTTTTATCTGTGCACTTTGTTTTGATATTGCATATGGTGTAACTTAGTTCTGAAACAGTTAATACAGCAATGCACTGTTCAAACAGGTCTTTACCTAATGAAAATTATTTTTTATGCCAATTAAGACACTTTGGTTTAACGTTTCAATAATTGCAATATGTACTACAGTTATTTTATAGCTGAAAAAATTATCAGTGATAATTGACTGTGAGTTCTGAACGGGCAGGTTATCCAAGTTCAGTTCAGACGACGAAGGTGCAGAAGAGCCAAAGTGATTTAAGTCCTCAGTTCAATGTGTCATACCCTTCCTGACATCACTGTATTTTTTAACCATCATCCAATAGACCGTAAAAGATATATAGGGATTCGTGGCTTTGGCTGCTGAATTTATGAGTAGAATCTCTTTCTGAATTGTCCCATAATTGGGTTCTTAAAATAGATTTTCTAAGATAAGTGCAGTTGTAGTTGTGTGTTGTTTCCAAGTTCAGAATATTTTTCGTAAATGTGAACCAGCCATAGGAATTCATAGGGAAAAGTATAATGGCCATTGATTAATAATGATTAGATAGATTAAATGTCATAATTAGAGTGGCAAGAAGACTAACAGGCCAAGAAGGAAAAAGAATTTTATGAAATTTCATAAATACTAGATTTAAGCCTGATATTCCAGCATAAAAACTATTTGGAATTATAGATATTGCAGTATTTATTAATTTCTTTCAATCTTTTTGCAAAGAGATGAAAGACTGTAGTTTAACACTGCAGCTGATATCTTTGTTTAATGGGTGATTAATGAGTAATTTTATTATTAGAATAATCCTGTTCTAGTTAAAATGTATATGTACCTAATTCATACATGCATATTTGTGATGACCTGGTAATCCTTGCTTAGAGTTTAGATTTTATTTTCCTACTTAATATGTTGGATGCAAAGTGGGTGGGTTTTTCATTTGGGTTGGTTTGGTTTTTTTGTTTATTTGTTTAATTCTACACGTAATTCTTTCAGAATTTATTTTTAGGGAAAATAAATGCATTGAAATATTTTACTAATTTTGGTTAAGTAAAGGTATTGGTGAAAGAAATTCAACTAAAAAGTAGAAATGATATGGAAAAAACAAAACACAAAGGACTGAAATGTCACATATATTCAAATAAAGCAGAACAAAAATATCTATTCTGGTTATGGCAGTTACTACAGTCCTTGAAGTGATCTGATATACCTGAAGTCATGCTGAAAAGCATTACCGGTGTATTTAGTACCAGTTAAAAGTATCTGGTAAATGCTAGTTTCTTACACTGATGTAGTAACAGCTCATCTGCATTCAGTGCCACTTCTACAGGGTGAAATAGGAAAAAATACACTGAGATATAACGAGAGGAGGAGTTATGAGAACAGAGCTAGGGGGGGAAAAAAAGGCTTTCTGAGTGTGAAGTGGACTTGATCTCTCTCAGGGATACTCCTCTCAACCCACTTTGTGTCAAGCAACTAGCATGGGTGAAGTTCTCAAGTTCTGCACACAAATGCATCACACTGACATCCACAGGTCCTGTAGTGGCATTCAATTGGTGCACCTGTATTTGAATTTTTCCGCTCAGACTACCTGAAATAGACAAAGCAGAAGCTTTTTTTTTTTTTTGTCACCCTTCCCCCCATCTTTTATCTTTTAATGGGAGTACAGAGAGGAAAGAGAAGGAAGGAAGGGAGGTGGCAACAGTAGGAGGGGGCTGCAGACTCTGCAGGATTGGCAGCAAAGGTTCATTCACATACGTTTATTCCACACAAAAAAAAGAGAGTATTCAACCACTTTGAATAGATCATCATAACTGCTTGTCTGGTCAGCTTTATCCTTAGAGTTTCAAGTTATAGGGGTCGATGTGTAATCTAGGGGTCTTGTCTAGCTGCCTCTATTAAAAAGTGAGGCACTCAATACCAGCTGCACTACGCAGGGTGCCTCTATCTGTAATAGTGCCATCAACAATTCTGAAGATGTACTTTGAGTGCACACGGGATAGACAGACAGTCTGTTGCAGCACTGAAATTTCCAGAGCTGGTCACAGCTGATTTTGTGCTAAATACACTAATCTTTTACATCAGCTCTAGTCCTTTAATCAGGAAGGTATTCATTCATTGATATGCTTCCAGTTGAGGCAAATTAAATTTGCCTTGATAGGCTTTTTCCTGCTTCTGAAACAATTAGGAAACAATCCAGAGTTTAACTCACACAGCAGTATCAAAGGGTATTTTGGGGGTAGGGTGTGTCCTGTCATTAGTTTATAGCATTTTTTTATTGTTTCTCTTTTTCTGCCTCTATTTTTCCAAAAATAAGTATTAATTGTGTTTCTTCTGGTGATTAAATACAAGAAATTTATCAACGGCTTTGATTCTTTATCTTTTTCTTTTTTTTCTCAGTAGGTTTTGTGGTAAAGGAAGAGTGGTCTTAGAAACTGCATTCCCTATCTTGCAAGAGGGAAATTCTCCCTCTGTTTTGAAACAGGAAGGAACACAAGAAAGTGGGCAGAATCTGAAGCCCTACGAAGCCGAGTCTAGGTGTCTGAGGATCTGGAGGCTTTCCTTTTAAAGCAATAAATGTTGATCTCCTTTGTCAGCATAGTTTCCTAGACGCATTTGTTACCGCTGGCCCCTATGCCCTTCTCATCTACTCACCTGAATAAATCTAAAAAGAAAGGAGGAAACTAATTGATGCTTGAATCAAAAAGTCTGATGTAAATTTACCCTTTGTGATACATACCACAGATACAGAATACGGTCTGCCCTCCTCTTTTCACATACCTTGCATCTAGACGCATTGCGCATTATTTACTTGACCATACAGGGAAAAGCTGCCAAGGACAGTTGTAAAAAAGGGAGAAAGACAATCACAGTTTTTCCTTTCCAGACTCTCAGTCCCATTTCTGTCTGCTTTTGCTCCTCTCTCTTAAGACTTAAGACTGTAAGCATCAGTCCCATGTTATAAAAGCTCTCAAGCTTGGAGGCTGAGAAGAAAGTGGAAACTAATAATGACATGGCCTTCAGTGCTTTGTTTGCAATGAACAGTGACAACAAAAGATTCCTCCAATGATCTAAGCCTGCTGAAAACACAGTGCCATTTCTTCCCTTGAGAAGTGAAGCAAGGAGCGTATTGACAGTATGTTCTTCCTTTTTAGATTAAGGTGTTTGAACCCTAGGACAATTTTAAAACCTGAGAGACTACAGTATTTCATCTAGATCCACAGAAATTTGGCTTCATCCTCCCTCCACCATCCAGTTTTTCCATCTCTATTGGCTTTGCTGTTTTAGTACTGGCTTTATTCTTCCCCAGATTAGGGTCTGAACTAATGAACAAATGTCTGTGCAATGCTGAGTGGCCAAATAAATGTGTCTGAATGTAGAACTCCAGCCTTCACTAGAGTCCTCCACAAGGCTTATATGGTAGGTGCTTCAAAATAAATAATGACAGAAAAAAAACCCAAAAACGTGCAACAGCTTAAAAAGTGGCCTGCCTTACATACCACTTGGAAAGCTACAGGAAAATCTCCCTTTTCATGCTTTTGTTTTGCAATGTTGTTGATTATTTTATCTTCCTCTTTGACACTAGATATCACATAGTAAATAAGACAGTTTAAAACTATTACTGCTTCCCCAGTAATACCACATAAATAATATGGGAATAACTTTACCATTTACATCTTAAATACCAGAGTTCTGATTAAATGTATTATGCAGCTCCTTACAGATCACCTCCCTGTGAGAGGGATCCAATAGCAGACTGGGTTACTATTACCCCTCAGGTAGTAAGGGAACTTTGATGCTGTTCCAGACTTCTTAACCATAACCATAATTTGCATCTGTTAGTCCATTCATAAAAAAAGAACACCACAAACTTTTGTGAAGTAATCATTTTTTATTTTTAACAGAAAGGAAAAGATTTTGCCGAGAAATACCTTGTTTGAAGTTAGTATTGCACTCAAGGGGACATCCCAGACCACACCATGAAAGTAAAATCTTAGTCTGAGTCTGGCTACTCTGAAGGTGACCACAGGTGTTCGTGAGAAATCTATCCACCACATATATCTAAGATAACACATGAAGCTATACCAGTCTGAGTGTTATCAATAACACAACATTAGTAAAAACTGTGAGGATATTTTTTCCTTCTTTGTTGCAATCAGCAGGGTCATGGCAGCAGTGTTCTTTATACATTATGGTCTGCTGATGTTTCTTGAAAGCATGTGAACTTTGTGTTGTTGCAGGTGAGGATAATTTTTTTGTTAAACACAGAAGTTTGAAAATCCTCATTCCCTGTGTTGCAGATTGAGAAGGTCAGGTATCCTGTATATAGTCTGGATTGAGGCAGGCTCTGACACAAATATTTATTTTATTTATTTATGTTTTTTTCAAGATAAATCAGAGTTTTTCCATTGACCACCATTGGATACCAAGGGCGCACGTGCTCCTCCTCCTGTCCAGGGTTAGAATGAATTGCTTTGTGTTGAAATGCCTTATTTGAGTTCAGGCTTTTCCTGCCCTGAGAAATATAGAATGTTTGTTACAAGGCTGTATACTTTTAAATGTTATTTCACATTATAGCCTGGTTTTGTTTTTTTATGGAAGTGGACCAGGATTTTATCCAGAAGCATACGTTAATGAAAAAAGTCCTCCCATTAAACACTACGTATTGGTAGGAGCACATGGCTGCTGTCCTCACAAGGCTACACTGCCTGCCTATTGATTTTTCTTGTCGAATTTAAGGTATGTTTTTGACCTATAAAAACAAAAATGGCATGAGACTTTCACAATAGCTGCAGGCATTTGAGGGACTTGAACTGATATTTTGTAAATCTGAGAGGGAGGACTTGCAGCAGAGTTTCCCTGAAGGTGCCTTCAGCTGTGAACTTATTAAAATCATCTTTGTAAACCTTCAGGGTACTCTGCAAGGCATTTCTATTTCCTTATACCTTTGGAATAGAGGGAGGAGCTTGAAAGGGCAGATACTGTTTTATAAAGGCAGCTTTTAATAGAAAATTTGTCCATATAATTTCAGGCAAGTTTTTTTTGTAAATGTGTATTAAAATCAAAATGAGGTGTCCTATGAAGGTATCTGAGTGCTTAAAAACATGTTTTAGAAATAAAAACGTGTAATGTTTGTGTTGATGGTGTATTACTTTGTGCAGTGGGAGAATAAAAGAGAGAAGGAAAATCTTCCACATTTCTCAAGATTGATAAAACTTAACTGCTCTGGGTTGTGGGAATTTAAAGTGGGCTTGGCAGGCCGTGGATTTGCTGACTCCTCTAGAATGCTGTGTATTGACCCATGTACTATTAAGTGTAGAACAGCCTTTCTGAAGATGCAAAGTGTATCTCTTGACATCGCTACTTGTTCAAGCAACATAAAGAGACATACTGGGGAAGAAGGAAGCAGGAGAAGCAGAACAACTTCATCTGTTAGGTTTTTTCCTTTAACAGAAAGGCAGATTTCCAAGAAAGACTATCATACAGTCACTGCTCATTTGGCAGAGAGATTGTTTAAGGCGAGGAGAGGGGGAGGAACGTGCATGTGGTTATGTATGGGTAGATGGATGGTAATGTGAACAAATGGGAGAAGTGCAGATATCAAATATAAAAGAGAAACAGTGGATGTAATACAAGGAAGAAAAGGCAAGAATAAAAGAGGGAAAGGAGAGCTAAATACATCAACAGAAAGTTTCTGAGGTAGGAGATAAGTGAAAGAAAAATGAGGTAAAACTGAGAAGAAAGTAACCATAAAAATTGCTGCGATACAATGAGTTAGATTATTAATGAAATTAATGTTGTTAGAAAAGTGTTGCTATTAAATATATGGCACAATAGTACAACAAATGGTTATTATTTCTTCCTTAATTTTTGGGGGGTATGTTTGAGTCTTTTTGGGTCCAGTGGCTTTGGCCATAGTAGAAAGGAATATGCAGTGCTGACTTTTTCACAGAGTTTACTATGTGTAGTCTCTGGACTAGCTGGTGTCAGGTAAATCAAAACAATAACTATCAGAATCAAAACAATAATTATCAATCATTTTACACAGGCCAAGACCTTCCTTGGGGATATGCAAATTACTAGGAATTAATTAGCCTTATCCATTTTGACCAATAGGTGGCAATATTAATTTTTCCATTGGCCTCTGTAACGATCTGCTATTCTAAATTTTAAATAATAGTCTCTGAGTTCATTATAACATTTTTTTGTTTGTCCTACTGCAAGTGTATTAAATGATAGGAAGTGAAAATATTCATAAGTTTCCAGACAATTTAATCCTGTTTGAAAGAAGTTAAAATAAAAGGGCAAGGAACATGAGAACTTCTATCAGATCACCAGAAGTCTACTGACAATGCTTTTGTATTCCAGCACCTCCGTTTTTGTTTACGATCCAATTCATATTTGCTGTCTTTATGGTACTGTTTACTTTAATATCATGACTGGTCTTCCTTTTTGTGTTTTTCAATTAATTTTCCTCTTCAGTTGCTTAATTAGAAATTGGAGATTGTGTGCATAACATGAAAGATCTAAATTCCTGCTTTACAGTTTTTCAATTCTATTTTTGTTTGTATGTGCTCTGTATTCTTAATCATCTTGTTTGTTTTTCAGTATGAGTTTTTCTTAGCATGTTACTGTCTTAAGGAGCAGAGTTTTCCTGAGGCCATTGTCAATACTTGGCAGAGTATTTCCTTGAGTTTTAGTCAATTGCCAACACTCGACTTTCTAGAGCAATGTTGATACAGATATGAGACATGACAGAGGTACTGTAGGTGCACCTTCATTTTCAAACGGAATTTATTTCTGTCCTGTGTTTTATCAAGGTCTCTCGCCGCATCCATTAAACTTCTTCCACTTGCTCAGAAGCTAGAAATCAGTATTTTTCACATGCAGAGGGCCAACAATCTTGTCATTATTTTTAGCCAAAACTAACACAGGGTTAATAGGAAGCTTTATCTGAGCACAGACTAAAAGATTTGGCTCTTCACAAAGATGGCACATTAAAATGTGTTTTCTTAAAAAGAAGACGATTCCATCTAAAACAATACTATAGCATTTTTCGGTAAAATGAACTACTTGAAAATGACTTATTGCAGTGGGGTTTGCAGCATTGTTATATCTTTGGACTGAGGTATGGAAACAGTTAAAATGATTGTCAAAACAGGAAATGTACAGTAGCAGAAAGTATCTAGACAAAATATGCACAGATTTTTTATGACCGTTTGGCTTGACTTTGTTTATGAACTCTTTTTCGTTAGGCAGTTTTCTTTGTGGCTCTTGAAATTCTCTACAGCAGTTCTCATGGATTTGTAACAGCTCAAATTGAAAAGTGTTACGTAAACTCCAGTAATATCAGCACTTTCTTTTACTTTCAGCCTCAAAGTCAAGCCAGGTTCATCAAATCTCAGGTCATTTGAAATCCTTGGTGAATCTAGTGCATGCAGGGGATGAACCACGGAAAAGCTAGTGGGTAGCACCCTATTTATGTTGAAACTGGTCAAGCTCAGAGAGCTCACCCCATCAAAAAAATAAAAAAAGAGTGTATGAGAACTTCTACCAGCGGAAATGTCAGCTTTTGTAAGTAGAGATGGCACACAGATTGAGCTGCTGTTTAATTCAGATGCTTCACTGTCTGTGAGATGTTTCTGCTCCTCAAGCTAGACAGAAGTTTGTAGCTCTTTCTCTCCCGTTTCTAAGAATCATCCTTGAAAGTAATTTCTTCACTGCAGTATCACTTATATCTGGTATGAACAGAGCTGGTGTGAAGCACTCCCAGTACAGTTTCTCTGAGATACAAGGTACTGCCATGTGTTAGCTACGACTGAATAGAAGCTTGTTAATGGCCACCCTTGCAGCTGAATCAACAAGCCATAAGCTAGCAAAAGTAGAGGTATTTAATCTCTGATCCTATGAGTAGTTTTGTTTTTGCCACCCATGATGATGCCGGTAAAATACAGACACATGAAACTGAATGTCAAAGCCTCTAGCTGTGACTCTTTAATTAGTACTTCAGTTACTGTTTAATTAGTATTTGACCACAATGTATACAGTGTTTCTGAGGTTAGCTGAAGGGCTCTCAGTGGTCTTTTAACTTCATTTTTAAGCCAGAGTTTCTTTCAGAAGGCAGCAGGGTGTCTTAAATTCAAGCTGATGACTTACTGTGTGTTATGACCCAGTCCAAATCAGTACTATCAGACTGGATAGAAAGAGGACTGTAAAGTAACTGCCTTGCAGTGAAAAGGAATTATACCTCATTTGGAGCAGATAAAAGACAAAAGTGTTCCAAACCAATCGCATCTCTGTGTAGTGAAGTCACAAATTGAAACAGGATCAAGAATGACATATGAAGAACATCTTATGTACTTCTTAAATTATAGCAATATAACGAAGTCCCAACACCATACTGAGGAAAAGTCTAGGCTGTTCTTCTGTCTCTAACACAGCCAGAGATGTTCAGGAATATGAGAGACAGAGTGTAAGTGAAGTTGCTCTTCCCTTGGAAATTCTTCCTAATCAGCAGTTCTTCCCTGACCAAAAATCACAGAATCACAGAATCACAGAATGGTAGGGGTTGGAAGGGACCTCTGTGGGTCATCTAGTCCAACCCTCCTGCCAAAGCAGGGTCACCTACAGTAGGCTGTAGAGGACCTTGTCCAGGAGGGTCTTGAATATCTCCAG
>Ga0065711_1032380_pt1 | contig 27459 bp, 12 predicted proteins | sample Hoacrofraction12_FD_59098 | JGI IMG/M metagenome (GOLD analysis project Ga0065711, IMG submission 59098) | Hoatzin crop microbial communities from Cojedes, Venezuela - Epithelial fraction 12 v2 (version 2) | ecosystem: Host-associated > Birds > Digestive system > Esophagus > Crop | place...
AATATAGCTGTCCCATCCACCCCCAACCCAGCTCATGGCTCCAAGCCCCACAGGCAGCAGAGGGTCTGGAGCACAGCAGCTGTGGGAAGTGATCTCCCCCAGAAGAGGAGCAGGCAGGCACAATAGTCACTCCAAGTCATCCCCAGGATGCTGCAGTGATGTGAACATGATGACCAGGTTAGAGAAAGAAGGAAAATCACCAGTCCAATGCACATGCCAAAAGTCTGCAACACCAGCACTGGTGCACGAACCAGAGCCAGCTGGAAACTTGAGCAGATGTTTGTAGGAAGGCAGACAAGCTCTTTAACACCACTGCTAATAAAGGGTGAAGCAGAGGCAAGGAGGTTAAGCAGTTTACTTGAGCTATGGAGCAGCGCCTAGTTAGGCATCCTGGAGCTGGGCTCAAGCCGCTGTTAGACCATCAGATTTCAAACAATCATTCCCACAAACTTCTTCTGTGGTGATATTTCTGAACAATACCAGGGAACATTCCATCATAAATTGTGCTGTGTTCCAGTTTCCACATTATAGCTATGATGTAACTCAGTAACACTTTGTCCCATCAAGCCCAACAACAATAGATTTAATCAGAACATTTGTCTCAGAGAGACAATGGGGACTTCTGATTAATCTGGCACCAAATTCTGGCAGTTGCCTATGAGGGACTTTTTTCTTTTTTTTTTTTTTTTTCCTAAATGCTTGCCCTTGGCGGCACGTCAGTACTCCATATGCCAAGCTTGCTGGTTGCCAGAAGAGCTGTGAAAATGTCCCATGCCATTAGACATGCAAAGAACATACTTCATTTCAGAAATGTAACATCTCAACAGAAGTTCAAGGAGGCAGACGCTGTCCCCAGACATCCCGCCAGCCAACGGCATGAACTACGGGGACATGGGACCACAGTCAGATGTGAAGGGTCAGTCCTAAAAGACCTCGCTGGTAGAAATAAAGCTGCAGTTACTGAGCACTCAAAAGAGGTGAGTGGACCAGAGTAGCATCATATTGCTTCTCTGCAATGTGTTAGTTGGTTCCTTTTGTACCTCTGCTACTTTTCAAGCAGCTCAGACTACAAAAAACCTACAGGTTGCTGCAGAGTGGAGAGGCCCCTTCACATAGAGTAGGTAAGGATGGGAACGCAGCTGAGAAGTCAAAGCAGAAGTTTCCTCAGATATGGTGACTGGCAGATATCACGGTCAGTCAAAGGTAGAGCAGCACAAGCTACAGTCCAGTCTGATGGGGAACAAAGGCAGGGCCCATTTCTGCTTCCCTGCATATTTCTGTGAAGGTAGAGGTTGTGGTAGGACAGTGTAACCAAGGTGACGAGCAGTCCTGACAATTTGTATGGCTCTTGATAACACCGGCAATAAGCCACACTGCTGCATCCAAGCAGGCCTGCACAGTGCGATGAAGTATTCTTCAGTTTGGGCTTAGCGGATACCCTGTATCATGCCCTCCCACAGCCTTCCCTGCTCACAGCCTGTGCCATAGAGCTCCCTCCCTGGCTCACATGCTGACAGCTTCCCCATGTCACCCATCCATCCATCCATCTGTCCCACACATGGTGCTAGCCACCAGCCCTGCTCACATCCCACAGCCAGGCTGGTTCCCTGCATGCAGCTGTCTGCCTCCCCAGCACTGCAGTCCCAAAAAACCTTTCCATACAGGGCAATACATATATCAAGGCCGAGGCTCAGACTTGTGCTTGAAGTGGATTACTGCTGGGCAGTAATGCTTGGGAGTTGAAAATTTAATGGGAGTGTCTATCTCAAACTAGCCCTTGGCATTTGCAATCTAAGAAAGTCTGACGTAGGATGAGGGACATAAAAAAAGAAAACAATGAATAAGGAAGAAGAAATGTAATAACCAACAGCTGCAACAGGGTCCAAAGCAACTATCAGCCTCCAGCTCTTGCTCCATTCTTCTTCCTCCTGCTCAGCTTTGCTGTCACTGGTTTCACTGCAGTAGCACAAAGGAAAGGCAGCAGTTCTGGCAGAGAAGATCCTGGTGCAGAGAAAGAAAGGGGGCTTCCCCAGTGCTCCCCATCAGAGGGACTATAAAGAGCACATTAGCATGGCATCTTCTGCAAACCCTTCTTTTTCCACAAAAAAATATCAAGGCAGCTTCTCCAATGTTTGTGACCAGATAAAATTCCAGGTTGCCTTGTTTTCATCAACACCCTCTTCCACACTCATCTTTTTGCCGTTTTTCTGCTCTGTGCAAGACGTACTTCTGCAGTTACAAAAGCTTTTCTGTGTGTTGATGCTGGAGCTGAAGAAGCTTTCTCTGGATGGATCTAGTCAGCCAGAGAAGAAGCTTGAGGGCTGTTACAAGCGTATTACTCATCTTGGCCAGCTCCTGCCTCCCATTCATTTGAAGAAAATATTTATTTTGTTATAAATATTGATTTGATTTTTGGGGAGTGAAATGCCCACCCCAGCCAAGAAGGAATGGTACATTCTATGTGTCACCACTATGTCATCCTCCTCTTGAGCTAGATGTTGTGAAATAAAAAGATCAATTTATATCAAGGCCTGATTTTTATCGGGTTAAGGCTTGTGACAAAAAGGAACTGTATATGGAAAATATATTAAAAATGACTGAGAGTTACTAAAAAAAAAAGTCATTGCTCAGAGCAAGTAAGCCACTACCTTGTTTACTACATAATTTATCAAAAAAAAAAATCCTTAAGATTCTCATGACAGTTATATCATTATTTCATCCACCACAGAAGTACCATCTTGACTCTAAGAACACATATCAATAGCTCTCAAATCATACAGGTATATCACTAGTGTACTGCCAGGAATGAAATAAAGGAGCAAAAAAACCTTCTCTTGAGTTTTCTTAGAGGGCCTTAACATATGAAGCAGAAACATGTCTGGTTTCTCAAAAGCCTGGTTCGTTACAGGAACTATATTTCTGCCTTGGAGATATACAAATGTTTCCAGTCCAGGCCTTTTGGAACAATACGTTAGAGTGTTTTCTCCAAGCTCAAGGGGCTCTGGAAAATCCTGGAGATGCCCAGGTTAAAAAAATATGTCTCGTCCACACAGTTGTGGAAAGGTTTCAAAAGCAGATAGAGAAGAACCAGCTGTACAGACAATTATCTTCTAATATTATTTGGAAGCCATTCAGGAGCTAGTAGTACTGTTATACACTATAGTTTTGTTCCCCCACCATCAGTAGATTCACTCATATGCAATCACATTCCCAATCGGCATCACCCACATACCTAATTCACAGCATTTCAGGGAGACTAATGTCACTCTTAGCCTCTTCATTACGAACCATATGGATATTTTAAAACCATTTCTTCACTTGCTCAGTATCTTAATTAGAGATAGGTTCAAATTAGATTTCTAATGCCCCAGATCTGGGGTCGTTCACTACATAGACCATGGGTCTGTCTCTTCTAAAGAGTAAGACCTATAGAATATGTTCAGCTTAGAACATGCAGGGGCTCTTTACACCTACAAGTTTGGTTCAGACCTGAGCATAATTTCTTCATGCCGTTGAGCAAGGCACATTTACCGCAAGTGAACCATACAGTGAAGACGATGCCTGCAGCTGTAAGGAACCAAGCCCTTCTCAATGGATGGGGCAGAGACCTGGAAAGAGGAACAAATTGGCATGGGCTAAAACACAGTCCCATTGACGAGTCAAGAAGTGTTTACACAGGGCTTCTCTGAACAGATATTGCTCCCAGAAACTATTCACATTGGTAGCCATATCCACTGTTACCCAGTGTTCACCAGAGGCTGCAAATAACCATCAACTACAGAAAACCAGGGCCCAAAGCCAGCAATCCCTAGGTTAGCTCATCTTCATGTTATTTATTCACTGCTTACTTTCTTTAACATAAGATATTTGAAGTTCTATCTCCAGATTTTTCCTTTCCATATGCATTTCTGTTGGAGTCTAATAGGTTTAATTATTTCCAGACCTTGCAGCAAAAAGCAGAATGGTGAAAGAAACTCAAAACATACGATTAGAACATTTTTTCTTAAAACACGATGAATAATTCATTGTAACTATTTATGTCTTTGGATTGAGTCAAAGTAAGAAAACAAGTATGTCATAAATGACATCTTGATATATTTTGGTATACCACTGAACTGCGTCAATGAAATGACTTTTAACTTGTTCAGTTTAGGTTCCTGAGAAATCTTATCAGGATCATTGCTGGACACAAGCCAAAGTTGATATTGTTTGTAGTTTGAGTTGCAAATTATGGGAAACACAAGAAGAGTTTTTGGTAACTCTTGAAGACATCTATAAGAGTGAATGTTTTGAGAAAACAGCAGTGGTTGCAATGGTCCAATGACACAGGCAACGCAATGTCTGTAAGGAGAAGACAGTGTTTCTGAAAGTGTTCTTCTGTGCCTGAAAACCTGCCTACTTTTTCCAGCTACAATAGCCAGTTCAACAAAAGGTGTGTTCTCTGGCTACAAACTTTGCCCAGACAACTTCTACCCTACCCTCTGCCCACACATCTTGCCTTGATTATCTCTACCCACAAACCTTCCCACCCCTTCAGGGAATCCAGTTGCTTTACGTCAAGTGGGATATGAGTGAAATTCAAGTGACGACCTATTGTGAATTAAGATGTGTGGTCTAACAATAGTCACAGCATATATAAACAACCATAGATATGCAATGCTGAAGAACATCACATACCATAGCAAGTGCCTGCAACCCTTTCACAGCCAGAAATCATTGAATTAACTTGTCTTGTTTTGAACTTTGAGTTTACCGTCATAGGATAACTCAATCCACCCTTTATCAGAAAGCTTGATGATATAGCACACTCTTCTAGCAAAAACTGGTTGCTAATCTATTCTCATTCATTACTCCTCCAGGAAAATATTCATTACATTCAGCAAACAATATTCCTATGCTGAAAACAAGATCAGGCTAAAGTGAGCTAGTTCATTCGTTCATCAGAAACCGTCAGCACACTAAGGAAAACTGCACTGCACAGAGTTCAAAGCAATGAAATGTGTCTTATCTTCCCACACATCAGCCACCTCTCCTGAAGGAAGCAGCAGGCTGGTGGCTTCCCATTTTGCTGCACAAACAAGACAGAAAGTAAGAATGCAGAAGTCAGGATTAAATAATGAAAATCCATGCTGCCTTGCACAATGACAGGCACTCTGGGTTTGAGTTTTACCCGGTTAATAACTCCAAAATATACTGCAGTGCAAGGATTTGGTCTGTGCACCAATTTTTTCACTTTTCCCAAGTTGCCACATCTCCTGGTTTGTATTTGTGTGCTGCCAAATCCCATGTGAAAGTACTTTTGACACAGCAGGGTTACCTATGATGATTAACAAGCACATGCACTGAGTCTCCTCTGCGGTCATGCTGTCTTGCTAGAACTTCAGGCAGTCATAACTCATCTTGAAAGAGCAGTTCTGATTCAAACCTTACGGAAGAAGCCGAGCATTAGAAACTAAGCAAAATCAGTGGTGCCAGCATTTATGTGTCATTGCAGGTAGCAGATCTTAAGACTTCTATGCACCCTATGAACTTTACTAAAATGACACATCTTGAATTCTTTAACACATTGTTTCTGATTAAAAGAAAAAACCCCCATCAAAATGTTTTGCGGCTTTATTCCCAAGAACCAATGACACTATGTCTGTTGTTGCAGATAAATATGAGAGCTCTGTGTGAGGTTTCCTGGTTTGAGCAATCCCAAAGCTTTGCATAGTATGACGTTTCAAGGGCTCTCACAAAGTCGAGAGACTCTGAGGGCTTTGGCTGTTTTCCAGCTTTCTCTCATGGGAGAACAAAAGAAAGAGAGCATGAATTTGTCTTTTAAGGAGCTGTACTTAGTAGAAGCATGAAAACAGGGAGAGCTCTGCTGGGTGACTAAACAATAGTTCATCGCAAGTAATAACTCTGCTCACATTGCTTTTTAAAGTAAGTGTAAGAGGTAAGCAGCTGGGGCTGCACGTCCTCACACCATGTGCTGCACTGTGCTTGCAGTGGAAGCCGCAAGCAGCTCTGGATCCACACTGTTGCCTGCTCCTTCAATAGACTTCTGTTCTGTTTCTCTATGGGCTTGTGGTTTTTTGAGCTACACTTACTAGTTAATCACTTCTTCCTTAGCTGAGGGCCTCAGTCAGACCCACAAGCAGCTTCCATAGCCCATACTCAAATTCCCTCTAAAGAAGCAGAGTGTCAGGGTTAAGAAGGGAGCAGCAGACAGCAAGGGTGGTCATGGCCTCTTGCCCCTTGGCCACGAATGCCTGCAACAGCACAGGAGAGTGCCAAAAGGACCACCTCCATCCTTGAAGTTCTGCTGTTTGGGATGTCAGGCACCTCAGTCCTGTGATTGTTTTGGCACAGTCTGTCCTCCTCCCCAGCACATCCCTGCCCTACTGGTGGCAGTTTCTGCTATGAGCAGCCTTGGCCTTTGCAGGGCTGTGGCCAAGCCATACACCCCAGCTCTTCCTGCTGATGGGCTTCAGCAGCCTGGGATGGAGGTATTAAGAATCAGATCAGTCAACTGACCCTGCACACACAAAAAATAAATAAAAAATAAAAAGACTCTAAATGCTCAGTTCACCAACCCCTTTCACAAAGCAGCTTCACCACTACCTGTGCCAGAGACACCCCAGGCAATGGGAAGAGATGGGCGGGGACTAAGAGGGCAGTCATAGCCTTGTTGTTGCAATGCAGTGGGAAGGGGGTGAAGTTAAACCATCACAGAGGTTACTGCTGGAGGCTTAGGGAGATGCTGATACATGGAGATCTGGCCCCTCATTCAAACTCCCCTGGAAAAATAAACTATCTCCCCAGGGTGCAGCACAATTTTGTTGCTGACCTCCCTGGTATAGTCTGCAGAATGAGAAGTGTGTATCTTGTCTTTCAAGGCTGCTATCATTATACTTAAATATGCATTTCTTTCCCCAGCCACATCAAACATACTGTCTTGGGCCAACATAACCATTGTTGTAGCTATGGGATGAATCACATCAGGAGATTCTCTCAAGTCAAAATGAGCCATTTATTTCTGAAGTAGAGTCACTGCGTGTGTGCTGGCACATGGTGCAAGCAGCACACCAAAGCCCAGGAAGGAGTGGGATGCACGGCAGGAATACACCTTGGGTCGGTGCAGCGGTCAAACACCTCCTGTTGCAAGAGCCCATCCCCAGACAACCCACAGACATCCCATCCTGAGACAAGCAGTGCAGGATCAACAGTGGGAGGTAGGGCAAATCACATGTAGGAAAGCTGATAGGAGCAGAAAATAGGGAAAAAAAACAACTGTGGAAGACAAAGTCACATGGCAAGCTTTCTCTGATCTCATCCACAAGTATGTAGTGAGATGTTGCATCAATGGCAAATGCTGGACAATATAAAAGCTCGGTCATTAATATGCACATTAATCCCTGGGAATGCCTGAGCAGACCACTTGCTAACCCAGGCAGTGCACAAGACCAGCGAGGAGGAAGGGTTTGGTTTGACCTGCTAAGCAGTGAAGAGTGGGTTCCCTGTAATGTCTACATGAAGATTTTACCTCTTGATAGTTCACAAGCTCACAAAGTCTGCAGACATGGGAGGCACAGGCTGCAAATGTCACCAGCATGTGCTCCGATTGCCCATGATTCCTACCTTACCTGTGCAGCAAGGTGAAATATTGCTCCTGCCTGCACAGGGCAGGGAGTCCCGCCTCTGAGCCCTAAATCTCCAGTGACAGTGGGAACTGGTGCAGCTGCGGCTCCCTGCTCTTTGTCCCAGGGATGTTCCCTGGCTATGCTTTCCCATGTGGAGGGCCCAGTCTGTATGGTGTGACACACTAACTGCCTGGTGCTGATCCAGCACTTGTATGGCTTCTCTTAGAAGGGCACTAACCTCCACGCATGACTCATCTGAATACACTCTTTCCACCACACTTTTTATCTTGACAGTTTGTAATTGCACCAAAGGAGGCTCTCGGATAAATAACAGTAGCAACACTTTCTCCCTTGCTTGTCATTGTTCTTCCATGATTCAAACAGCTTCAAATGACAGGTTGGAAAAATGGCCAGGGCTTGTGAAGTGTGGGAATGGAAAAGCTTCTGAATGCTGGCAAGTGCTTATCAGCTCCTCCATTGTAATATCAGCAACCAAGTGGCAACAGAGTTGTGCCAAATTAGGTGGAAAAGGAGTGTACACAAAGAAAGATCAATAGATTTAAAGGTAGAATTGCTGTAAGCGCGAGTAGTCCTGAATGATACCACCCACTATTTGCTACAGCAAGAGTTTCTCTTTGGTAGCATCTCTAAGTATTGTTCCACTGACCCTCAAGGAAGCTCACAGAAACATTTTAGCTTTCCTGTCACAGGACAGCATATACCTCACACAATTTTGCAGATTTTAAGTAAAACCAACCAAATAGTTCAGTCACAGTTACCTGAGGAAAATATTTTATTAACCCGTGAGCTATTTGTAGCTGCTTACGAACAACAGAGCACTGGGGCAGGCCTTCAGAGAGAAATGATAACAGGTAACAAGTGCCACATGATGCTACAGAGAATTTCTTGCTCAAGAATACGAGCTGAATATCTTGCTCTATATGGTGGATGCAGTCCCTGACCAGTTCTGTAATAGACAGAACTATTTCACTGACCAACACTGCGGTGATGCTCTTGGTTACAGTATACGGGAAACTCAAACACTGAGCAATCACACAGTGCACACCTTCTCCCTGTGGTAAAGAGAGCTTAGCCATGCTTCACTAGAGCAGATATCATCCCAGGATTCTGCCACAGCAGAGCTATTTTGGCATTACAGAATCTCCATAAGAAAGTTTCAGTGGAAGAAAAAAAGACACTCACTCCCCCAAAAGTCCATCCAAATATTACATAAGCATGAAAAACTTTGCCCTTTCTCCAGCAACTTTTGCAAGAACTAGGGCTTCCTCAGCAAACATAGCTGCTTCTCACACACAGAAAACCTACCCTTGACGATGTTAAATTCCCTCCCACCAGACAGCGTGTCCTCCCAAGCTCTCAGTGGCACTCCATTAAAAATCTATAAAGAAATAAAACACGTCACAGACTAGTTAGTAAAGGCTGAGCTGAAACTTAATGCTAAGTAAACTCCTGCTAAACCTACAGATCTCAACTGAGCTGTTCCCTGGGAGGTTGCAGCCATAGCCAGGAGGCATTCAAATGTATCCTGCATAATGCCTTCTTTCGTGGAACTCGTGGATGCCCCTGCCCCATGCCAGGCATAGCTACAGCAAAGTCCAGGTTATACAAGGGCAGCCCTGCATACTCATCTCGTTCCTCCTGAAAGGGAAATGCTTAAAAACTTGATCCAAGACTGGGTTTTAAAAGTCCTCTCTACTTAGGCTGTAACTATAGTGCTCATATTCTATGCCACATCTGTAACACTCATATCTTCTGCCACTGGCTTCCGTTGTCTGTTTAAAGCAGAAGTCGAGACTTGTGACTATTGCCATGAAAATCAGGAACTGCTGACCCCAGTGGACAGACCTACCCTGGAGTGTGGGCAATCACTGGAACTGAAGAGACAATGGACCAAATCTCTACTCTGCCACAGACTTCAGTCCACAGGTAAATTATTTCTCCCTAAGTCCATGATAGCATCCAGCACCAAATGGTGTGGAGGTGAGTCAGGTGCCTAAGTAATTTAGAGGCTGTAAGTCTAAACTTCTTTGGTTTAATTTCCCCTCAGTGAGTGAGGGGAAGAGTTCCTCCCAGCTTCCCCAGGCTTTAGAGAAGACCTTGGGAGATAGGGAGTAAGAACAGAGCAGTCCGTCAGTAGAGCAGCTAATAAGCTGTTTAGCTGTGAGGGACACGTGAGGATCGAAGAGACAAGAAGAGCTAGACAAGCCGGTTTGCCCAAAGTTCGAGTAGTAAAATGAGAGATGTTCTTTGGGTTTTTTTGTACTCTTTCTTAGCTGAAGGCACAAGGGACATCAAGCGCTGTTCAAAAACACATCCTTCCTGGGCCAGGACTTACAGCATGAACAACTGCAATGTGCCAGGAGGTGCTTCGGCCAAGCCACTACGTCAGGTACCTTTTCAGAAGACAGTCTGCATACTCGAAGCAGTAAGAACAAAGCGTGCAGGTTAAATAACTTAATGAACAAAAACGTACCTTAGGCAATTGGTGTTCTACCCTGCTCTGCTGCCCTTCATTTACTGAGGTGAACAATGAATTCAATTATGCATTGCCAAGAAAAAAAAAAAAATAAATAAAAGTCTGTTGAATTGTATCAGAACATCCCATTTTGGAAATGAGGCAGGAGTATTTCTGAATGGCAAAACCTAAATTTACTAGTTGTCGTGTCGCAGTTTTGAGTGGTATTTTCACCCCAAATTTAGATTGCTAAACAAAAAAAAAAATTACCAGCTATGAAACAGAAAGAAGTCTTCTCTTGAGAAAGAGCCATATCAGACACAGGTGGACTGTTTGAGGGAAGTTTAAAATTAAATTCCAAAAAAGCATTTACTAGTGAAATAGTGAAGTTGACACAATGTTCTGTACAACACTATTATTTACATGTTTTGGAAAACAAGCTGTTCACTCAGCCTTTCAGAGAAAAAAAAAAAACATGTTGGAATTATTTCTGTAGCTATGGACCTGAAGTTCAGTGTGCTAGCTCTGAACTAAAGTGGAAAAAAATGGTGGTTCCCATCTAAAAGAGCTCAGAATACAGCTGCTCAGGTTTATTCCTGCATGCAGTCTCTTTGAAATCAGTGTGACAGGTGACTAGAAACAAAGCCAGACTGGCTATCCATCCGAACAACAGGAAGACAACACACACTTACACCACTGAAGGGTCTAAATCCACAACACTTTTCATCAAAACAGACCATGGCGTGCATAGGTCCTCAGTAGTGTTGGTAGGGACTACGTGCAGCAGCAAATGTGTCATGTAAGATTCGAAACGGGGAAAAAAACCCCAAATATATAACTGTTATTCTTCTTATCACATTATGCTGTTCTTCACATTTGAGGTCTTTCAAAGGTCAAAATCTTTCTAGGGTCAGTCCCATCCCCATTATGAAAGTGATGCATTTAGGACTGGGCTTTTCAGCATGGAGCCTATGGTCACAACTCAGCTGATTAAGGAAGCTGCTGAAGCACCTGTCAGAGTTGCCCCCTTTTTGAAGAAAAGCAAGACAATCATGCTTTCCTTCATAAGAAAGGCCTGAAGGCATCATGTAATTCTTCTTGTGCTTATAGCCTATGGGCCAGACTCAGTTTGTAAGACTTATCTTGGTTTCATGGTAGAGACTCCTGCCTTTTATAGCATCTCCATTAAAATTAAAAAGCAGTGAAAGGAAGACTTGCGTCTTCATTTAATTAAAGCCTGTAACTTAAGGATCTCTGTCATCCACCAATTCTGCAGCCATTTCTCTTCTTGATTGTGTATTCTTCTACCATATACAAAAAACGGCTGAGTTAATACACCCTCTCACATCTAGGTTACATGGGACACCGGAGCAAGTGAGCAGAGCTAGTGATTTTCAGTGCACGCAGCCAACTGCATGAGATTCGAGTTTGGAGATTCAATGTACTCGCAGCAGGTGTATCCTAAGCTGCTCAAAAGGCAGCATAAGCAGCCTTAAACCTCAGCACATGCAAGGCAAGAGGGTGTCCCCACAGTACGGTGTAGCTCATCCACTGCAGGTTCACCCCAGCTTGAAGCCCACTAGACCTCTCACACCGCCAATCCCACCTGTCACAGTGGAGCAATACTATTAGCAAGTAAAACCTCAGGTTTTTAGTTGTGATGAATATGTGCTCAGCTCCACTGTGACAAGTTATAAAGTTAGCTGGCAACCATATCTCTAGAAGAACTGCCAGACTTAACAGACAGTGGCTGCCAATTTATATTCTATTTGCTGGGAAAAATTATTAAGTAAACAAATATATGCCAATTTAATTTCAAAATAGTCATTCTTAAGGGATGAACTGAAAGATAATTATGGCTTGGCACACCTGTGTTATTTTACTTTTCTCCCACCCAACACTGGAAAGACAAAAGCTTTTCTTACTGAGTGCGCTCATAGATTATCTGAGGCAAGAATGGAGGATTATGATCTATGGTCAGATTTCCTGACTGGTGCTGTCCGTGGGCCTCCACTTGCTGACCGCGTACAGCAGAAAGCAGCCTTTGGACTAGCCTCGCTTTAGGCAAGGCCTGGGACAGATGACTTTCAGAGACTCCTTCCACCATAAATTATTTTATGAACCCATGAGTTTATAGTGTTTGTCACCATCACAGGTTGACGTCAATCACAAATTCTGGCAAGAGGGTGAAACCTGATATTAAGGCTGGGAGCAAGTTTCATCTGTACTGCCAGTTTTCAAGAGTAATTATCTCATTGAGTGCAAAATCACCAGCCTGTAATTAGTTTAATTGCATCCTTCTGCAGCTCCCACCAATGCCAAGCACTACACAACCAGCACGGGGCTGATAATAGATCAAAGACCCACAGGTGAGCCACATCAGGGGGGATCAGCACAGTTTACAGCAGCAGGCAATACTGTTGGCTACCCCGAGACTTTGGCTTTATGCTTTGGGGTCTGAAAGCTACTTTCCTGTGTGTCCATTTTTATCCCCTAGACAGGTAGGATGAGGTAGGTTTTGCTCTGAATGAGAAAACTGAGCCAGTTGTCTTGTTTACATAACCAGATAAGAACAATCTCAGGCTATACAGAACTTCAAGGAACAAGACAAAAAGAGCAGATGGAGCATCACTCATCAGAAAAAGACCCTCAGGATCACTAGAGGTTCCCATCACAAAACTTCTCCAAACTATGCCATTAGCTTCATTTCTAAGGAAGCAGCACCCATTGCTATAATGCAAAGCCTTGTATCACAGCTGGCATGAACCAGGCAATGCCAGCCCCCAAGAAAATGAAAGAAAAGGACACAGAGCTGGGGAAAATACCATTAAGGGTGGGGAAAGAGGAAAACAATATAGATTTTCACACTGTGAGACCTTGGACAGACCTTTAAGGAGCATAATAAAACCCAGCAAGAAGTGTAGTACACACCAGTGGTTAACAACACACAAGTTCAGCCTCTTCAGCCACTCACCTTGAATAGATCCCCTCCTACTACCTCTCCTGCAACCACCAAGAAAGGGAAGCGGCTGGATTTATAAAGCCAGGTCTCCTGACCAGGTGCAGAGAGGGCCCCTTGTCTCTGCAATAGTAAGGCTGACCCCATCATGGAACAGTCTGGGAAATTAAAACTTGCAGAAACACCTGCTGGCTTGTTTGAATGTCCCAGGAATATTCTCCCAGCTTTGGAAGAAAGGGGACTTCCAGGCCTGGCTTCCTTGCCAGACCTCCCCAAAAAGTCAAATGTGTAGGTAAAAAAAGTGTCATTCTTAATTAAGGGCCATCATTTTCTTTCCCCACACTTACTAATAAAAGGCTTCCTTGTCCTCAACCTGCCTGGCATCCTGCTGAAGGTGATGGGAAAAATGGCTGAGAAAGGACTCTGGGGGTGCAACTTGGAGTCTCTGGGGGTTCAGTGTTCTGCCAGGATGGGGTTCGGTGTCTTGTAGTCCCAACTACCAAAATGGCCTGTTAATTTTTTACTTAATGACTTATCATGGCTTCAGCTGTAAATCTCTACAGAAAGAATGAAGTTAAAAATTGTCTTGTGCTTTGTGATACGCCCTAAACAGACATTTCAGGCAACACACATACTGTCACAATGGATCTCTATATTTAGGTCAATTATTAACCAAGTGATGCACATGATGTTTAAGTTTTTACCGTTCTTCCAGTGTTTAGTGGGTGCTATGTAAAATTTAATTTCTTTTTTTAATCTATGAGTTTTATATTTATTACCTTTTTCTACCTGAACTCACCTCCACACATAGTCCCACATTCATTCAACAAGGATTGGTGGCACTCAGTCAGGACCCTATCAGGAGTCCGATGATTTGGGGTTTTCCGTGTTCTGCAATGCTGTAATATCGTGAGGATTTCATTTTAAAAGCAATTTTAAAAGGGCCCCTGATGGCCCTCCCTCCAGCCAATGGACCTTTCCCTCCTGCAGGGGCTGGTGGACCTGGGCAATCAGGCTGGTTCTTCTCCACAGCCACTAAGCCCTGATGAACATGTATGTCTCCTTGGCTGAGGTTCTCATTCTGGGTTCCTGGTCCTGCTCTTTGCACTGGGGCTCAGAGGCTTTGCTCTTATCTATAATTTTTAAGGACTTCCTCACCGAGACAGACCTAGATGGACATCAGCTGTGAGTGTGAGAGCCTGAAAGGTGACAGATTAATGCCACTCGGTGACATTCAGGAGACAGGAAAAATTGTTTCATTGTTTTAAAGTGGCGTCTCCAAGAATCAAAAGGCTCATTTTCTCAATTGCTTTGCTTGTGTAGCTGGCTAGTAGGTGACCATAATCATCACCACAATTAGACGGAAAATTCAACTGTTCAACAGAGAACTGAAAAGTGCAAAATAAAACCAACACCAGTCTGAGTACAAAATTGCATCACTTTCACACAAAACAGCAGGACCGTCTTCGTCTTTCAGACACTCTCAGCTGTGCATAGCAGGCAGGGTCATGGTGGTTCCCTCTCTCTCCATAGTGAGCCGCTGACGTTCAGCCGAGGCCACTGCACATCATGGCCAGCATCACTCATGCCATACAGCTCTCCGTTGGTTTCTGGGCTGCGCAAAGTGCATGGTGTTACCTCAAAAATAAGACGGGAGGGTGAATGCTCCTTTTCTCACAGGTTGCTTAGTGAGCCATTTGCCACCAGCCAGCTGAGTTTCAAAGCGAGTCAACAGTGTGATGCCACTTTGTCCTCATGGTATTAAAAGTGATTCATGCTGGATTTGAAGTGAAAACTAAGTTGCTTCCTTGCCTTAGTCACCATCAACTAATGGTGGTGGTTTTGCCTGAATTCACCTTGCTGAATGGGCTGGAGACCATTTCTTTACCTGGGATTCAGCTCATTTTCAGACAGAGACAGAGGAAACAGGACTGCTGCTACTGCTGCAGTAACACGGGTGAGCTACTCCTTGTTTGTCCCCTCTCTCCTTCACAGACAGTATTTAAGGTCAAGTCAGGCAATTATCTATCTATTCACCAAGAATGACATTGGTGGTGTTGATAGACAACCCTCTGATTATTTTGGGACACATTGGCTGCCATCACAAAGCAGAACGTCTACTCTGTCACAACTTCACATGAACAAGGACATCCTTAGAACAGCAGTTGGCTCAACTGCCTTCCCAAACAACCTTGGAATACTGTGTACAGTTGTCAGATATTTGGGTGAAAACATAAGTAAAGAAGCAGCATTCAAACAATTCACATAATTTCTGATTTTAATTTTAACTACACAGCAGTGAACCAGATTTTCTGATGACAAACCAGAAAACCAACCATAAATAATCTACATCATATACGAAGATCCTCTAGTCCCTAAAAATGTGCCCGAAGATGCAACTTTGGCGGACAATCCCACCTCTCACTTTCAGCCATCATGAAATACCCTGTATCATCCATGGAGAGGAATGGTGTCCTCAGAAACCAATAAGAAGAATAGCCTACCCGGGAGGCTCGGGCTCCCTTTGTCTGGGCACCCAAGGCAAGTGGAGGAGTCTGGTAGTACAGAATCCTCCTCCTCACCTTCATCACAGAACTTGTGGACACACTTTGTTGGTCTAAACAACAATGGAAAGAAGTGTTCTCCTGAGCAGGCTGTCAGCAGGTTGCACTTCTGAGCAAGTTGTTCAGGAGGTGGACATGCATTTAAACCAACAACATAGCTGCATGCCTATTTGTTTGGGAACAGTCGCACTCCTCTTCTGCAAACATGGCAGGCACACCGCAAAGCCATCATCAGGGACTGAGAGAGCCAGAAGGGAGCCAAAGCTTTTGAAACAGCAAACCAGAATGTCTCTCCTTTTTTGTCCCACTAATTACTTCAACAATCACCAAATTTATCCCCATGTTCTCACTTGGACTTTATTTCTCTCACGCCACGCATGTGACAGTAAACAACTATGACTGCTCAAGAAACAAAAATTTGTGGCCAAATAGGCACCACCATGAAATGAGGTAAATCTGTTGGAAAAGAGAAACTGTGGGCGGTTCTTGCATAATTTTGCCCAGGACACTGTTCTTTGTCCTCAGGGCAACTGTGCCAAAGCACGCACTTGGCTTACCGCGTGTGGCCTCCATGCTTTTGTGCTGAGCTTTCCTTCCCCAGGCTGCCACGCAGCCTCAGCCACATTTTTCTTCCTGCATAAAGTCATGTGCTCATTTTTTATTCAACTTTTCCCTGATTTTATTACCACAGGTTGAATTATTAGGTGATGTCATGGAGATCTTAATTCCCAAAGTGGTACCAACCATTCAGAAACACTTTCTTCTGGGAGATGCTAAGCTTTGAAAATGCTTTCACGAAGAAATGCTTCCTGTTGTTGCATTTCTGCCAGTGCATACAACATAATATTTCTAGAAGTTCTCCTCTCTAAAGTACAGTCTTAGCTTCAGCATTTATCAAAATTTTCACCTTAGAAAATGATTTCTCAGTCCCTGATGTGCTTGGCTTATTTTGGATTCCTACTAATCAATCTTTTTTCCAGCTCTACCATAGTTGCTTATGACTTAATATCAGTGAAATCAGAACTGAGGCTTTTCTAGGTTGCAAAATGGATAGAAGCACTGTTTGAAACAGTCAAAAATATAAGATTTCAGGATTAAAAAAAAACGTAGCAGAAGAAAAAAGAAAGTGTATGTATTTTCATAATGAGCAGCACTTTTAATGTATCTGTCAGGTGCCTTCAGAGGAAAAAGGACAAATCAGGGCCCTGTGCCTCCACATCCACAGCATGGAGCGGGCAGATGCTAGTTTGCAAGTCGCAGAGTAAGGACATAGGTGATCTGGTACTCCAAGATCATGCATCACCTTGGAGGGAGTGGTAGCATACCAGGGTGGTAGCATACCATCTTTTACTGTTTCATTTTCCTTTACTTAAAACATAATTTTCTTCCAGTTTTCTGTTTATTGTCCTTTCCCAACAAGCTCCAAGGCGGATTTTATTTGTTGGTGTAACTTACCAGCGTAGCGTAATACTGAGTGTAGTGCCTGATTCACATCACCACTCTCCAAGAAAGGGGAGGAAGGATATTATCTTTTTTTTGTGATGAGCCAAGACAGGCACTACAGCCTGTTGTGCTCCCCTAGGCAGACTCATAGCACTTGCCATCTTAGTTCTCTCCTGAAATGTGAGAGGCTGGCGCACCCCAAAGCCCAGTGGCTGCCCTCCCTCCCCAGGCTACTCATCTCTGAGGACTAGCAAAGTCTGCACTTGTCTGAAACTCCAGTTTGTCAGGACAACCAGCCTCTGCTGTAATATAGTAAAAAAAAAAAAATTAAATCATTGCAGTGTCAAAACTTTCCTACCCAGGTAAGCCTGGAAGCATTTAGCTTCTGTAAAGAAAGAGTATGAGGGATGTTATGTCCCTACCTGCTCCATAGTTGTGACAAATCCTTTTAGCTGAAAGCATGCATTGTTGTGTAAATTGGAAAATTAATTTTCAAATGATTGTTTGCTGTTGAGGATTTAGATGAGATTAGGCCAATGCTTTAGCTAAGCAGCTCCAGTCTTCGGTCTTGGTTCTCCTCACTCGTGAAAAGCTCTTTTCAGCTCCTGTCTGGTCTTAATTACAGTTGCCACTGACTTCTGGGTATGTTCCCTAGGAAGTCTTTTCCTTATAAGCTTCTTTTGGTATGTTTCCCATAGAAATTAAATTGCGTAGCATTACCCCTTTCCCTGTCTTTGAACCCCTTTTATCAGGCAATTTTAGATAAATAATCTTCCTTTTTGTATTTATCAGCCCCTGCCAGCACATGGGTCAGGCTTAGAGAAGAGGGATAATATGAAGCTCTGTGGCAACCACCCACTCTTGCGATGCTCACACAGCATCCCACAACATGGGGGTCTCTGGGAGGGAGTCACCTCCATCCTCCTGAAGTGCCCCAGGAATGGCCCCTGCAGCTGGCAGGGCTCATACAGCCACAAGCGCTGCCGGTGGCCTCACACACTCAGCACCCTCCAGCCAGACCCAGAGAGCCCAAATGCCAGCTTTGGACCCCTGAGTTCCTACCGACATTCTGCCATCACAGCACAACCTGCCCCGCTCCACTGCTGCTGCCTGCAAGTGGACTTGAACCTAGCTGAAGAAGCCGTGTTGAATCCCAGCAGTCCTGCGAGAGTGATGCCTCCTAACCATGCACGGAGCAGTTGAACACTTCACCATATCAGGCTTTGGATAGCTTTTTACCTCTGGTGAAACTTTAAGCTGAAAGAAACAAAGGTAGACAGTCCCTTTCCTCTTCTCAAGGATCCCTGATTCACAAGTAAGAGAAAAATAATCAATTCTCATCCATCTTCCTCTAGGAACTTTGTCTGTGCCTTATATCTTGCATATGAACTGATACATATAGAGGCACCTGCAGCATTTTCTAGTTTTGCGATTCAAATACTTCTTCAGAAAAAAAAAAAAAAGGAGCCAAAATTGCTCTTGAGTTCAAATGGATCTTGGGAGAAGCTGTTCACTTTCAAGCTTTCAAACTGTCTGCAGTTTGAAATTTGGATTAAGCAGCACCCTTACATGGTAGCACATCAATTCCCTCTCCTTTGCCTTAACGTGAAGCTCGGGCTGCTGGAGACACTATTTGCAAACTAGGCTCTATCTTCTCCAACTGGAAAATGACACTGAACATCTATCAAACTATCTCCTGAACATGTGTGTTATTAGATCTATGGCTTAACCCTTAGAGCATACTGAAGTGTTCCCAGCCAAACCATTGTGGATGCTCCATATCCAAACCTCACTGCCTTTTCTCCAGCATGCGTCTAACAGCTGCTAAATGGGACAGAGTGTTGCTCCCAGGAAGGACTTTTCATTCATCTTTGATGTCACTGAGGTCTAGGCTCTGAAAAGCCTGTGTCCTCCGAGCATTGCAAGACCAAAGCCAGCTGTGATCTAACATAGCTTTAGCTCTCGCTGCAGCATATACCCGTTGTCATGGCTGCTGTAAGAATTGGGCATTTTTTTTCCTCTTGTCTTGACCTGGATTAAATACGAACTGGTCACTGCATTGTGCTGCTCTCCTGTGCCCATCCACACCGAGCAAAGCAAAGACGAAACCCATGCTTCTTACAAACAGGTTTATTTGCATTTTGACTGGAGCACAGATTCTAGATACAGATTTCTTCTGCACAACAGTACAAGAGCCAGTGCAAAATATGCTTTTTTTTATTCATGTACAAAAAAACCCAAACCCCAACTGACGAGAAGACAAAGAGTGTGGCAGTATTTACTCACAACTGGTATGCCTCAGCCTCCAATCGACCCATCTCCCCTCACCCATCATGCCGATCTCATGGTCAACATTGCCTGTCTCGAATGGCTGCATTGTCAGTGAAGAGAGGTAACCCTTTGAAAGATAAACACTCACCCCAAGCAAACTGGGACAACAGCAGGCTACTTAAAAAAGTTGGACACACCAGCTGCTCACCAATGCGTCCCCCCATGGGGAGCAGAAGAATTTTGAGGGAATAGCAAAAAAAAAAGGTACAAATCAGAAATGCACAACAAATTAGGCACCAGCTTAATCCAGTTTCTTTCAAACAGAGGCAAGTATGTTGATACACCTCTCCAGTCTGCCCTCTCATATTCGCCCACAGCAGTGGTGATCAAGACAAAATAAACACTCCCCACTTTGAGTACCCTGTGCTGTCAAAAAGATTATAATCTTAAGAAAATATTTCTATTAGTAGCATAAAGTTAAACCATTCCGTAACTGGAGGAGAAAGAGAAGATACAGTCTGAATACAAGTATTTCTTTGAGAACAGTCAAAAAACAAAAACAAAAACAGAAACAAACAAAAAAAACCTGTCCCAGTCATCCATCAGATGATTGTTAGAATTACAGCCAATGCTTAAGCAATACAACATCGAGCTAGGAAAGTCATCGTATGGTTGTTCTGCTCAGGGAGTAGCTCTTACTAGTTTACAAAGCGTTGGGCAATCTATTTCTCTCTTACTCTAACTAATTTTCAGAAGCTGCAATATAGAACTGCAGTGTTAGAGCCAGAATACGCTCATCTTCACCAAGGCTAGGGATTTATATTGCAGAAATTCATCAAATTTACATAACTCCAAGTGCATCATGTCCAAATCACCTAGAGTTGTTATTATGGACTTCTACATCTCTACCCAAGGAATGGCTGGGTTTCGAAGCTTGATCAACCAGAGTCTTTTACATTGAACTGCAATTAAACAAAGCAGAGTACCAGTTAAAGCCAAACAACACAAGTACTCAGCACATATATGTTTTGATACAGTACGGTATGTATGTGTATATATATATATACGCATAAATATGTATATGTTACATTATAAGGAGAATACCATTCAGGACTTCTCATCTGCAAGAATCATTTTTACCACCTGTACATCTTGAAATGTCAGCCCATTAAATTTCACACCAAGACAATGAGAACTCCAATATTTTCCAGATTGAACTATTATTTCTATTTTAGCTAATTAACCAAGCAGGGCCAGCTGAAAAAACAGGAGCTTTAATTTTAACACCACCAGTTCTGCCACTTCAGGCAGATGGCACAAATTTCTGTCACCAGATTATTTGCCCCTTCCCTGCCCTGCCATGTGTATCACGGGCATTTCTATGAGCTCTCAGACCATCACCAGAGTCACACTAACTGATCTGTATCTATTCACTCAGTTGTCAAAGAAAATGATGCAATTTGTGAAATAATTTCAAATAATAATCATAAATAACAGCCAGTACAATTCTGAAGAGAATTTAGCAGTACTGGCTGGAGTACTGGTTTTAATCATGTAATGGTTTTGCCTTTTCACCCCCAGCAAGCCCATTTCTACTTATAGTGGTTGTCATCATACATACAACCCAGGAGCTGTACAGTTTGGGATACCATACTTTTCATTGCAATCCTAAAACCCAGAGCTTATAAATGTCTGCTGTACAAATTTCACATATAGACCTGAAAAAAGTCTCATTTAAATCACTTTGAGCAGGAAGTTTCATTTGTTACTTTTTAAAAAAGAAACAGGAGCAACAAGGAAAAAAAAAAAGACAAGAATAAATGTAACAGGCACTTAAAAGCAAAGTAAATGCAAAACCCTTTTGGATAGATCAATGAGGGGGAGCTACTCATCTCCCTTGCCTTTAGACTATCTAGAAGTTAAACATTTAGCCCAGACTAATCGTTTGTGCTTCCTTCAGTCTTGAGACAAACGCTTCCTTCTGGATGCTGTCACATCCTCAAATAGGGCAAATGAGTCTCTCCAGGGGCGGCAGACCCTCTGTAACCATAAGGAGACCCTAAGGGATTAGCTAGATTACCTGCCACTTACACAAGGGAAACAAGTCTCTCTCTCAATCTTCATGTAAGCCACTAACATAAATCCTGAATTCTTTGCTTAGTTCCCATATGGACAAACTCACCACCTTCAACAGGACAAGGGTTTGTTTTTGGTTTTTTGCGAGGCAGAGGGGGAGGTTGGTCAGCAGTCCAATCTCACACTAACATTGCTCTGACCACTTTTGCTAGCTGCTCAGCCATGATGGTTCATGGCCAGCTTGCCCTCATACAACCACCCCTTGGTCATGCAGTATCGGACAACAAGGGCAAAAGGTGCAACATGTCTTCCAAAGACCCAGAGATGCACCTCAGTCTACATATTCCTCAAGGCAGGCAGCAGAAGGGGAGCTACTAATCTCACTGTGGTGACCAGCAATAGGACATGAGGAAGTGGAATGAATTTTGGGGTTGGATTAGATGATCCACAGAGGTCCCTTCCAACCCCTACCATTCTGTGATTCTGCGAATGAAGCTGCATCGAGACAAGTTGAAATTGGACATTAGGTAAAGGATCTTCATGGAGAGGGTGGCTGGTCGCTGGAACAGGCTCCCCAGGGAAGTGGTCATGGCACCAAGTCTGTCAGAGTTCAAGGAGCATCTGGATTACACTTAGTCATTTGGCTTAGTTTTAGGTAGTCCTGTGAGGAGCAGGGAGTTGAACTCAATGATCCTTATGGGTCCCTTCCAACTTGAGATATTTTACGATTCTAAGTTGAAGTATCTTGACATTCTCCTAGACACCAAACTAGCTGTGCTGCATTTTCATGGGCTTGGATGTTACTGGGCACAATCCTCCAAATTTCTGCTGTGACTAGAGAGGTTAAAAAAGGACTAGAACTACTTTGTCAGGTAAGCTTAGGCCTTACATGCACATTAAAGTTCTACAGCTTTACAAACAAGCTAACATAGGTACAGCAGTAGAGCCCACCTAGTAGTACAATATTTATGATCAATGTGACTGTTTCCTCTGGCATACTTTCTGACAGCATGGAAAGGAGAACAAGATATATTGTCAAATTCACCTTCATACCAGCAAAAAATTATTTTATTTTTAAAAATTTAAATATAGCAATGCCCTAATGGGGCCCTAATTGAATTTTTCTTCAAAATTAATCAAGTAAGTGCTACTGAAAGACTATGAGGAGTTTTGCATATAATTCCTTACGGGCAAGTTTATTTTTGAAATAATCAAGTACAAGTTCTACTTATTTGAAAAACAAGCAAACAGTTCTCAGTCACTAACTCTGGGAGTAAAGCTACCTCTCTCCTTTCTTCACACTGTTACGTTTCAGTACTGCTGTGCCCCTTGAATTACAGAGCTATCACATGTAAGGGGGCACAGTACAGGCTATACTCCTGGCAACTCCAAAGTCTTTTTTAAACCCTTCTCATCAGGTCAGATTCACTTCTGAGTTGCATGCCAACAACAGTCACACCAGATACTAGGCCAGTGTTGCAAAACAGAATGAAAAAGCACAGCCAACATACATCTTCTAAAGTACTCTCCACAAAATAAGCCAAACAACTTCTGATACGCAGGTCCGTGTTGGTCCCACCTACTCACAAAAACAGCTGAAATTTATTCCCTGTTTTGGAAGGAAGCTGTAACTGTGTGGCCACAACCTGGATGCCTCAGTGCCCAGGGGTGGTGGTTCTCTAGCTGCCCCCGTCCACGGTAGTACAGACCAGGCTGCAGAGCTAGGGAGAAAACACAGGTGCCAAAGTAGGGTCGAGCTTGACATGGACTCACATTCCTCTCAAAAAGGTAGTATTTCCCACCCTCCACAAAGGCATGTCTTCCCTCAGAGCCACCCTCAGCTTCTCTGTCTGGCCTTGCTCAATCCAGGAGACTATATACAACTTCCTCACCTACGCAACCTGGTCCTCAGCCATGAAGCCTCAAACTCTTTCACTTCAGGGGGCGGATTCACCATGTCCCAAAGCCTGGGAATCCTTTTTGGAGCAACATTACAATTCATGAAGCATCTAGGACAGCCAGTTGAGCAAGATCGTGCCTAAGTAGGCAATGTTACTCAATTAGTTGAGTTGGCTGAAAGTTTTCCCATTGTAAAATGATTTTTCTATTCTAGTTTTATTTTTGGTGTAAAAAAAAAAATCATTGGGGATGGGTGGGGGTTTTTGCACAAAACTGGAATCTTTTAATGCTAAAAAGGTTGCTTTTCTCAATATTTTGCTGATTATTTCTGTTGGGAAAACTTGAAACACATCATTTTTGTCAGAAAAATATCAGTCCATGTCTGTCCGAATTCCTCCAGTGTCAGCTGGGAGCTGTAATTCACAGGCTGCATGTCCCCCTCTTTCCCAGAAGGCTGGGCTCCTGGGCATCCCTCCAGCCTTTGTGACGCATTCTCCCTTTGACTAACCCATGGTAAGAGCATCATGGGATCTGTAACCCAGCCAAAGAGCTGGGCCCCAAGGGAGACACGGCACACAAGGCACTTGAATGGTAATTTCTGAGGTCTGCAACAGTAGCTCAAACTGATACTGTTTTAAGGGCTGAATCGATTTAATTAGATGTTTCCATTTCAAAAGGCTAGAATATTTTATTCAGTGTTTTCCAGCTGACATTTTCTCAATTGTTTGAAAAATTTCCATTCTAGGAAAATTTTTGGTATTTCAGCTTTCCATCTCAATTCAAGATGAAATTAAATTTCAAGTATCAGAGTTTGATGCTACATGGACATTTGGGAAACAGCCTCATTAATTAGCTGCCAAAAGTGAAATGACTCTGTCCATGCAAGAAGGGTGTGATCCAATTTGCCTTTGACATCAGTGGAAGCCACATTGTCAGCTTAGTGGAGCCTGGACAGTGTCCCAAAAGACCAAGGGAGGGTGGAGTTGACCATAGTTGCAGTTATTGGAAACAGGAGTCAAGAGTGAAATAGCAAGAAGCAGCAACTAAGGTGATCCATTACCCAGACTCAATCAACACTCAGTTTTACTTAGTTTAGTGAGTAACAGGAAGAAAAATCATTAAGATTATAAAACCTAACTCCCAGTTACAGTAAAGATTGCAGTTAATCAGCACTTTGTAGAGTAGAATAAATTCATAGTATGAATTTGTCTTGAGCTCTATAACTTTCAATGTTCAAAACAGTTCCTCAGAAAACCTTCATATATTCCATTCAAGGAAACTACTCTAAAGCTGAAGATACAATATGGTACTGAACTGCTTGCCTCGGATTGTCTGTCCTCCCTCGAACCCTGCAATACTGTTCTGTTGGATTGGTATTGCAGAAGGTCTGCCAGGATGGACTGAGGTCTCTGGACTTCGAACACATCTACAGGTGGAAAGCAGCTAAGTGCAGGCTTCCAGGGTTGACACTCCAGGTGAGGACTGGGCGCCAAATCCATCCTCTGCATTACCCAGTCTGTTTCTAGATTTAGCCCAAAGTCTTCCACCTCAAAGAAGAGCCCCAGGGAGCCTATGTCCATCAGCAACAGGGTTTGTGTTGAAAGCAAGAGAGCACTCAGAACAGTAAATAAATCAATTCACCCAACCATGAGGGGTCTAGGGAATTGGTTTTTGTTTATCTTTCATTTCCCTTTAGTATAAGGCAGATATTTCTAAGTAATTAGCAGAAACCTCAACAATTTTTAAGACTGAAGAGGAAGAGAGGAAGAAACATGTACAAGCTTTGAGGATGTTCTCAGCTCCAGCTTAAAAAAAAAAACCAACAAAAAAACAAAACAAAAAACCAAAACAAACTAACAAAAAAAACCACCAAAACACACCACCAAAAATGTATATCTGTAAAAGCAAGTTTTTCCTTAAGCTGCTTGGTAATTCTTAGTTCAGAGGCATTTAATCCAGAAGGTTCTTCACGTTTCCAGTCAAGGTTGTAGCAATCTCAGTGAGGCACTAAGTTTTCAGCTGTTTAAGTCTTTCTGTGCAGTAGGTCATTTTAAAATGATGTGGTAGCCATCATTGCTTTCAGCTGTAACAAAGAAATACAAAGCATTTTTTCATTGCTTTTAGAAAACAGCACAGGTGCAGAACTCCAGATATTCTTCTTAGGTAGTTTGCAATACTTTGTATCCCTGTTCCACAACCCATTCATGAAAATCAGCGTTGAAAATCCAGGTCAAAGCATTTATATAAAAAATACAACACACTCATTTTTTATCTTTTTACTAGAAGGTTTTCTGCTCATTGATGCCAGTGGTATCAATGGATTTATGAAAGTTTTATAACGGTGTAACAGAGAGGAAAGCACAGATCAGTCAGTCTATCAAAGTGTAAGTTGACACAACACCTTGACTTACGCTAAATTAGATTACTTATCTTTCCAGGATAACAGCACGAACTTTGTGATAACATTTAGTGCAACTGAAAGGAGAAATTATCTTTAGAACTACAAGTAATAGCAGCAGCAATACATACCTTTTAATGTGCTGATAACAAAACAAGATTCATCTTGGAAGTTCTGAACCATCTGAAAGGCAGAAGGAAAAAAGCCAACACAAAATGTTTTTAGCAATTTAATTCAAGTTTCTTTCAGTGCCAGTATAGAATTTAGAGGAGAATTCTCAAGCACTTGGTGTCTAGTCCTACACAGTCTTGAGTAACCTTGCCCAAAAGATTATTAAAAAGTACATGATTGATCAATTCAGGCCCTTGAGCTGCTAAAGTGCTTAAGACAAGCCTGTGTTAAAGTGCTTGCCTGGAACTGATCTGGCTTGTTCAGCATTTTACCACCCTATTTGCAGGTCTTGATCCTGCATGTTCTTATACCACTTCAGTTAGTCTATTCAAGACCATGCTCTTAATTGCCTTCAATGAAGCTATACTAGTTTAGACTGGATTAAGACAGTCCTTCTTCTAAAATCTAGCAATAGTAATACGCACACACATTCAGCTGAACCATGAACCTTCCTTGAGCTTACATGAGCATCTGGGATAATATCTATCTAGAGGTGGTCAGCCCTCAGAGATGGACTCCTTGCTGAATAAAGGAATACTGTTACTATAAAGCCATCTCAGCAGTGTCCAACTGGTTATTTTGACCAGACATTAGTATAGATGCTGTGCTTGCAGGAATCATTTACCTGTTTCTGTTTTGTTCAGGCACAAGAATCTTAACGAAACTGCTATGAAAGGCAAGATAGACCACGGGAAGCAAGATCAGTATCTAAAGATCTTTGAGTTATTCGTGAGAAATAACTAGATTTTCAGAACACGTGCAGGTTCCAGTGAGACCCATAACTAAAGAGATGAGTTAAGAGATTCAGCAGACTTCAGATCCAATATGAAACGCTCATTTAAGCTTCATTGTTAGTCAATGCTTCCTCCCTTCTTAGGGTAGATGTGTGGGACAGAGGAGGTGAATTACCTTCAATAGGTGTCTCATACAGTTGGAGCAGATGCTAGACACCTAACTTTAGAGGTGAGGTGACCAGAACCTCTCCAATCAGCTCAGAAAATACAGCCTTAAGCAACAGCCTTCTCCTAGCTATTGAATATCTTTGAAATAGAGCACTTTCCAGTTGTAAGTTCTCACACCAAATAGCCTTTTCATCTTAGACTAATCTCCCTATTCTCTTTTGGGTTTAACATCCACCCCCTGCTCCTGCAAATCAAACTTCACTGGTCAGTCTGTGTGTCTGTGCCTAATGATGCATGAAGTACATTCATAGAGTGCCTCACTCTTGCCACTATAGTACTAGAACAAGAAAAAAATTATTAAAAAAGCAATAGACATTGTTAATAATTGACTTAAATAAATACTTAAAGCCTCATACCCAACCTGGTTCAGGCAATTCCCCTACCAAGAGTTGCCTCCAAGCACTCTACATCCATAAAGCATCAAGGTTTCAGATTTAATCAGGCTGAAACAGCAAGGAGACTTTAGGAATAAGCATTACAGCCTTCAGTTCAGGCTCCAGTTGAGACCTATGCTCTGCTTCATTTGTTTTAACAATGTTTCTTATAAATGAAGCTCCTTAAGTGATTCTGGTGCATGAATGAGTAAGTAATTGGGGGGGGGGGGCGAGATGTAGG
>Ga0065711_1032381_pt1 | contig 27459 bp, 13 predicted proteins | sample Hoacrofraction12_FD_59098 | JGI IMG/M metagenome (GOLD analysis project Ga0065711, IMG submission 59098) | Hoatzin crop microbial communities from Cojedes, Venezuela - Epithelial fraction 12 v2 (version 2) | ecosystem: Host-associated > Birds > Digestive system > Esophagus > Crop | place...
CCCCCCCCCCTTTAAATAAGGAACAAATATGTACTAAAGTGCTTTATCTACATGAACCACATCAGTACATTATAGAAACGAAAAGTTCTAGTCCTGGTGGGAGAGAAGATTCTCATCTTAGATACAAAATTTAGATTGTTTACAATCTAAGTGAAATAAAGATTCAAGAGAATATTCTCTCTCTTGTCTTTTTTCTCCTTTTTTTTGTAAAAAATAAAAATAAAAGTGCAGTCAAATAGAAAATAAATGCAGTAGATGCAAGCTGAGTTGAGGCAGGCTGTTAGTGATAGTGTGCAAACGTGTGTCTTAGCAGTTCATCTGCAAACGGTCGCAGCTTGGCCTCGATAAAAATCCGTTTCAAGAAATCCCGAGCATGGTCGGAGACATGAGGTGGTAGCTGGGGGTTGGTTGGCTGAGTGGCAATTTTAAAGATGGCAGCCATTGCTTCGAACTCTGCCCAGGGGGGCTTCTCAGTGAGCATTTCTACCACTGTACAACCTACGCTCCTGAAACAGAGGCAGAAGTGAAACAGCAGGTTACAACAGAGTCATGCCCTTCTAGGAAAATAAGAAATAGCAGAGAGCGACTAAAACACTGCAAATAACTAGTGTCCACTTAACTCTACAGAGCAACTCCAGCGGAAAACAGGCGTTTAAAACAATTGCACGTACAGCTATCCGCTTTATCTCATTTACACAAATCACTACCTACATCCTCACTTTATTACCTCACTGGGCCAAAAGCTACTGCCTCAGCAAAGAGCTGACAGCTGTTTCTCTAGGCAACGCCAGCCGCGTTATGGCACTGCCGCTGTGCGGGGCTGGTAACAGGCCAGGAGGGCTGGGCAACCCTTGGACCCCGGCTCTTCAGACACCAGCAGGGTTTGAATGCACTCGAAAGCGTTCTTGCTCGTTAAGGCCTAACAAATGCAAAGCGACAGGAATGCTTTGAGGACCCTGTCTATATTGCTACCTTATTAGAAATGCACAAGTTATCACCAATGGATAATGTGAAAAACATAACACGGCAGTTGAAAAGTTTAAAACCATACTTCAGTGGTATCATCTTCTTTGAGTTAAGAATACTACAAATAGACTCAGATTGCAAAACAATTTTAAGATCCAAAACAATCTTTGAATACAAAGCTTCTGTTTAAAGGACTTTGGAAGGCAGAAGGGCATGCATACGGCCAGAAAAACTTTGTTCTATAACTACTGCAAGATCAGCCTCTTCCAGTAATATGCAAATGATACTGCAAAATGGATAGGCTGGAATAATTTCCCCATTCTCAGGAGGTTTTATGGTTTTTCAAGATGCTTGCAATAAGTTTTATGGGTACATTTCTTTACACAATAAGGATTTACTGACTGACAGAATTCAAACCAGTATTTTTTCTTAGTTTTAACTAGGACTTTCTCCATCAAAATACAAGTATTAGCCTTGGTGCAAATACTTCAAAGCTGAACAAGTCAACTGCCTGAAATCTGTAAGGTTGTTCTATTATTCAAATACAGCAGAAAAATTACTAAGTAACTTACTCAAGTAGGCTAAATTAATTTCCCTGACATTAAAAGTATTGCCATTGGTTGGATATAGTGTGGTTCCTTTGTAAACACACAAAGTGTTACTATGCCTGCATATCTACTGTTGCCTACCTATTATTCTGTGTGTTCACAGATCACCTGCAGTGTAAGGAGACTAATCGCTAAAATCATCTGTCCACTGAGCTGGAGCTATGTTAGACTATGTCATATTACACAACGTATCACAAGCATTCATTTCTGAAATGTACCTTTCTCTCTTAATTCTTAAATATTTAATAACAGCTTAAACCAAATTATTTTTTGATACTCCCACTTAGATCTGGCTAATTCATTATTACGTGCTCATCTTTTAAAGGACCAGATTTTCATTCTCTGCCTTGCATCAAAGGTATTTCAGTGATAAAATTTCACTACCGGACGTTGGCTTAACTGATGCTTCAAAGCTTCTCATGTTGCTCTCACCCAGTACCTCTCCAGGATTTACAGTCTGGTAATGCTAACTTCATGCAAGGTCAATTCAAAGGATTCTCTTATGATCCTAAATCAATGGGCTGAGGAATTGCCAAATGAAAAATCCCAAACTGCAGTGTTACACTTTCCAAACGTGACTGTCAGTGCTCACACTTGCCACCTTCTCCAGCTCAAACCCCAGAATGAAACATTCCAACTCTGGGTAACAAACACACTGTTGAAAAAGAACCCATTCTGACATGAGACCTTTCAGCAGAGAAGTTTTTTCTAAACATACCAGATATCTGCTTTTCTGCCGTACCCTTCTCCACTAATAACTTCTGGACTCATCCAGTATGGAGTTCCCGTGACAGACTTCATTCCTGTACCAGAGAGACATATAGTCTGCAGTCGTTTGCTGGCACCAAAGTCACCGAGCTTCACATTGCCTGCTGAATCTCGCAGAATATTTGCTCCTGGAACGAATGGAATGCAGCATTACATTCATGAAAGGCCTGCTGACATTTTGGTGTGGAAAATGGTAACAAAAGTTTGGATTCAGTGACACAATGCAAGATCAGCCTAGCATTTCAAGACAGAGAATTTATTTTCTCTGCTCATTCCTATTACTTTATTCTGAGGTTCAGAAAATAACAAATTGTACACATTGGTTTCCATCCTAGGCCTTTTCTGGGAAGCCTCAGTCACTTTGTAAAGGCTTCCTGACAAAATAAGGAATGTGCCATACACAGGAAATAAAAAGAAACAGGAAAGAAGTTTCCACACAACTAAAAATGCCTTCATACTATATTAAAGCAAAATCTCAGACCGTGTTACAGATTTGCTCCACTTATCTGCATAAGCATGTACAAATTGACCAGGATATCTCAATATCTCAACCTGCTTTGGAAGAAAACACTATTGATACAAAGCAACAGGAAATCTGTAAGTGTTTTAGGGAATACAACAGCACTGTGTTCAACACACCTATTTTGCACATCACCATCTTCCTACATATTCGTAACTTGCTTATGCAGCACTTGCAAGGCACCTATATCTATCTGCAAAAAGTAAACATGTCTGTTTCCTCAGGTTTCCTGCCAGTAAGATGGAAGAAGTCCCAGTCATTTGATCGGGCAAGTCACCTCTGCCAGTCATTTCTTACACCTGTGAAGTGCTGAATAATTTCTATGTAACTGACAGAAACAAAAGTCTGTAAAAATAAACTTCCGAGTCATTATGCTTTCCTCTGTGCATTCTATCTATTTCCAATGGCATCACCCTTTGATATATTAAAAACTATTAATACTAAAATAAAACCAGAAAGAAATTTATCATGATTTTTTTGCAGACAGAGACTACAGAAACATTTTCAGAAGTCTACTAGAACATCACAAAAATGCTTATTTTTTCCTCCTCAGGTTACAACAGAAATAAATGGTGGAAATGGAAAGCAATCTCATTAAGTCAGTATTTTGGCATTTCAAACTTAGTTACATTTTAGTGCTTCACACAGGACTAGAAAAGAATTTGTAGTAAGGAGCACTGAACTGTACGCAGAACTATCATTACCTTTAATATCTCGATGGACAATCATATTACTGTGCAAATAGTGAACTCCTTCCAAAATCTGCCGCGTGTATTTACGAGTCACATTCTCTGTGAGTGCTCCATATGATTTTAATTGGTCTTTGATGGAACCCTAAGGCAAACAACAAGTATGAAACACTAACATTTCTAGCATCACAAGAGGGCTAATAATACAGTTGAACTTCAAGGAAATTTATGCCTGAAATATAGACATGTAAAGTTGCAATCCTTCTCTAGATCAACTTAAAAGCACAGATATAGTTTTACCTCCACTGAGAAAAATACAAACTTTGACACAAAAAGAGTCTGGACAGAGAAGTCATATAATGAAATGTTAAGATATTAATTTTAAAACTACCAAGCAGCTAAATAGTTCCAGTGTGACATACAGAAAAATAGAACAGCAGTATTTTCGCTCAAACACCACTGTCCACTTCTTTGATGGTTAAATGGCAATACTCAAGTTGGACAAAATACATGCCATTTACCTTGGTTAGTTTATACTACGGAAAAATAAAAAAAAGGTTGTCAAGAAAAAAACACCACATACTGGAGGACATTGCTTTATGTAAAAATGAAGAGGTAAGCAAGTCTTGGCTTAAAATGACATTAAATCAAAAATAACTGTTTGTGTATAACCTGGCTTTGTCACACAGTTACAAACTGCCAAGATTACTTCTGTGACACTGTCCTCCAAATCTCAGCAACATTCAACAAGCCCCCCAAAACAAAGCACAGAACTCTCATAAACCAAAACAAACCAAAAAACCACCACCACCAACCTCCTCACACTGTTTTTCTTCTCTGGAGTCTCACAGTAAAGCAGAATGTTCTAACTATGCAGAAATACAGAGCCTATGTTTTTATACCAGCACATTTTGTTTAGCTCTGCTGACCCCACTTGGTGAGAAAATGAAAATCTACAGTTTTCTGACCTTATGATATTTCTTAACAAAAGGGTAGAAGACCAGTTCAGCATGGGCCTAAGTGCCCTGTGAAAAACAAGCACCAAGAATATTTTCTGTATGCACTTATTCTCACACCCATCTTAGCTACTTTTTGTTTTGCTGAAATAATTGAGCATTTGAGATGTTGACTACACAACAGCACAAGCTGAAGGGCAGCAAAAAGCAACACTAACATTCAGGAAGATTCAAGAGTTTGCTGATGACAATACTATTTTTTCAAAGACAGGCACTTTTTATGGCAAAATCTAATGCAAATAGCTATTGTACACACCACTAATTCTGAAAACCCAAACGAGCAATGGAGAAGATAGGTTCCTGTAAGCACTTGTCAGCAGCCACCTTTGGCTACTGTTTTTAACTTGGACATTTCTTTAACATCTGTGTGCAATTCTGCAAAAGCTGTCTACGCAATATGACGAGTACCCAAGTAGAAACGATGGCTGAAGTGGACTGGCTCTCTTGCTTACCCCAGGCATATATTCCATGAATATAGAGAGTGTTCTTTCTGGTGGATCTCTCAAGAAGCCGTAATACTGAACAATTCTTTCATGCAGCAGATTTTTCAACAACTGAATCTCACATTCAAGTGCATTTACTTCCTAAAACAGACAAGATTTACCATGCTTGATGTAGTAATAATAACCTTTTGTATTTGGATTTTTTTGAAGCAGGACAGTATGTACATATTAGAAGAGTTATGCAAACTAAGTAACAAAATACTCTTGTAGCTTATGTAAAGTTTATACATTTTATAACAAGAAAATATCACCATTATATTGAGGATAGTAAAAAAAAAACCTATGGCTTTTCTATAAATTGACTTTGGGATGATCTTGCTGTTATTTCATTGTGTCTCTGCTTCTGAGGTTACATTTGTTTCAGAGCACAGCAGATATCAATATGCGTATGAAGTCAATGATCATTATGCAACATATCACAAGCCTTCGATGGGGGGTAAAAAAACCACACTAACAAAAAACCCCACACTTTACATCTTTGTAGTGGAATAATTAGCATTAATTCTTAACTTTTCCAAGATGACAGACTACACTTTAAAAATGCATTTGAGGACCACTTAATATTGTAATAATGAAATACAACAAAGAACAACATTAACACATATGGTGCTTTCTCTAGAGCTATCTGAAATACTAAAAAAATTGTGAACAGAAGGTAAGGTGTTTTGAAATGGACTGTATGGTACGATGCTGGAAAAATACTAACCCACAAATTCAAACCTGACTGGATTCCAAATTTCACCTAGAAGTCTTTCAGCAAAACTTACTTTTTACCAGTCACAGACTATTACTGATACCCTCACGCTTCCAAGGTTAGAAGGAAAACAGATTTTTTGACACTGAGAGGCACACATTACAAAATGCTATGGCAACTGAGGTCATGAAAACTGTTGCTAGAGGAGAGACTACAGTATTTTATATTTAACATTTCCAAAGCATAATCAGTTGGTTTGTTACATTTTAAAGAAGTAGCAACAACAACTACACTAGAAAGCTACAGCACAAATGATTCTTGGGTTTTTTCCTTGATCCTACATCACTAGTAGCAGCAACTATAACTGGTAGCCACTCAGTTCTGCAGTCATGCTTACACCCATTGTTTCCCCAGCCTTGCTCCCCACAATGCAGAACGCAGTCCTAATGCAGGAAAAGTAATAATTCTTTTTCCATCCTGTAAAAAGTAGCAAGTACAGTTTGGTAAAAAACAAACAGAAGCTCAGTGCTACTTTAAATAGCTTCTCTCCTCAAGTGTCCAGCATTTAAAAGGCAAGTTCAATTTCAGAGAGAATAAGCTGACAATGAAACTTGTGCTCTTCAGAAAGAAATACAGCAAGTAACAGTAGTTAGCCCTGATGCCCAAAGTTTAAAAAAAAAAACAAAACTCAAAACCAAACACAAAACAAAAAAACAAATCCCTCCAAAAGTTAAAAAAAGATAAGAATCTCAAACTATCTCCACAGCCAAACAAAATATCCTCAAGAATTTATTTTCAGGAACATTTAAATTAGTACAGATTTTCTGTTTATAAATGGAACTTGTTCTAATTCCTGTAAGTATAAATGATTATCTATTTCAGAGCACACTTCATAACAGATTGTTTAATTTTAGAGACTGAGACCACACCAAATTAAGTTATATATGTTCACTGCATAAGGATATGTCTGAATAAAAAACAGGATGTAACATTAAAATCAGGTAACCTAACTAATTGTCTGAGGTAGTAACAAAGTAGGATGCCTAACAAGGATATGAAAACACAACACGTTTTAAAACATCATCCTGTTCAAGGAAAGGAACATCAGTCTAGTCTAGAACACACCACTTCAGCAGAAGCCCTTTACAAACTCTCTCTTTGGTATCACTTACCTTGCTGGTTTCTGGACTATCAGGATCAAACTGAACTTGTTTAACAGCCAGTTCTCTTCCGGTATCAGCATCATAACACAGATATACTCTGCCAAATGCACCTTGACCCAGCAGTTTACCAAGTCTCCAGTTAGTTGGAGCTCGTGGTGCTGAAAATATAAGTATGTTTTGGTTTTCAAATGAGCCTGCTATTCAGCTGATCGAGAAAAACTGGAATACACAGAAAGTAATTTTTTAAAAGACTACATTTTTCAACAACAGAGACTGTGAGTCCTAAACCTCCCTATATAAGTCACACAGATCAATAACACTTCTTGTAAGACGGGAAACATGAGCTACTTAAATTTATTCACAAAATAACTTGTGCTAGAGACAGACACACTTAAAACAACTAGCAACAGCTAATCTGAAAAACAGAAAACGCATGTTAAACAAACTTGTTAGTATTTTTTAAAAAACGAGGCATGATTAAAATGTACCAGCTACTGAAGTCATCAGAAAGTATACTTCTCAAAAAACTTGACCAACATCTGCAAAAATAAATAGTAACTGCAACCTACATAACCCTTCTCGGGTCCTCAAGAGTCTAATAAATCATCAAAAATATTTTTAGAGTGCTTTGTTATTACAGATGCAAATAATGTGTGAAAATCTACATGAAGATTGGCACAGTAAGCAACGAAAGAAAAGATGAGCACGCAGTCTTGACATTTTCCTATTAAACAGATAAAAACATATTATTCAATTGCATGTATTTTGATGACACGCTTAGTTTTGACACAATATACCTGAAAAGTAAGAGAGTTTTACAGTGGAGTTTACAAAATGCCTTAACTTACAGCGACTGGGTGGGCTGATGTCCATGACTGACAAGGTGGGATTGTCTATGTCACTCCCCCTCCTCCTCATTCGGTTATCTTCGTATTCCGGCGTGAAGACACTGCTTCCACTACTGGTGCTCAGCGAGTGATCAGTGGGACTGAAACTAACTGGTGATCGGAAGCTGTTCCCCTGAGTCCTTCTGGCTCTTGGAAAAGTTTTACGACCTTAAGTGATATACAAAGAATACTAATGTTACATCACAAAAAATATTGCTATGTAATGTGCGTATGCAAATACTTTATGAAATTCCAAAGAATATAGTTCAAATCTTCCACAGCATCTATGATATGATGTAATGATCATGAAATTTACTATTTTAACTTTTCACATAGAAGAAAACAAACTCTCATCACAAATGTATGTAAGGATTGGACTGAATCAAAAACTGATTTACATTACATTTTAGTGACCAAAATTGGGACCAAATTCTGGAACTGTTCTGAAATGTAATCAACGTGCTGCAGAAACCTGGAGAGCTGTAAGAGGAGAAAGAAAAATGCTCTGCCTTTACTTTTATTGCTTTATTAAGGTGTAAATACCAAGTTTCTGATAAATAGGGGAGTGAGAGACACATTTACATTCCAGTGGTGCCCAAGCTGGCATCTTCGTCCCGTAAATGAATATTGAATGCAAAGACCTACACATGGAATCAAGACAAAGACCAAGGGGGGGGTAGGGAAATCACACAGTGCATAATTCAGAGATGGCTGCAGCATTAGAATAAATTAAAAAAAAGGAGGGGGGTAGGCACTGATCTTCAAAAAAGGTTAATTACAACCAGGTGACGAACACAATTGATGTTAATATATTTAGATAACACAAACATTTTTAGGTCAGTGTAGCCTGATGAAGTTTCATCCTACAGAACTCCCACAGCTGAAGGAGTCTCTGATTCATTACATATTACACTGGAGGAGGAGCTCCCAAGGGACTGAAAAATGGTAGATAAAGTATCTTTGAAAAAGTGGACTCAGATTTATATACTAGTCTGGCCAATTTAAATTCCAAGAAAGATATGTAAACAAATTATTAAGCAGTTTTATAAACCACTGAGAAGATAATAAAGTGATAAACCACCCATAATTGGTTTGTCACATGTAGCTAATCCAGTTTCCCCACTTCATTGTAACGTTCTCATAAGTTAACTAGTGAAGTGTTGCATAGACCAGCTCACTATGTTGAGTATGCCCAAGAAAGACTGAGAGCAGTTATCAGTGATTTCTCAAAGAGGAGGATAATTTAAGCGGACACCCACAGCAGTTTACTTTCAGTCCACTTCCATACACTATTTTAACTGATGACGTACATATAATGGAACATAATACACTGAAATACTGCCAATGACATCTGTTAAGTGTGGCTGGAAGTCCATTTAAACATAAAATCAAAATCTGTCATGACTTTAGTAAGTTGGAGATGATTCAGAAATCAACAAGATGAAATTCAGTAAGGAAGCACAACATACATACTTAAAGAGAAATCAAATGCAGAAACTACGAAGTATAAAGTAATGGGTTGGCTAAAAATCATATAAAAAAGGATATAGGAACCATAGTAGACCACAAACTGAACAGCAGTCAGTATGGTGACTATGAAAAAAGCGAAGTGTCATTCTGGAATTTATTAACATGACTGTTACATACCGAGTTATGGTTATATCCTATGTTTTACATAAAGTGGCCATGAGAAAAGCCTCAGCTACAGTACTCTCTTGGGTTTTGGCCACTACAAGAATGGCGAAGAGACCAGAGGGAAAGAAAAAAAGAAACCAAACCAAAACAAAGAGGCTTGCAAAAATGTCTGAGGGTAAGGCTTAAGGCCTGAAAGAATAAAACTAAGGAGAGAAAACAGATCTGTGTGATGTTGTAGTGTTGTATATGGGCAGCGACCAATTTTTCACTGTGTTAAAATGGAGTAACTAGTTACTAGTTTCATTTGCAGGAAAAACAACTTAGAAGACAGTGGAAGGTAAGTTGTAAGCTAAGCTATCTTCAAAGTTAGTTATGTATTGAAAATGAGTATCTCTTCTCTTCAAGACAATTTAGAGTTTACAGATCTTTGCTCTTCAATGTTGCCTTAGAGCAAGGGACTGGACCGAAGTTGCCTTGCGGTCCTTCAGTTTGGTATTTCCACAATTTCTGTAACAGAATTCCGTTTATTGCTGTGCTCATTCCATACTGCAAATGAAACCATCTGGTCTTCGGAAAAGTTTCTTCTTAACACTTCTCAACTAGTGCTTCACACACCCTTAAGTCAGACAATCCTTCAGCTGCTCCTATTTGCTTTCTTTGGACATTTAACATGGGTTAAATTTGCATCTATGTTATTGCTGTCCAAATCAGTTCCGTGGCCACATCAGCAGGTGCTATTTTGCATTCCAACAATCGATTTCACCAGCTAATTGTTAATTCTTGGTTTAAATCACTGCTCTTCAATTTTATTTACTCTTTCAATCTGAGAAGCTGTTAATAGGAACTCCACTGCATTTGGGCTTTTTTTAAGCAAAACAAGAAATGACAAACTGACATACCTATTTTGGATAGAAAAGGGTTACAAAGATCAAAAGCTTACACTGGATGACTGCATGGCCAAAGATAGAGAACATTTTCACAGCTGTGCATATGAGTCACGAATTCTGTAATCCGTAACTTTACCAGAGGGGAGACTGCTCGGCAGCTCTATCAATCATTAGAAGTTTAGCAAGTGAGTTTGGGAAACAAGTTAAGTTTTCAATTTCTTCAATATTTTCATTCATTAAGATTTTACAATGTAAATTTCCTTCTTCGCGTTTTAAGAAGAGAAAAACAGATTAATAAAGTAGAACTCTTGTACTATTCACACTTACCATCATTGTAGTCTTGTTGATGGCATGAAATATGGTATCTTCGAGGATAAGTCCCTCCCTTTCCAAATTTCTCAAATATCGGGATATCATACTCTACTAGAAAATAAAAAGATGCATTTCAAAATTTAAAAAGCAACAAAAGCACATCATATTACTCAGTTTGGTATTATAAACTTAAAACATGGGGGAACATATCAAAGGATATACTTCAAGGTGAAGCATCAGCTTAAAAAAGATTACAGGACAAAAGCCACAAATTAACAAATCACAAGAACTGAAAGGACTTTCAGCCAAAAGTTTCAAAGGATCAAGAATTCAGCAGCTCAAGTGGTTCACAACCTTTTGCTTGAAAGAATGTCAGAGGACTGCAGCATGTCCAATTACTCCGGTTTTAAAAATAGTTTCTAGAAGAATTGTGGGAAACCACTGTTCACCAGCAAAACTGGCAGAAACTCTTACAAACCATAAAATTTAAAGATGCATAAATACAAAAAATTGGTGAACATGTCAACACAGCTTGAATTACTAAAGCACATTCAATAGGTCCTTTTTTAAAAATTATTAAAAGAGAAAAGTATTCATAAGATAAAGGGAAGAGTCCCTCATGCATAAGTAATTGGTTAGAAGATAAGAAGGTAAGATGGGAGTAAATGGTCAACAGTTCCACAGGAATCTGGGCTATAACTCATGCAGTTTAATTATGCATAAATTCTCTGGACAGAACAATGAATACTGAGGTGACAAAATCATTTTGAGAAATAAAGCCAACAGAAGAATTACAGAAAGCCTTTAAGGGTTTATGTGACTGGATGTGAAAATGGCAGATGAAATTCAATGTAGGCTAGCGTAAAGGATTGTGACAGAGAGTTCCAATAAAGCAGCAGCTGAACGCTCTGTACTGCCTAAAAAGGAAATTAAATGCTATAAATCATAAAGCTATACTGAACAAAGTTTTTGCCTACTCCACTTCCAAGGATTTAGCAAAACTGGAAAGGATTTATAAGTATAAAGATGATCAAAGATACAAAATTGCTTCTCTAAGGAACGTAGGGCTCCCCGGTCTAGAAAAGCCACAGCTCAAAGGGAGACAGAGGTTAAAAAAAAAAAAAAAAAGCATGAACGGCACACTTCATGTAACACAATAAGTTGCACAAATACCTTGTCACAATACACTGTTGATACTGAAGAAGTTTATACAAGTTGAAATAGGGATGGGAAAAATTTGTGCAAGGGAAAAAAAAATACATCACCTCACAGAAGAGCATCTTGCACTTGCAGCACCCTTAAGCCACACGTGACTAGGAATATATTCTGAGGACGGAATACTACACACTCCTCTGGAGAAGCCTAGTATTGGTTGTGGCAGGAGAAAAGACTAGGCCAGATGGACATTTTTTCTGACTCTATATACTATTGCATTATTTACACATCAAATTATGAGAATAAATAGTGAATATGGAATTAATGATAGTCATCTGTCCCATTGTTGAAATACCAGAGCATCCCACAGGAAGACAGAGAAAAATATTGCAAGATCATCTTACTAGAAAAGTAACCATAATAAATATACACAAGTAAACTAGATTAAGGTTACCAAACACAAACTAATTTGACATTTCCAACATTTTTGAAATTTATCACTGCCATCAAAAGGCTTCTTATACCTAGTTTCAGTTTTATTTTCATTTAAAAGTGGTGCAATCTGTTAAGCACTCTAGAATCCTTAAAAGAAAAAACACACCATCACACAGTTAACTGCATAAAGTTTCATAAACAAAATAAAATGAAGCCATAAAGTATACAATAGACCAAAAAACACATAAGACCCCAGATGCACTGGAAGCTTAATTATTGTTCAACAGCAAAATTCTGTAGTGAGGCATGTCCATGAGAGACACCTCAAAGCCCTTTCAGTGTTACCCATTGCACTTTGTATCCTGAGCCGAGCACGCCGACTTGGATTCAAGCCAGAGTATTGTATGAAAACGACATTAGTGGTGATGATTAATTTACAGGCACAGCACACAGTTCTGCTTCATCCTTTCACTTTGCAGTGCTTTCAATTACAGAAGTCATGAGCACTTCAAACGGATCTTGATTTCACATAGGAGAAAATGAAGGCTACGTGTACCGGTTTTGGCTGGGATAGAGTTAATTTTCTTCATAATAGCTTGTATGGTGCTATGTTGTGGATTTGTGACCAAAACAGTGTTGGTAACACAGGGATGTTTTAGTTATTGCAGAACAGTGTTTACACAGAGTCAAGGCTTTTTTTGTTTCTCACCCTGCTCCACCAGCAAGGAAGCTGGGGGTGCACAAGGAGTGGGTAGGGGACACAGCCTGGACAGCTGACCCCAACTGATCAAAGCAATATCCCATACCACAAGAGGTTGTGCTCAGCAATAAAAGCTGTGGGAAAGAGGAGGAAGGGGGAATGTTCAGAGTTATGGCGTTTGTCTTCCCAGGTAACCATTTGGTGTGATGAAGCCCTGCTTTCCTAGAAATGGCTAAACATCTGCCTGTACATTAACTCCTTATTCTGCTTCGCTTTCACGTGCAGCTTTTGCTTTACCTATTAAACCATCTTTATCTCAACCCACAAGTTTTCTTCTTTTACCCTTCTGATTCTCTTCTCCATCCCACTGTGGGGGAGTGAGTGAGCAGCTGTGCAGTACGTAGCTGCCTGATGGGGTTAAGCCACAACACTGTAACATTAAATAAATTAACCAAGATTATGCGCCAACTTAGAGATGGACATTACAGTGCAGTTTAACAAACGGTTGTGTGTCCCTATGCACTGTATCATTTGCTGTTTTCAAAGAAGCAGATATGTTATACCACAATACCACATACACTAACAGTGGTGTTACACTCAATAATCCATAAGAATCCATTTGGAAGATCTTATATTTCATTGTGTCTTTTACTGTGTGCATTTGGATTGGATTTTGTTGGTTTGTTTTTCTCCTACCATATGAATTTTGTGTAATATAATACCTCTCAATGGGAACTTCCCTTCTAAGCTCTATGATTGGCAAGAGGAAGAGTTCTGGAAAGCTGGTATGTCCAGTGATTTTGCCTACCTGAGAATTCCTGATGATTATCTGGATAGCTCTGTGCTCTTGGCATCCGAGATCTGGGATAGTTGTCTCTGGAAGTGTAAAAACATACAGTATCTAAAAACTGCTGTTTATCTAGTACTTACACATTCAATCTTACTGTCTCACAATTCTTTACGACTGATGAAAAATTATCGCTATACAAGCTGCTGCACCTGTTACGTGGAACCTAATTTTGAAAATCAAATCTAATAGGTATCAGTAATAATTCAACATCAATAACAATGGAAAAGCTTACTTTTTGAGCTCAATGTAATAAGAAAGCAACAGACTGTGTTAATGAGCAATGATATTAGTAAAAACATGAATTATGGTAAGTAAAGGCACAAAGAAGCACTGTTACTTTTAACAACTTTATGGCTAAACACAAAAGTTTATAGACTGGCAAAATCTCTCATACAGCCTACAAAAACTCTTGAGGAAATTTAACCGAAGAAACACAGAGCCTTTTAACGTCTCAAATTATTTCCTCTTCTCTCCATGAAAGTCATAGGATTAGAGAGTAATTTTACTGAGTTATAGAATGATGAGGAATTTTTTGGTTCTTATGAGATCACATTGTTTCTTACCTACAGTTGGTATGTAACTCCCAGCCACCAAAAGGAATGGATGGGATTGCCAGTCAGAGCAACTGATTACAGTACATTTCCATAAACATACCAAAACAATGTCCTCCTTTTTCTGGTAAGAATTTCTCTAATGGGTAACAGAAGCTAAATGGAGACACAAAACCTACATCTTTGTAGGAAATATTTGAATGAAAAAAAAAAAAAAAAAAGGAAAACAAACTAAGTAGAGGTGACAAATGAAGTAAATAAAAAACAAGCAAAAAAAAATTTGAAGAAATATTATGAGTTTAAGATTGCTTTGTTTTCCCTTCTTCTGCTCACCTCTGCCCCACAAAAACCTAAAAATTTAGCAATTTGGTAGAATTTCTATCCTATATAGCTACATTAAACACTGTGTGTGTATAACCTATCACACTCCAACCACAAAATACTTTTCATGTCTATTGTTTTCTTGCTTGTGAAATAGAGACTCATTATTTACTCAAAAATTTATTTGTTAGACCAAATGTATCTGTGTCCTCAAGTTATATACTTTCAAATGAAATGGTACTATGGAACACTATAGCACTAATTAATTGCCACAGGCAATGATTTCCAACTTTTTACCTTCCGACCAATTAAATAAAATATTTAATTAGCAGTATTATTTGTATAGCAGGTCCAAATAAATGAGTAGCCATTCTCAGCAATGTGAGACCCAAGGCTATTTGCCTGAGCAACCATAAGCCAAACAGGAGTATGTTCTGTTGGGCTAACCTGGTCACTGAGAAACTGTGGACAATGAACCTCTGAAAACACATGAATCTCCTAACAAGTGAATCAAAACAGATCTCCAGACCCACCACAGCACACGCTGCCTCTTGCTAACAGACAGGTTTAAACAAAGAAAATAAGTGGAAAGTCTGCAATGGGAACAAGGGGAGGGGAACGGACAACTACTGCCAAGAAAAGGAGGGGACTGTCTGTTGAAGTCTTTACACGATTGTACTCTCATTCGTGAAGTGGGTACGTTCTACCTTGGAAAATGGAAGCTTACTTCATACAGCAGTACCTAAGAAACATAACTACGATGGGGTGGCTCACTGGCAGAGAATATACTTCACATATATGTAAGACTGGAAAAATTCAGTAAAAAAATCTTCAGAACATTTTTGTAGGATCTGAAGTCTAAGTTTTTCTGTTTCAAATGCAAATTACATTAAAAAAAAGACATCTACTTCTATTTTCCATGCATTAGTACACAGTTAAGTTTCAATAGGCTTTTATAAATGTTCTATCACTTACAGAGGAATTTCTGGAAGAAGTTGAGTAATAGCTGTTGCTGGAGAGTTATTGTATGTTATTACTGATACATTATGCAATCTAATAAAGGTAAATAATGAACGTAGGTAATTTTTACCCATCTAAAGGGCTGTCAAGTGAGGGACAGCTTCCCGAGCCAGAGTTTTCAGGACTGCTCAAAGACAATGGATCCAGCATCTAATAAACAATGAACAGAGAAAGACCAACAAGTTCAAGTTTTTTTTGTTTTATTTAAGAAAAAAATACTTGAAGGTTTCCGCTTTGAAATGCCTAATAAAAAATAAAAATAAGCCAGAAATATTAACTACTAGAGAAAAAGATAGCTGCCATAGTTGAACCTGCAGTGTATTCTGCAATCCTGAAAGCACTCCGCCATTCTTCTTGCGTCTAACTAGAATCTAGTTCAGGTATTGAATCCTCTATCATGCCTTGTACATGACAAGTTGCACTGCTACTTTCTTCCTGTATACACCATTGTCTCTTAATATTATAGCAATATCTGCATGAGACTAGCTTAACAGAGCAACAAAAATAAGGCCTCTAAAGGCTAAAAAGCTGAGGCAATTTAAAAAAAGTGGATTTTCTTGTCGTCAAAGAAAAAAAAAAATCTCAAATATGGCACAGATTATAATGAATACAATTTATATAATCTCTGTTGTGGCTGAAGTTTGGCCAACTAGCAGTCACAGAAAACAGCTCAAACCAAATACCATAAAAAGCTTTTAAACATTTATCTCTAGTTAGGACTCCAATCAAGTTACGCAGATTTTTAAATGGAACTGAAGCGAAAGGGGAGGCAGAAAGCAGGAGAATGCATAAAACTTAAAAACACTCTCCCTTTTCACCCAGACCAAAATCCCGTTTCAAACAAAACAAACTTTCATGTGAAACTGGAGTTTATGAAAACACCAAAGACAGATTTGGTTTTTTTTTTCCTTCCTTAAAACACTTCTGACAACCTAGCAGTTGATGCTCACGAGCTTTGTGAAGTCTGCCACGCATGTCTGAAGCAGTCATAAAACTGACTGTCTAGGCCAGATCTATTACATCATGAAAACAATCATCAGCACTTTCTGTTTCTCAAACTCTAAACCAGAGAAAAAGAATTGTATTGATAATCAAGGATATCCTCTTGATTACCAGCTATTTCTATTGGCTGACATTTTGTTTTATCTCGCAAGACTACTTTAAAAGTTTTAACTTTAACAACAGGCAAACATCACTCCTTTCTTTCTGCAGTAAAACACTCTGAAGTGTTTTACAGATCTATTTTTCAGAAGTGACAACAGAATCTAAATTTTGAATTACTGAATGTGACGATTTTACCAGCCTGCCTCTCAAAAACAGAGTGGAAAGCTAATCTGTTGTCTTAAAATGAGCTCCTTCCTAAAATAAAGTTTGTTTTGGTACTTTATATAACATCTATCATCTTCTATGAACTGGACCAGTCTTTTGCTGTAAATTTAGCAGTTACCCCTCCATTTTGTATGGTTTGTGCTGCATCTTAAAGGTCCTGGACGCATACTTTGCCGAGCATCAATCAAGGACTTACTAAGGACATAGAGTCCAGAAAGTGAGTTTGCACTCTGCACACTTAAATTAACTCTTTATTGGGAAGGAAAACATTTACCACAGGTTCAGCAATTATATTCCTCTTTTTTTGTGCTGAGCAGTGGGTCCTAAAAGGGAAAAAAGCCCATCTGCTGCCACATTAATTACCTCTATAACTTGAAGCAGTATGGTCCAACTGGCAGACCATGGCCCGCTTCTATCCAACCCATCATCTCTTCTGTAGAGGAAGCATGGGGTCTGCTGTCAGAGTGTGGATAGCTGTGCTTAGGCAGATCAACCGGAACGCAGAGCAAAGCCCTCCATGCCCAAATTCCCTTCTTGTCTTTGTGGGGCAGGCTGTGACAGATGTAGGCAGCATGGTCAACGCTTGCCAAGGTGATGTGGCAACATAAGGGGAAGGGAGCAAACTGAGGTTGTGAGATCCCAGCACCCGAATTTGGCTCTTGAGGCTGCTTAGGTTGAACTAACCTGGCTTCCTATGAAAGTAAAATTACTGTATTAAAACCCTGCTGACAGCTTACACAGCAATGCGTACATGACAGGTTACGTGTTTCTTGAATACTCCGGAGTGAAAAGATATCCTTTGGCTTCAGAGACCATCTGTCTATCTAACCAGTCAGTGACCAAAACAGACTTTGCCCAGACCAAAAGTAATTATTTCACTGAATGAATCCAGGCCTGGGCTGGATCTGACCACGTGGCTATGATAATGAATAGCACCCTGATCTGGAAATTAAGAGATTCAGTCTCTATTCCCAGCTCAGTTATTAAAATTGTGCAACAAATTGCACAATCTCTTTGCCTCTATTTTTATTCTATCATCTGTGTCTCATTTAGTCAGCTCATAAAAACCATTGCCTCTTGCCATTTGTGAATACAGAGCCAATGTCAACAAGAACTTGAAGTGATTTGGGTACACAGCATTATTTTTTTTTCCTCCTTAAAATATCTCTTTCTTCATTGCCGATTCTGTGAGCCATTACATTACTCCATCTTTTCCTGCCGTTTTTAAGGGCAAATTTGATATTCAAAGAGCAGAATTTTCACTTGTGCTAAGCATGCTGATATTCCACACCAATAAGCAGGTGAATACGGAGAACAAAACAGCATACACCTGTGATCCTCACACAAAAATGTGACTGTGGAAAGTATTTCAGAGAGTTTATCTGTACCAGGCCCATTGCCATCCCCTTGCCTCTACCCCCAACACAGTACCGAGTCCAAATAATTCTGACAGATTTAAACTCTTTCTTAAAACTTCCTTTAATTACCTGGGAAAGCTGGACAACTGGTCTTGCTCACATATGCTTCTCATTAAAATGAAAGGGTTTGTGCTTTCTAATGTAGACATCTCTTACTGTAATTTATATCTATCACTCCCTCACTCAACTATCATGGAAATTCAGAATGTTATCTTTCTCCTTGTAGCAACATATTTAAATAATTGAAGAGACTTACAGAGAAAAAACAGGTTCTACAAGACTAAACCACAATTGTTTTAACCTTCTCTTACAGATCATGTCTTCTAGGATTTTCATCATATTCTTAGCTCTTCTAACAATTCCATATCCTTCTTGAACAGCAGTATTTCATAAATCAACTGAACAAAAACTTTAATTTTATTAAATCATACACGTACCTGATCCATACTTTCTGGAATGAATTCACCCTCACTGTTGATACTGGTGAAGGACCCATTTCGGGCCACCTGATGTAGCTCATCTGGAATGTATCCTGGGGGAGGTGAACTCCTGTCACGAGTATTAGAACCTTTTGAAAGGAAAGGGCTAGTCAGAGTCTCTTCACTAACCTGGAATCCAGGGGCTTTATTCAAATGCTTCATAAGCACTGAGCCTGCCTGGATCACTTCTTGCTTTAGAAATGTCACAATTGCCCATGCAATACAAGACTGATAGCGTTCAAAATCTGTAATCCAGGAATTACAAAAAATTTGGGGCAGGGTTGCCTCAATGGCATTAAAAAGAATTTTCATTATACAGGAACAGAAATATAATTTGCCCACACATCTAGCTGGGTAAATTTCTCCTTCTGAAACAAAATAAAATTCCAAACCCTTCCACCCATGTCAACTAGTCCTTTCCAATTCTTGGGAATTTCAGTTTTTCTTTGTAGAATATTATGTCTGCAAGAACATGAATACCTCTATTCATAATAAATGCATAATAAATGAATTCAATTGGTTGAATAGTTATTCATTAAACTCTCTAGTTTCATAATTAAATTTGGAATCTAACATCACACCAACATTAAAACATGAATAACAAAAAGGTTGTATCAATGCCAGAATAAGTATCTTAAACAAATGTTCACACATTAAGATTAAAAACACATGGGAGTCTTAAATTGAGCAAGGAAACACACTGCCATGTAAATAAACAGATCTTTCAGTAACTCATTCCTGTATCTGAAAATAAAGGGGAGTACTAACATCAACTGTTTAGGATACCCATTAATTACCCCAAATAATTCTACATAGATTTATTTACTCATGATTGTTTGGGGGTTCATTTTCTGTATTATACACATTTAAATCAACTTTGACTTAAAATTCAGAATCCACTCCCCTAAGTGCACACTCTACAGTAGAGTCATTGATGAGTAAGAGAAATTCAAGCAGTCTGTGTTGAAAGCAAGATCTTAATGAAGAGAATATTACAAAAGAAAAGTTTTTACAACTAAAGCTATTGAAATATGCAGCTTACCTATTACAGACAGTCGTCTTTTTCTGTCTGTCACACCAAACACTGTATTATCTAAATCTTCCAGTGAGGGCAAGGGTTCCACGTTATTTACACTAGGTGACTGAAAACGCATACATATTACAAACTGCAGTTACTACTTTATACTCCTGACAATGAAAATACTTCTCAAACTTTACAGGCTTTGTGCAGCACATTCTTTTTTTCAAGCAGTCAAAAAGAAGCTTGCCAATTCATACAAAAATTAGTCTCTCTTAGTACCTCATTCTTAATATTTCAAAATAATTTTCAGTAGGTACTAGTATACAAATCCTATCAATATCATGGCTGTGATGTGTTAGATAATTCCAGAATAACTCAATATTTAGCCTATAGTCCACTGCTACTATTTGGTGCAACAAACTTTTAACTTGTCATAATATAAAGAAGTGTCACCAACATATGGCATAGTTTTAAATAAGTACAGTTACTTAACTTCTATGCACTTCTCAAATTTGTATCATATCATCATCCTATTAAGGAACACTTTTCTACCACTGTAGGGAAGGTAAACAAAGAGAGAGGTACCAGATCTCGGAAAAAGTTAAAACCGAGTCAACACAAAATGTTAACAGATGCTTAAAGCAAGCTGAAGAAACAATCAGTAGTATTTTCAACTGGAAAAAAATCATTTTGAAGAAAAGATACAAAGTATACCTCAATATGAAAACCGAGGAAAAAGACGTTTGGCACGTCAACTCATACCTGTGTATTTCCATGTATTACAAGCAGTATCTTGAGACTCTTCATATGAACACTACGGTCAAGCAGTTCAACAGCTTTGTCCAGGTCATCCTGTGTGGTCAATGGAATTACAAGCTACAAAAAGGGGGAGAAGGAAAAAAAAAAAAAAGATGTCTTATACAGGACACAAGTAAGAAATTAGGAAGTCCAGTGCAGAGAAACAAAGCAACTATCTTTCTTTCATTCCAAAGAAACTGAAAATAAAATTTATTAAATGATGCCTCAAGCTAGCACCAAAATGTCTGAAGTTCAACCTTAACTCTTCCTTCAGATGCCTTCAACAGGTACAGCATGGTAGAACAAGTCTTCACAATGAAGGAGCAACCATTTTACACAAGTACAACTTAATATCCTACAAGTTTCAGAGAAATGTACAACAGTGTTAATGTATTTGCCACTGACTAAATGAATACAAGTCTATAAGATAAAAATAAGCTTTATTTTATAAAGCATAAAGCATATTTTTGTATCTCACAATAATACAACTATATTTGTTTGAAGTTGCATCACTAACAGAATTTCTCCACTGAAAAACGGAATTTGTCACAGAAGTGTATCAGGCATGATGTGATCCACATGAAGTCCTCACTAGAATCTTACTTGGATGCAATTAACTAGAATTAACTTGTCATACATGTATCTTTAGAACAGAAAAATGTTATGCTGTTAAAAAGCACTTGAGATCTGAATTCTGTAACGATTAAAATTGGAATTATGTTTCAGGAGTGTAAATTACAACTTCTGCCTGTAACAAAGGAACAACATAATATAGATTTTTTAAAACATCTATTCCACTTGTAAACAGTCTCAGTCAGTGATGCTCAAATACAACGTCAGTTGAAATACCGTACTTCTATGCAAAAAGAAATGGGAATGAGGGAGGAAGGTCTTCATAACAAATCAGTGCACTTTTCATTTTAAGTTGAAGTTTTAATGCTAGTGACAGGTTATTACCATCACATTTCTGAAAGGTGATGGGATGATTTGCCAACTAGTACTGAAGCTGAGAAGCAGAAAATGCCTAAAAAAACCCCACCAAAACCTATCAGAGGAAGGAGCTGAGCCTAAAGCATCATGAATAGCCATTTCTTCTGACCTTCCTAATCTCCAAAATCCTTCTGTTGGAGTTCTTTATTTTGAGGATCAGTTTCACTGCAGGGCCTGGTAAGTCAGCGAGTAACCAACAAACAGCAATTACAGGCATTTTCTTCTGCAAAGATGCAGATCAGATACAGCAATTCTGTTGTGCATAACCAAGCACACGAATAATCCTCCATACACTTCACTGAATCAAGGCAAAACCCAAAACTAAATCCTAAGAATGGATCCTGCATCTGTAAATATATTTCCTACTAATAATTCCATCTCTACTTCCAAAGGAAAGCTGGAAGTAATATTGATCAGACACAAGTGGCTTGACAGCGCTAGCACTATATCCAGGAAATCTTTGCAAACCAGCCATTTTAAGAGAAGCAACAATTAAGCCTAGTTCTCCAATCTAAACATTACTAAATGAAGCACTCTAGCAATTAACTAACACAATTAACCCTTAAAGACAAAAAGTGTACAAGAAAGGATAAGTGTTAGTTAAAATATAAAAACACAACAAAGCTCAAAGAAATAAAGACTTCCCCAAAGTCACACAAAAGGACTGTGGCAGAGCAAGAAGACAATTTACCCATTCCCAATCAAGTCTGAGACATAACTCATTAATATATGACTCTTCTCATAAAACATTTTATGCATCTCCTGCTTATCCCAATTTAGACAAGCTTTACACATTTGAGAACACACACATTACAAATCTGGGGTTGTCACAGGAGTGGTTCTCACTGGTTACGAAAGCAATTTTCAGCCTTCAAATAATCAATGCACAAGTCACAGAATTTAGAAGACACAGAATACTACCTCATTATTGCTGTAATGTAAATCCATAGTCTGTCCAAAAGCAACTTTAGCTTTAGCTGCAAGATCTTCAAGTTTAACAGGTCTTGGTAATTGCAGGATCCTGAAACACAATTTAAGTTATAAAGAATTTTTGTCCATTACTTACGAAAATCTGGCAACTTATTACTTATGCATGACCTTAGAATTAAATTTATTACTAAAAAGACCATAAGAGGCTTTGCTTTACTCACTGTCCCCCATATTTTGACTCATTAAAAAAAGAGAAAAAGCAGTGAAAAAGTCATAAGGGACAATAACACATAAAATTAGATCTTCATTATGAGTATTTTAGTTGCTTGCACATGGCTTCTCTCTTAACTTTGTGCTGTGCATGCCTCTATTCCAGAGGTAAACTCATACAAACTTCTATAATTTTCTACTTAAGAAAACTAAAACAATGGACAACCATAGGCTGACAAGCACAAGCATCAGAAGGGAATTACTCCTACAGTCCCCATTTTTTGGAAATCCAAAAGACTATCTTATCTGAGGAAGGTAACTAAATGTCACCATCTTTACCATAATGAATTACACACTCAAACTGCTCAGTCCATCACTAACTGCACTTCAAGTGTGCTTCTGTCAGAATGGTGCAGTTGTAGGTCAACAACTTGGATTTTCTTCTAACTCAATGTCTCATCAAACCAAATAGCCCAAAATCCCTGAAACTGACCTCTTACTATGGAAACTATTGTATTATTAGAGACACAACACCATTAAACAAAAAAAAAGTTTTGAGAAGTGACTAAGTTATTGAGTACATTCAATTCAAATTCAAAAAAGAAACAGCACTCAAATTTTGTGAAGCAGAACATTAGTTCCTTTTATCAGTGTTTCAGTTGGTACACTGGTTAGGGAAGAGTATTTCTCACTGAAAAGAGGTTAGAAGCCAAGCCACTTCCAATTAAAAATTACTTTGAAAAAAAAATAAAAAAACCAAAACCCTCAACAGAAAGCCAACAGCAATTCTCACTGTAGTTAAAAATTTGTTTAGCAAGCCTGGAACTCTGCCCATCATGCTGCACGCTCCTTGGTACGGAGTGCCACATTCACTACTGAAAGGAACTCTGGAATCACTTCTCTTTTCCACTTCCCTTTTTAAAAACTAGTGAGAAAGCCATTGCATAACTTATTTTTCTTGCACAATTTCATTGTTTTATCTTTAGATCTCCGTGCTCAGGCAACAAAAGTATTATAACTCCTGGTGAGCAATGAGCCTGTGCTGCCCAGCACCCAGCTACTTGGGACAGCCCAAAACAGAGCTAGGCCCATCAGCATGAAAGCTTGGGAAAGGTATCTTTCCACACACTTACTTTATGTTTGTACTCAACTTAAATTGGTTAACTTAGTCCACTGTGAAAGTGAATTCAGATAAACTGCGAAAATGCACTGTCTGTGCAGACTGGGAGGGAATAAACAGTTTCTGTTTTAAATTCATGTTTCCGCCTATTTCACAAGAAATTGCTAGGTAGAAGAGTCCTCAATTTTCAAAGCTTTTGAAAAGAATTACTTCCTCCAAATTACTGACAGCACTCAACCACTACTGATACACTGTCACATGTGATGTTCAGAAAAGGGATAGGAAGAAGCTGCAGAATGTTGATTTCTATGGAACTCACAGCTATTTAACCACCACACGTAAAGAGCAGGTACACACTGTAATCAGCACGGATACACCCTCACCCATTGCACACCACACAAAGGACTGCCCAGGGGTAGCACAGGTTTCATTCTGAAGCCATTTTTTCCTAAGTAATTTACCATTTCTATTGGCAAATACCGTGACCAGGATATTATTTCCTTTTTCATAAAGTATTTTCAAAGATCTTATTCTATGACCATTTCTCTGTAGGTACAATGAAGGACTGTGCTTTCAGAAAGAGACAAACAGACGAAATGAGTTGTCCACAAACCAGTTCTGCACAGAAATGTAAATCAACTTCTGTAAAAGCTTTTGAGCAGCCATGAAAGCAGAGATAGAGACAGATGTTTGTATACTTTAAGCATGTACATCACTCACCTCTTACACACGAAATGAAAATAAATTTTAACTGATTATTCAAAATTATAAATTAAACCAATCTACTTATAAAGTCCAATACATTTTCCTATTACAGTTCTCAGATTGGTTCCTCCAAAGTACAATCTAATACTGAGTTTTAAGATCTAGACTTCTTCCTCTGGGTGTTACAGTAACAACATATTATCTTGCATTTATTATGCAACATGATGCAGCAAAAAAATTATTTGCTGGTCTACTCACATTTGAGATCTATGTTAATGATCTAAGTAATTATTCTAGGCTACAAACATCTATCTGAAGGGTAAACAAATGAAGGATCTTACACGGGACATAGCTACGGTAAGATACTTCTGCCTTTATGCATACTTAGAGCCCACATTTTAAACAGATTCATTCTCCTTCAATTGTGATCATATAAAAATTAAATTTAAACTCATACCAAATACAGTCAGATATCTGAAATACATTGAACAGTTTGAGATGTTACAACAGCAGCCCAACAAAATTCTATAGATAGTTAAAAAACAAGACTGTTTCCCATGTTCCCACCTTACCTTTTTTCACCTCTATGTTCAAACTTGACTCTCACATCGTTCTGTAATAAAAGAGATAAAGGAACCACTATTAGTTTTTTACTACCTCCTTTAATGAAGGCTGTGAAATCCCATTCAGTAATCCTACACCAGAAGTAAAATCCTTAAGCAGTCCATATTAATTTTCTGTCCTTTCTGATATACAAAGCATTTAAACACAAGCTACTCCTGCTGGGGTATCTGACAGAGGCTTAAAGCATGTAAAAAATACAAAAAAATTATTCTGAAGTACAATGAATGCTTCTGTAAGTAAACACATTATTTACTATCAATATATTTTAATATTATAACAGATTCATGATTTCAAATTCAGTGTGGAACTCACTACCAAAGAATTCTCTTATGAACAGACAGGTAGATCTAGCTACTATAATAGGTTTTTTTGTACACCTCAGAGCTGAGCATTCCAGGCTTAAGAAACATATCTTGTTTCATAAGCATTACCATAGAAACCCACACAGGTAATTAAGCCAGCATTCATGCAATCAGTTTCCTAATAACAAAGATATCTGTAAATATCTACACTTACATGGAAATACAATTGTTTTGTAAAAATCATAATTTTAAGAATCAAATTGTACTGGCAACTATTGCAGGAGCAAAAATGATACATTCAGCCACAGAGATTATATCCAAATAACAACGTGGTATCTTCCAAAAGAATTACTTGATTCACAAGTGATTACTTTCAAAATTCACAAGTTTAAATAGAATTACAAACACATATTTCCCCTTCACCACCACCACATTTAAACTCAGAAATGGCTCTAATGATTTTTCTTCTAACTTTCTAAACATGGATTACATTCAAATCATTCTATTACTACAGTGTCTAAAGTCATGGCTTAGACGTGAGTTATATGACACTAGCAAAGCACCATTGTGTTATCTACTGAACTCTTACAGCTTTTAAAGCACAGAATATAAAAAGATGTAGCTGTTGTTTTTTCACATTTTAAGAGCCAGATGTATTCAAATACTTTGATCTTTAACAGGTTAAAACAAGACTGCACAAACCGAAGTTTCATGAAATACTGGACTGCCAATTAAGGATCCAATCAAATAAACATACAGTTAACTCAATATGGCTACTAGAACAATGTGGGTAAAAATCTACATCTCCTCATCTCTCCATATACTAGTTCAAACCTATCAACTAATCATTTACTACTTTTCCATCTGTGTTCAGTACCTTGAGAAAAAAAAAAATACAGCTGAACTTTCATTTCCAGCATATGAACAAACAAAAATCTGAGGCCAAAGATGCAGTAAAGGAGCATAAGTATGTTTCTGCTGCTGTACTGACATTCTTTAGTACGATATAGCTGACAACTGGGCAATACACCTATAAAATTCATTCTAAAGAAGCATTCCAAATAAGAGATACTAGCACACCTTGATATTTTAAAACAGTCTAGTACCAATCAAATTCAGAAGAAATAAAAAATAAAAAATCAATCTACATACAGTGTCAAAATACTCCTATAATCTTCACTTTATCAGGACTGGAGTCATTTATAGGTCATTCTGGTATGCTCACTGGGCTGGCAAGAAAAATAATTATAGAAGTCACAGTAGGACATTCCATGTTCAATAGGTTAGTTAGAATATTAAAGATTACCTGTTTTTTAGGTGAAGATGACTTTGGTTTTCCTGTTTCTTGCTGGGGCAATACAGGACGACTGGCCTTATGAAGCACAGCCAAATCCTGCATGATTGAATTCAAAGCTTGCTGCTCATCTGCTCAGAGAAAAAGACCAGATAAGAGAAGTGTAAACAACTGTTACATTTGAAGTGCATTACTGTCTCATTTCATAATTAGGCAGGCATTATTCTAAAACCTAGAAGTCCATATTGCACATGCAATACATAACAGCCAAATTAAAAAAAAAATTACTGCCATACTTCAAACAACTTTTGTTTTCTCATTAACATTGCTTAAGGAAATAAACAGCTTAATCAGTAAACACACTATGTCAAGTTTAAAAAACTGAAGTCATAACAGAGATTGACAACTCTACAGAACAGCAAGCTGTATTAATAAGAGAATGGTGGGGAAAAAAAAAGGTTTATCTAATTTGTTTCAAATAACGTCATGGATGAGATGTTAACTAGAAGTCATACTGCACTCCCCCCTTCCCCAAATCCTAAAAAAAAAAAAAAAAAAA
>Ga0065711_1006747_pt1 | contig 27458 bp, 19 predicted proteins | sample Hoacrofraction12_FD_59098 | JGI IMG/M metagenome (GOLD analysis project Ga0065711, IMG submission 59098) | Hoatzin crop microbial communities from Cojedes, Venezuela - Epithelial fraction 12 v2 (version 2) | ecosystem: Host-associated > Birds > Digestive system > Esophagus > Crop | place...
GGCCCGGGGGGGCCGGGCGGCCGCTCTGCCCGGCAGAGACCCCTGTGGAGCGTGCCGGGGAGCGGGAGCCGGCGCTTGGGCGAGGTGGGACACGCGAGGCAGCAGGCGCCGTGCCCGGCACCGCACGTGACCCTGCTCTAAGTTAACGCTTTTATCCGACGTTTTCCAGGAAGCACCGCTGAGGAACAGCCCCAGTCCCCCCAACAGCACCGGGGGCACGATTGACAGCGATAGCTGGGACCCGCGGTTCAATGACATCCCCTCCTCCGTCTCCCTGCCCACCAAGAACAGGAAGAACTTCAGTCAGCTTAAGCGAGCGAAACCGTACGGTTCCCTGTTCCAGCGGGCAAAACCCGGCAACTTCCTGCCGGAGCGAAAGCAAATCGATAAGATCAGGAAGAAGAAAAAGCTGAAGAGGAGGGAAACGGAGGTGTCTGCGGAGGAGGACTACGAGGAGAAGCTGCTGGAGCTGGAGGCGGAGGACTCTTACGCAGAGACGCCGATGAGCCCCTCGTCTGAGGGCGACCCTCCGTCTGCGGCCGAGCACTGCTCGGCGTGGGACTCTGACACGCCGTCCAGCGTCTCCTACCCTGCCGGGGCAGCTGAGCAGACGGTGGAGATCCAGAGCGTGGGCAAGCGAACGGTCATCCGGCAGGGCAAGCAGGTGGTCTTTCGGGACGAGGACGGCACCGGGGACGACGAGGACATCATGGTGGATTCGGGTAGGTGGCCTGGCTGGCCGGGTGGAAGCGGGCTGCAGCTGCCCATCTCCTCGGTGCTTTGCATGTAGCATGAGGACGACGCCAAGGCGCGCTGCCTGGACACAACTAAGCAGCGTTTGGGTTTTCGGAGGGAAGGGAGGCGTTGGTTGGCTGCTTTTGCAATAAACCGAGTGAAAAGCTGCCGCGTTATAGAAGCAGCCGGTTCTCCTCTCCAGATTACGGCTTCTCTTGTACTGATGAGAGTCTCTGCCCGCGTGAGACTAGTTTCTCTTAAGACCTGGAAAAATCAGCGAAGTACCCGTGTGTGAAACCCAGGCAGTTAATTTAGTGTGAGAGGAGAGTAAACTGCCGGCGCAGGCAAGAGGTGTTGGCGGGTAAAATGTAGCTGTGCTGTCTCTCTTTGCAGATGACGACTCGTGGGACCTGGTCACCTGCTTCTGCATGAAGCCTTTCGCCGGGCGGCCGATGATCGAGTGTAACGAGTGCCACACCTGGATCCACCTCTCCTGCGCCAAAATCCGCAAGTCGAACGTCCCGGAGGTCTACATATGCCAGAAGTGCCGGGACTCCAAGTTTGACATTCGCCGCTCGAACCGCTCCCGGACGGGCTCGCGCAGGCGCTTTCTGGACTAGGCAGAGGCGTGTGCTGGCGCGCTGCGCGGGCGGGTGGGCGGGCGAGCTGCAGGGCTCCCCGGACTGGTGCTGCTCCCGCCGAGGGCTGCCTGGCAGGCCTGCCCTCACAGGGACGAGGGGTCGCCTCGCTGGGGGCAGCCGGGGCTGGAAGGGGCTGACAGGTCAGAACTGCTGCTAGATACCGACTAGCTCAAGGGATGGACTTGAGCTCTCTGGGTTCCGTGGGGTTTTGTCTGGTTACAGCTATGAATTGGGTGACGTCTGGGGAATGTAGAGTACCTTTGCCACATAACTTTTCTCATCCCATTGGGAAACCACAAACCTTCTCTGTCCTAGGAAACTCCTGCTCCTGCAAAGAGGGAGGAGGAGGGAATCTGTGTGAAGAGTCTGAAAAGTAAATGGCCACGTGTTTTAATTTTAATGTGATATTATACCTGCCCCTTTGTCCGTACATATCGATCTTAGATATTCTAAGGCTCCGTAGGAGGGGGCATCAGCACATACTGACCTCCGCGCGATCTGCCTCCTCTCCAGCGGGCCCGGGCAGCAGAGGAGTCCCCTGACTTGGCACTGTTCAAGTGAGAGTGGGACTTCTTCCTGCACCGAGGGACCGGCGCGTCTAAGGGAGGAGAGCAGCCCTCTTCCTGGACAGGCAGCGCCGGGGATTAGCAACACCGGATTTCTTCCTAGGACGTCTCTTCTTACGGTGATTTTTCGTGACTTTGTTTTGCATGATCAGCTCAAATGTATGTATGGGGGGATGCTGTCTGCTCCGTTTCCCGGCCTTTCGTTAAGCTCTAAGGTGCTGTTTTGAGAAGACGATGACTCTCCCTTTTCTCAGCCCAGAATTCAAATGGGGACTTCAAAAGGGGCTGTAGTAAACTAGAACCTGCCAGGTCTGCTTTGGGATTTGATCATTTCCATCCAAGTACTACAGCTGAGTTGACTTTTGGTTTTGCTGTTTGTTTTTTGAGACTGGATTTGTAATCAAAAACCCGGAATCTTTAACCTGTTGGTTGCACATTACACAGATGAAAGCAGATGCAGGCTATGCCGCTAGCGAGGTGAAGTGCAGCCAAGATCCACCCGGTGCGGGGGAGGACGGGAGAGCGCCGAGGCCCCCCGCGGTCCCTCGACGAGACTCCCTGGGGCCTCAGCCCGAGGGAAATCCATTCAGAAATGCAACAGGGAGTCACAGCTCGTACGCAAGGTCACCGAGATGACGGCATTGTTCCTCGACGGCCAAACAAGCGAGCCGTGTGTATCGCAGAAATTTGGCCTAACGTTTCGAGGTGTTTCTCTGAAGTTAACACCTGATGAACAATGGGCGCTCTGTCCGGTGAGACCATGAGGCACGGGGAGTCGCTGGCTGGTGCTGCGGCCGACACAAGACTTGCTGTGCTGGTAGGAGTGCGCCCGTGCTAGTCCCGCAGAGACGCTGCGCTAGACCACCGCCTGATGCGAGTTCTGGCCTGTCAGGAGGCGCATCCTGGAGATGACCGAGGGCCCTTCCAGGACACAGAGCCAGGCGCGGGGCGGCCAAGGCTGCAGGCAGACAGCCCAGCCCCGCAGTGCCCTGGGGCTCTGGCGTGGGACGCGGGGCTGCGAGCTGTCTGCCAGCCCACGTCAGGCTGATAGGGCTGCACGGCGTGCAAATGTTCTTCTGTCGCACTTCTTTATACAAATCCTGTTCCGCCAAGCTGCAGCAACTGACTCTGCATTCTGAAAAGCAGCTCCAGCTTCTGCAAAATCTTCAGACCATGGCCGTGGTATGCTGCCTTCCAGAAGCGCCGTGGAGCCACCGAGGAGTATGCCAAAGACTTGCCCCTGACGGCTGCCTGACTGTTCTTTGCGGCCACAAAAATAACCAAAGTTCTCAAATGCTGCCGTTTCACTCTGCAAACAGAAAGGCTTTGGAAGATCCCAGTCGCGAGCTGCGTAAGGACTGGACCTGCTCTGAAAATTGGTATCTGTGTTTACAGCATGTCTGTAATTCAGCTGGACCTCCGTGGAACATGTTCCTGAAGCTTTTATGGGGGAAATGGCAAACTGCCAAGCGAACTGGCTCTTTTTCGCAGAGGTTCGACACTAGTCAATGTGACTGACTCGTCCTGTTACCTTCTCAGATTTATCACAATAGATGGTGTCTGACAAGTCCAGCACGTTACAGTATCAGCAGAGAGAAAAAAACAAAAGTAACATCTCCATTCTTTTAGTTCATCACTTTCAGCCATGTATAATTATAGTTTAATTCAGAACTTTATTTTTTCATTAAAACTGTTTTAATCAACAATTTTTTTTCTTAAATGTGAAACCAGTGAACAATGATTCTGTTTTATTCTGAACCAGGAGTCCGCTGTTATGTTCTACTGGTCTGTAAAGCAGCTGTGCCAGGTGGCAGCAAAACTTGATGCTTCAAGCGCTCTTCCCCACATGACACACCAGGTCAGGTATGGACAGGGAGTGCTGCCAACCTGCCTGTCGTGTGCTGACAGGTATCCCCACCTCTCCTTGCAGTTGTTGCTCCTTGCCCAGCCTCTGCTGTGAGCAAGGCAGGCTGGGGTGGAGCCCGGCATGGCGCAGGGCCAGGCGCGGGGCAGGGTGGAGCGACGGGACGCAGGCGATGCCCGGCGTGGCTGAAGGCAGCCAGGACGTTGCTGCGCTGGGCTCGCCGGTGGACCTGCCGAGAGGTGCGAAGGCTGGCGCGAGCTGGGGGAGAGGGCTCGGGTCAGGGTGCCTGCGGCGCTGGCAGTGCATGGACCGGGCTCCTTGGGGGGCTGTGAAGGTTTGGTGCGTAGAGGCCGGACGTGGGGCAGGGCAAGTCATGCCGGGTGACCCCCCGCCTGCCCCATCTGCCCAAGAGCCAGGTCCCTGCTGCCTCGGGAGCACCGCGGGCTGTGCTGGGTCTGCCACGCAAAGACCGGCCTGCTCAGCCAGACCCCAGCCCAAGCCCTGGGAAGCCTCTGGGAGCTGTGCTGGAGGGGAGCTCCTTCCCTTTCCACCCTGCCCCGCCGCAGGGCGGCCCCGAGGACCCCAGACCAGGGAAGGGGTGCTGGTGCCTCGGTGCCACCCCTCAGCTCCCCCACATGCCACTGCCCTGACGGCACGGCTGCTCAGCCAGCCGCCCTCAAAGCAGCAGCCTGAACACCCTGGCAAACTTCACCGATGGCTCGCCTCTTCGGCCATGGCACTGGATCAAAGTAGAAGCTAAGCTCCAGTTGCTTATGGCTCCTATTTTTATTCTATTTGTAATTTTGTATTACATAGAGTGAAGTCCCAGAGGAGTTGCAGCTGTAAAATGGCAGTTTCTCACAGAGCAGAAATGGTGGTGGTGAAAGCAGCAGTTTCTCAAGTGAGGCTATTCGTACAGTCCCTTTAAAACTTTGCACTGATAGAAAATTTAGGAAGAGAGGAGGATGTGGGCTCTAGTAAGTACCGAGCAGGAGACAGAGCCGTACCTGGCTCCACGGGAGGAGAGCAGCGGACAGGCAGCGCACTCCACCGCGTGGACACAATTCAGCAACGCCTGACGATTGGGAACCGCAGGGAAGCGAAAATGGAGCTCGCTGCTTTAACTACTGCACAGAAGAACCTGCAGCAGCCTCATGGATGGGGAAGGGCACTCGCAGTACTTGAAAGGAGGGGAATGGCAAGAGTCTGAATCCTCGGGCTGATCTCGCAGGAAAAAACAAGCTATATGCATTTATGATGTTCAGCTGGAGAATGGGGCAAGGCCTGTGCCAGCATCAGTTGTGAGGGATTTCACTTTCATGGGAGTCACAAATTCAAATGTTCAAAGTTCATCTGTCCCTTGCAAAACTTCTTTGCAATTGGACAGATAATTCCGACGTGCTGAGGGAAAACAGCGTAGAGGGGGAAGGCAGGAGAACCAAGTCAGTTCTCTGACTAAGAACACAGCTGTGATTAAGAGGAAAGCACCTGCTTGACTCCAAACAGGAGGAAGTTTAGATGGTTTTTACAGCAGAACTGGTGCCTGGAGCTGTGGCTCCTTGCAGCCTGTCACTGGCTGAGACCCCTGGGACATGCCTTTCAAAGATGAGTGCACTTACAGGAAGAGAAAGGAAAGACTCTAAGAAGTAAATCCTAAACCTGTATCTCTACCTCAGGAATTTCCAGTTGAAAGCCTCTGGCTGAAAAGACTGGCATGTGTTCCCAGATCCTCATTAAGGTATTTGAAGCATTTGCTGGGTCAGAGACAGATGTGTCACCTCACATTTCTACAGCATTTTAAAGTTTGCACCCAGAGATGCTCCCCCATCGTAGTTTTTAACTGCTGGCGTGGGAACAATGTGCTCTGCCTCTCAGAAACGTTGTTTTTCAAGTGTAGCAATACCATGGGCCAGCCTGAAGTACTGATGCAGTTTTCAGAATCACATCGCCACTTCTCTACACTTTAATGTAGACAATATGCAATAAAACACTTTCATGACAGCAGAAACTATCTCAGGAAGTTGTCAGAAATGAGGAGAATTGTTTTATTGTGCACTTTTTTTTGTGAAAACAATCCTCAGTGTCATTGCTCTGCTAGATGCAGGGATATGCCAAGATTCTTCTTTGTAATTAGCAGTAAATGTCCTGTCACTGTTTTGCACTTGCTTATGCAAAACTTAATTCTCAGTACTCCTCCTGGGAGTATTTTGCCACGTCCTGGTCACTACAGACTGGCTCTCACTCTTGACCATACACTTCATGCAGTGACAAGACATGAAAAAGGAATTTCTGGTGGAGATTTCTGCTCAGTTCAACTAGTTACAGATACAAGCCATCAACAGAGGTCAATAAACAGGATGTGACAGAGGGTGCACTTACATTTACAAAACTTGCGACCCTTGCTTTTCAGGAGTTTACTTTCAAGAGTGTCCCACAGTTGCAAAGGGAATGTGGGCTACTTTTCAGCTGAATATAATTTATTGCACATTTTACATTCAATTTCAGATCAACAGAACACTGGACGTAGGCGAAATAAAATCCTGCACCAGGAGCTGGTCACAACTGAAGAGGTTTGTTTTGCTTTTAATAAAAAACAAGTGAACACCCCTTAATTGTATGAACTTTTTTGTTAGGGAGGGCGCATCTCTTTCAGACTGGCTCAAATCAGTCTGCTTTCGGAAATCTAATTCTCCTGTTGAGAGCTGAGCAAAGAGAACCACCGTTGCACAGAAAAGGGGGCCAGGTGTGTGCCAGGAAATGATTTATGGTAGTAGTTGTCAACAGCAACGATGCACTGCCAAGACACAGGGCTTTTTCCCCTCTGTCTCTCACATGTAAGCAACGAAGGCTGTTCTAGGACTCACCAAGAGCAGAACTGTGACTGAGACACAGCCACAATTATTCCTTTTCTCTATGAAAAAGCCTTGGTAGTGTTGACATACGCAGTGTGGGGTAGATACTGTAAGGCTGCCGTTTCCATCTGCTGTGTCACTAGAACAGGACTGCCTTTTTGCTGGTAAATCATTGGCATGGCTTCTGTGCAAGATTAATCCAACGAATTTATGTTTCAGGGCAGCTGAATTCTGCATTTTCAGCTTTTTACCCATTTGACATCTCTCCTCCCTTTGGTCTGGTTTACTTGTATAAACTACGTTCCTCTTTTTCCTAGAAATAAATTAGATGGGAAGTGATAGTTGCAGCATCAGAATCAAGTGAAATGAATTGCTGTCCTTCTCCCCCACTTGCTTTCCTCTGTTCTTGAAAACCTTGATAGTACACGGTTCTAGGTGGCAGAAGAATTAGTAAGACTATTATACCGCGTGTCCGTGTCTGGAATGAGCAGCTAGATGGATTCATGCTGAAGAGGTCCATGTTACTACAAAGGGCAAGGAGCTTCATTTCAAAGATACTTGTTCTTAACAAGTACATTTCAAATACAGATTTGAAATGGAAAACAATCTCTGTCCTCTTTCCAACAAAAGGATTTACACAGAGGCCTTCCAGAAGGTGGCCAGAGAACTTAACTTCCTCGCAGGAGCAGAGAAAGGTATGCCACCTACCCCAGGAAGTATGTGGAGCAGTGGGAACAACAGGTCTTCTTCCCTGCTCAGTGCAAGTGTACATGGGACTGCACAAACAGACTGCGGGCAAATCGCAGCAGCGGAGACTTGGCTGCATGACGGGTGATGCTCAGTGCCCGCTCGCACAACCTCAGCAGAAAGCACTGCGCATTCAGAGTCACGTTGCTTTATTGGTTACTGAGCCACAATTCAGAGAAGTATTGCCTTGGAGCCACCTGTAGAAGCAGGTTCTCTCACTTTGTCTCCTAACAGAAGTGGCAGGACACCACCTGCTATGGGATAGTAAAAATAAAAATGTCTCTGTTCAAACTTGTAGCGTCCAGGGGAAGGTTTTGTAGTTTCCGTTGACCCAGGTACCATAACGGGTGTGCACGCTCTCACCACATTAGCCATCTGCGTCGATTCTGTGAGCTGTTGGATGAGAACAATGAATGGACACACGCCACTTCTGTCGGACGAGACACATCCTAGTTCGAACCTACCACTGTACCAGGGACAGACAGGAACGTTTCCGGCTGCTAATTAAACACCATTCACACACACCTCCAACATACTTACAGAAGCTTTGTAAGTTGGATATGCTTCTTAAATTGGGCCAGGGAGCTGGTCTAGAGTAAACAAGAGGTCTGTGCCCTTCATCCAACTCCCCCAGACCTACAGGGGTACTAGTTCAACTTGTCACTAGCAGATACTGGTTTCACAAAATTATTCTGGCAGGGAAAATGTTTTGGCAGATAGATAAATGGGGATGGGGAAGACATTGGTCTCAGGCCTCCAACTTGCCTTCAGGCATTCATTTCAGTCCCCACAGGGCAATCCAACGCTGTGAGCTGCCTGGCAGGGACACCAGCAGCTGCAGGAGGCCTCTGCGTCTAGCTCCAGTTAGATATGTAAGGTTAGATGGTACAAACAGCTGCCGTGGCGCAGCTGAGCTCTTTTAGGTCGTACTCCAGAGGCATACCATGGTCAGTCCATTTCCGTAACCCCAGCTCTGAACCCCACAACCCCCGTTCTGTGTGCTTTGCCACACAGCGCTGAAGCAATCCTTTACTGGTTCCTGCAGGAAGAAGCAGGGCGGTCCTTGCTACTTACATTGCTTTGGTATCCTAAGGGCCTCATTGTCAGCTGACATCACTTGGTGCAGAACTCCTCGGAACTGATAAAGCACTTTCAAACTCTTTTCCTCACCCACGCAGGGGTCGTAGAAACCTGGCAGCCCAGCCTTGAACCAGAGAAGGGCAGAATGAACATCAGAGGAAGGACCTTCATGGCTCTTCAACTGACCCAAACCATTTATTAGTGCCAGAACAAGATGTTATTTAAAAAAACAGGAGTTTTGTTGCCAGAGAGATGAGATGAGAAGCTAAGGAATCACCTCCCCAGTGGCAAGTTCTAAATGCAGAAAAGAGTAATTCGGGGGGGGAAGTTTCTGGTGTACAGCCCTAGAGTCTGTAACATGCACTGTCCCATGCTGCAAATACGGGGACACTGCTTCTTGGGCACTGGAAATGCCCAGAGAAACAGAAGTTCTTAGAGGTTCGTAACACTTGGTATGTAAACGGCTTTTGTAAAGCGATCTAGAGTCACTAGCTTCAAGCACACTGGAGAAATCCCCTGGTAGGACAGCATACGGTTCAATCAAAATTCTGAGTCACGCATTTGAGCTCTTGAGTCTGGGCTTTGACAGAACAGCTACGTACCTTGGATGCCTCTGTAAGGATGAGTTTAGAGTCTTTCACCAAGCACTGCAGGGGCACAGTCACATCTATTACTTTCACCTTCTCATTCTTCCTGCTGTTGTCATTAACAAACTTCCCATACCAGGCGTTCACGACAATCAAACCTGCATTTCACATGAAATCACAGATGTGATGAAAGGCCTCCCACTGACAGCTGGGCAGACACTGATGAAAAGACCATCCCGGTATTCTTTCCTGCTTTCAACGATATTTAAATATTCCCTGCCTGGACCCATGCTTCTCAAGACAGAAGAACATTTCTACTTGGGTGTTTGTTAGCAATCTTCAGCACTAGGACAGAATGACATGACTTCAATGCCACGCGGATGTGACAGTCCAAGTGGATGTCAGTCCACTCTGGAACATTCTCTTGGATATTGTTAGCAAACATCAGAATACTGATTTCCACTATGATCCAGGAGCAAACTGTGTAAGTGAGAGACTAGTGAAACCTAAACTTCAGACTGTAACCTTTGCACTACTTATACACACACCTCTTCTGTGAAGAGGTGAATCCAGACTATTGTTTTCAGCCTGTTCATCCACCTCACAGTATGTCCCAAGATAACATTCAGTGGATCCCTGCTAAGCTCAGGCACCAGAAGCTGAATCATAATGGAACTTCACCACTACACGTGCAATAGCAATTACACTGGGCTTCAATAGGGGTAGAAATGAAGAAACGACACCTTGCATTTCTCCCCATCAACCACCCTGCCTTTGTATTGTCCCTTCCTCTCTCCGAATTAATGGAACAAGTAAATGGTGTTGTATTCTTTACCCATTCTGGCTTCCTCCGCTTCAATTATCCTCCGGACGGACTCTTGCATTAACCGAACCTGTCACAACACAAGGGGGGAGCAAAAACCAAGCCGCATCAGACACTGTGTCCAAAAGAGCAAAGCACAGAGTGACAACAGCGTTCTTTAACTAAAGGGGATTAGTTACGGGAAAGACTTACCGCAGCTTCAGCTTCCTGCTTCTTCTGAAGGATGTCGCTAGCTGTACTCTCCCTTTGTTTCTCCAGCTCTCTGGCATAAGGAAGTCAACATCACGTCAGGTCTACACAGGGGATGGGATTCAGCCACAACGTGGCAGATGTCTGCTTACCCACCCCAATCACAACTGACCCACAATCTCACACAAATTAGTTCAGTTTTAAGGTTCTTCCCCACCTTTCAAGGTATTTTTGTAGGCTTCCAGAACTCAGCAGTACTGATGGTGTAGTGAACCACAGTGCCTCAGCTGGATATTCCAACCTTTGCACCAGGCTCCCAGAAGCACTTGAGTGGGACTTCCAAGCTCTGAATTTAAAAGAGTCTTGCAAGCTCACCTCTCCTTTTGTGCCCTGAGGTAGGGTTTGATGATTAGCCTATGCATGGCGAAGTAGATAACTAGAGGTCCCACGGTGGCATAGAATACAGCACTGGGAAGCAGCTGGTCTGTTAGGTGGACAGGGAAGAAGTAGGTCTGGCTAGCCCTATTCAACCTGGAACAAAAGAGAACAGTGATAGGTAAGAGAAAATGCAGAGTTTAATGTGCTTGATTAAGTACACTTGGCAGCAGTGTATGCTGCTGAACAAACTGCTGAACCAAATAAGAGATGAATGATGAGCTCAAAAAGCTGAAAATCTGATAAACAACGGTAAGACAGACAGCTGACACCACCCATAGCCAGACTTTTATGTAGCAGACATCCCTTATGATAGTACCTGACCACCCTAAAGTGTTTTTTTTCATCTTAGAATTTATTTGGTCATTAATTTCACCAAGGAAAGGGACAAACATCATCATCAAAAGAAAAGAAAATGCTTATAGCGAAGGTCTGCGTTCACAACACTGGCATGTGCCTTCAAGGAAGGCGTGCATTTTCTGACGCTTATAATCTTATTTATTTTAGAAAACATTAGTCTTCTCAGGATGGAGTTGTTCACATCTTTACAGTTTCTACATCCTGGCATGCCCTCTGCTAACACCAATTAAAAATGCACTACAGTATACGAACCCTTCACGAGTCCTGCCCCTCTTTGTGAACTGCATCTTATGAACAGTATAATCACCTGTATCACCTAATGGTAATTCACTAATTGAAGTATATACTTGTGCACAGTGTTACAAAACCGGAATGCAGTTAAATCAATTTCTACTAATAATATTTTAAGAACTCTTCCATCCACTTACCATAATGCTCCAAACCTTACTTTAAGCTCTATTTTCAGAATATTTTGATGCACACACACACTAGTCCTGAAAGAGGTGGCTCAGGCTCAGAGTAACCCCGGCAGAAGGCACACATTGCTTCCAATGGACACCACTTGTGTTAGAGGTGAGGGCAGTTGCAACCTTTCATAGTGATATATCAATATACCTGTACTGCCCTCAAGTTGGGACCTTCCCACCTGAATATTGGAAATAGAATAATGCAGGTTATGGTTAGCCTCTACAATCCAGAGTTGTAATGTTGAACTGACTTGATTTTCAAAGACACTCCTTGAGGAACACCAACACTGACGGTGGCTCCTAAAATGCTGTGCCTGGAAATCTTCCTCTCTGCTCCATACTCCACTATGGTCCCAAAGAAACCCGTCCTAGAACGACAGAACCAAAGACTGGTAAGACAGGGAAGACTCTTGAATTTCTCTTCACTCAATTCCCCAACAAGTAAAACATGGAAATACATCTGTGTGCAGCAGCGGTTGGCTACTGCAAGACCCACGGTGTATCTACAAGCTGAGATTAGCCTTTTCAGCTTGTGAAGTAGCAAACAGACTACAAGAAAGTCTGGCTTTCTTATTGGTGATGATATAGATATATCACACACAAATGTTTTAAGTTCCACTTATCCAAAGAGGCCCACAGAGATAAGCCTCCACGACATTCATTTCAGCGGTTACTAGACTTAATTAATGAAAAGCAGATTCCCAAAGACAACAGAAGCATTTGATCTGCATGGAACCTGGAGGCTTACGACAGCAGAAGATGCCAGATTCTTCAGGCCATGAGCAACGTGAATTTCCTCTTGCACACTTACTTGAGAGAACCTTTCACTCGTGTTTGATCCTCATCCTGAAACTTATGCTGATAACTGACCATCATGAAAGAATGGGGGATTCCCAGCTGCAATACAAGACAAATGTATGAAAACATACCCTTGGCCACCACTGAATGTTCCCCCAAATTTCCTTTCTTAACCTTTTAGCACAGAAAACAGAGTAATGCTTGCCACTTATTCATCACAGCCTGCAATCTCTGCAATCTGTGTTGTGCATCCTGACCCTAACCTGAGCTGATCCACATTAGATATGGCAATGTTGGGTGCAAAGTTTTGTGCTCTGCCAAACGCAGCTGGTTACCCACGTTACATGTTCATATGAGACAGTACCAACTGCTCTGTTATCCTCTAGTCCCAAGTGAGAATACCGCTGGGCAGAAAAGCTGAGGCACTTCTCTCCCACAGGGTCATATCACTGTCCCCTGTGTACAGCAGCAGGACTCTCACCTGTAACGCCACGGTGAAATGGCTGGTTTTTGTATCCCGGACAATACTAGTGTTCATGGCTGACTGGATGCCCCACCGCCACTGCAAGTACCCCATTGTGTTCTTGTCGAGGTTGCGGGCTAGGACCGTGGTGAGGCCTGGGCGGATCCCACGGGACGAAAACTGCAGGGCACAGTTTGTAGTGATGAAACTAGGAGAAATAAGGAAAGCCTCATCAATGACAAAGCACAGGCTCCCAGATGGCCTCAAATTCCTTCTTGCCCAGAAGCCTTGCTGAATATGCAGAGACCATCCTGCAAAGAGCATGATGCCTGAGGATTTCAGGAAAAACTCAAAACTAATTTAGACTATACTGACTACAGCACTGCCCAGCAGAGCAGTCTCATGCCCTAGTTTATTGGTCTGTGCCACAACACTGCAACCAATGCAGCAAGCTACCCTCCAGCCTTTACCCTTCTTGCCCTAGGCAGATAAAGTCCTGGTCTTCTGTAGGGGCAGCACACTTGGCTGCTAGAAGATAGCAGCCCCGCTATTTAATAACCCTGAAGCATCAGCTCCAAAAACCGGCATTAAAGAACTCCGCAGGGAACAAGAACCATATATCATTTATATATATGATTCTATGATTCTGTGATTCTAGATAAGGCATATTTACTAAGTTAGAAAATANAAAAAGAAGGAAGTCTACATTGGCACCTACAATGCTCTGACATCTGCCTTTAATCACTACCCTTACCTTGTACTCTCCTTTGCAACTTGAGACCTCTATTCATTTGTAAATAGACACCACACTAGTGGCAAATTACGCATTGTTTCCCTAAAATATGACAAATCGTCTCCTCCTCTGCTGTCAGAAACTCTGTCTCACACACGGAAGCCCCAGAAGAGCTCTCCAATTTTTGTTCTGCTCCCAGAACAAACTTCTGTTGCTCCGATTGTGAGATCACGCCTCACAAATTCACGACAAGATGAAACACAAATCTAAGGANGTGGAACACAGGCTGTCCTTAAACTGGAAGTATGAAAATGGAGAACACCAACACACAAAAAGAATACAAGCATTTTGACTGGAACTAAAGCACAGCCTTAATTTCTATAAAAAAGAAATACCTAACTTTGCAGGGCAGAAAACAAACCCTGAATTAACATGGAAGAGAATCCAAGCCATTTAGTTCCTCAATGTGGAATATTAAAAATTAGACCATTTTTCTAACACTTACCATCTTGGTGTAAGATTACGGAATATCTTCAAACCGAAGAGAGGTCCCTGAAGGTCTCCTGCTCCAAACTCCAACTGTTAAAATACACAATGCCAAACTGTTATAAGAAAACACCTTTTACAACAGTGACAAAGTACTTCACAGGCGTCATTTACATCACAGACATTTTACACGTCCGAGTAACATTTACCACATATTTCAGCATCCTCTGTTTTCTGCTAGTTTTGCATTCAGAATAGAAGGTGTCTCAGAGTATGGTCCTCATGAGTAAAATAAAGCCAGTTTCATAGCGCTACAGGCTACCGCTACTAGCACCTGCTCTGGCTGCTCCAGTCAAAATGGAGAAAACACCTCCATCACAGCCCCACAACGGCCAGCAAGGCTTGGCTGCTGTCCTCTGAGGATAAGTGTCCTTCTCAGGACAGCCTCACAGTAGCGTTGTTGGCAGTTCTGCTGCTGCACCGTCTCAGCATCTGCTGCTTCATCCACTAGTCTGGGTGACTTCCAGGGCTGCTATTCAATGTTTACTTGGTGCTGTTCAGTCTCGCTAATGAAAGCGGTTATTAGACCTGACACTTTTCATGACGAAACCTGCAAAAGCAGTTCCTACTACATCGGCATCTCCCAAGTATGTTTATTACATGGGGTTTTTAAAACTTTTTTAGTGAACTGATTCATGACAATATACATGAGCTCCTGTACTACCAATATCACAAAATCCTAATGCAAATCAAATGCCTCATGAATTCTCAAACAAGACGAAAACTCCCATTTCTCACAAGCTGAGGAAATCGGTTAGCAGGAGCTAGTGTGTAAAAAGTAAGCCGTAGAAAGCAGCCACCTGCCAGCCATAGCAGCAATGCCACGAACGTCCCAAACAAAGCCACTGGCCTAGCAAGGCACAGCTTGCAGGTGGTAATGTGGGACCTTCCAGCTACTTAGATCACATCTGCCTGGGAGTCAAACTCTTATCCCCCATAACTTCTTCCCTTGTGAGCAGAGCAGTTGTTGAAGTGAAGGCAAACTATCACGCTGCCCCATGGTGCATGCTCACAGCACCCGAAGGCACCTGAGAGGCTTCAGGCAGTGAAATCAGAAAGGCCCTGGAGACAACAGGTAACAATTCTGTCAGCGTAAGTGAAGGCCAAAATGCACAGCCAAATGGAAATGGGAAACAATTACGAAAAAACAAGGTTTGGCCATCCCTTTTTCTCAAATTCCTTTGAGAATTCCTTTTTATACATTCTACACAATGTAGAAAGTGAGAGGTTGAACAGAGCTAAAGTTCCCTACATAAAATAAACACTAGGTAACTAATCCAAGCAGCCTGAAATAGACTGGATATAAAAATGCATAACAGCTAGTACTCTTACCTCTCCCCATCCCTTGGCAGATGTCACTCGTCTCAGAGCAAGATTAATTGATCCACCTCCATTCCCATTCTGGGTGGAAAGGTTACCAGACAGTATTGCTGTGTCCGTGGCAGTCAGTGGTGCCTGAAAAATGAATATATTGTCATCAATTACTCTGATCCCAATTCACACATTTAATGCATATTATGCAAGGACATAATCATGACTGCAGAGACTGTAAGTGCAGAGAGACAGGTAATGCTCCAGTTGGCTCCTTGTCATCCACTAAGCCCAAGTGTTTGAACCAGACATGGCCACATTTGCTCTAAATTTTGTAGCCAAAGATCAAATATGGCAAAAAGTGAGATAATTCTTACAGTACCAGATATGTGTGATGCCTTTAATGTACCACCTTGAAGTCCTGACCCTGAACTGCAAAACCCTTCTCATCTCACTAGCAGACTAAATTCTTTCAACTCTCTGGAACAGAGGAAACACTCCCCCTTGTTTTCCTCTCCCACATCCTCGAAACTGGGTGCTGTTCATTTTCATACACGAAATACTCCATGTACAGTGAGAATTAGATGCGTGCTTTCAACCACAACTGAGCCTCCCTGCTAGCAGGAAGGCAGGACCGCAGCAGCCTACAAACCAGTCACACAAATGCATGCCGCACGGTCAACACGCAGCCCTGCTGGAACTGAGCTTTCTCCTCCTCCCACCCATGCTGGAAATCATGTCCTTCCCTAAACCAAGATGAGAACCCCCTGAACAGTGTTTCATTTTCTGTTGCTTTGCACTGTAGTGCCTCATTAGCTCAGGCCCTGCTCCGCACCAGCAGCAGTGTCTGCCCTCCTTACCTCAATGGACTGGGATATGTGCATTTTGTTTATCTCAATCTGGGGAAAGCTGCTCCCAGGCACATCTTCGTACTCTTCATCGTAACGATCAAAGAGGTCAGTGGCATCTATTCCAACACTAATTGTTCCCTAAGGAATGACAAGTGAAACGAGTGCTTAGCATTAACAAACATCCAGCACACATAGGCCAAATGGCTAAACCATCTTTGTATATGATTAAATTTTTTGCAGTTTTTTCTTGTTCTGCAATTACCTTTTCCACTGTAGAACACGTTTCTTACACATTCAAGACAAACAAAAATGAATGATTACAATATTCTAAACCAGCAATATAAATCATAAACTAAATTGTACAAAGGACAGCTTTTCAGCAGGAAAACCTGTAACGCTAGTAGGCAATTTTTCTATTATGACACATTACAGAAGTAGGTAGAACACTTTTACACAGCAGGTTTATTCTTCCCCCACAACTGACTCTTCTTTGTCAGTATTTTAAAGTTGAAATAATATATTTTAGAAAAATATTTACTTCAGTGGATCTTGGCCAGAAATCCTCCAAACGCTTTCTTCTTATCAGTTATCAGAAACAACTTAGTTTTGAGCTGCCTCATTCACTTGCAATTGACCTCATGAGTCAAAAAATATATTTTTCTAGTTTGTATCTTGTAATCAGAAGAAAAGCTTGATAAAGATAGGAAATATTTACCACCTGCTAAAAGTCTTTCTCAGACCATAGAAAAGCTTATTCCTACCAAAAACCAGGCCACAGCTAAACAGTCTGGCTACTTGCTGCTGTGCTCCCTCAGACTAACTGCAAGGGTGGGTTTATTTCAAAAGGGCATGATTAGATCCTTGTCTGGGTCATATAACCTCAACAGGCTTTGGAAACCTTCCCTACAGACCTCTTAAACAGCATTCCAGCTCACACAACATGTACCAGTTGCAATTAAAAAAACCCCTCTGTGCAGCAGCACAGAATGAGCTCTGAGCAATTTGCATATAGAAACTCAATAGCTGGGTAGGTACAAAAACCACTCACAAAGAGTCCAAGTACTGATGGAATAAATTCTTGTTTCAATCTGAGTGAGCCTTTTTCCTTGCTCACTCCACTCTAATCAAACGCTGAACCATAAATACAGGAAGAACTGCAGAGTTTGACAGGACTCAAAACCTCTCTCTGGTTTGGCTCCCAACTATTTATTTGCTGTGGAGATTCCCAACGTCTCCTCAATGCTTATTTTCTGATTTCTCACACAGCAAAATTTGGGTAAGTATTTTAACACAGGAAGGTGTGATTACTTGCAGGAGAACTCTGGAACAGGGGCTGTGCCCTAGCCATTCACAAACACCTCTTGGTAGGCTGGCGAATTTCAAAGCAATTGCGCTCATCGTTCTGTTAGTGGCAGCACCAAGGACAAGCTCCTGCCCTCTACGCAGACTACTTTTCAGGAACCGTCTGCAAAGTGACCTTCAAGGGATCTGCTCTCCAGACGCTACAGCTTCTTCAGTTTCAGCCTCTCCTACATTGCGCTGCTCCTTGAAGCGAGGCCAAAGAGTGAAGCAAGGCAAACGCACCAATTGCCTAGGAAGCGGCGCAGCCCTGCCTGCTCTCCGGCCCTCTGGAAAGACACGGAGTAGAACAGCCAAAGAGAAACAAAACGTGCCAACTCCACTAGAATAAATTCCAGGAAATGCACTCCAGAGTGGTTGACCAAACGTGTCTAAGTACAGGTGAGCATCTATTTTAACAAAAGAGAGAACTATTTCCATTTTTTCATGATGCTCTTCAATTCAAGGAAGTGCAAAATCCAAGATCTTTTGTAACAGAGACAGGATGGAAAGAAAGGTTTTCCATGCAGAGCACCACGTTCGGCACAGAACCTTTGCCAGACTACAACTTTAAATTCCAAGGTAAACGTTTTTAAACAAAGGATATCATGCTGAGTAGTAAGCATGCTGAATTTGAATGCAAAAAGACAGAAAACTGCATATTTTAAACTCAGACCAGAACATCAGCGGCAGTAAAGATTTCTCAAGAATTTGCATTTAAAAAAACCCACTCAAGAGCATCTTACTTTATTACGTTTATTCCTACCATGATGCTTGTACTCTTTGTAAAGATGCACCACAGTCCACACACATTCCTCAAATTCATTGCACCTCCTTTCAATCATACACAAAACCTTATTATTTCCTTTTTCACATCTATGAATTTTAAAACAAATATCCCTCCCAATGAAAAAAGAACACCTGAACCTACCCGTGAAAATCCACATGACCCGCTCAGAGGAAAGCAGTGTCTCCATTCCCTCCCCAGCTCCCCAGCAGACCTTCCATTTAGCTGCCTTCCGCTGAAGGGAGCAGAGGACTCCGTGCAGACACTTCACCTCCCACCAGGCAGGTGAAGTCACCCTCCGAGGCCTACAGATCCTGGCAAGAGAACTGGCTCAGGTGCGAGCACAGGAAAGGCAGCAGATGGTAAAGTTAAAAATATTCCCAGAGAACGACAGCACCCCCTACGCCACCGGATAATGGGGAGGGGACGGCTGCTGCTTGCAGCTCCCCATCAGCCACCTGCTCAAACCAGTGGAAATGAAAAAGCCCTCCCCACAGAAAGAGCAGCAGGGAAAAAGCTGTAAAGCTCTGCTCAGAAGTCGGCAGTGCACGCACACAACGTGCCGCAAAGCGCACCGACTCAGCAGGGCAGGAAGCTGGGGAGCAGCACTACAGAACCGTCAGAGCTGTTTTCTGGTATTATCTTGTAAAATCACCTCTATTTGCCATCCTGTGAATGCAAAACAGACTTCAGTGACGGAATTACGAGGTGTGCCAGAGAAGAATATACTCCCTGCTCGCCTCTTTTCTTAGGGATCTACCTTCTGGAAGGTGACATATGGAAGCTGTGCAAGAGTAAGCCTTGAGGGACCTGCATTTCTTAGATGGTGACCTTGCGCAGCAGGAAAATAACAGGATTTAATTTCTCCTAACACGAAGCGGTTCTTCTCAAATGAAGTAATGAACTTTTCAACCCTTCTGTACGTCTTTGAAAGCAAAAACAAAGCTCTAAAAACAAATAATAGACTCAATTCGAAACCTGCCAAATTGCCTACATCTGGTTATTGCTAAACATTTCTGGTTAGAATGCTTTATTTTGCTGGAACCATTTTACAGAACTGACAAAATGTTGGAAATTTTAAAATAACTTGCGTTCGTGTATGAAATGATCACAGCTGCGCTACCTAATTCCAAAGGAACACTGCCTGGAGAGACATTTCTATAGGCTGCCAATCAGCAATTGCTGTAAACACCCAGATGGCTAATTTTATCACAGGACACAGAGGCTGAAGCTTACAATGCAGCTCCGCTTTTTACTGCTCACAGCCGTGGCCAGGAGCCCAGATAAAATGTCAAATTCCCAAAGCCACAGAGAAGCACGAGGTGGAGATAACCATGTTCCTCCCCGAGAACACCCTTCTGACCCCAGTCACCCTCATCTCCAGCGACAGTTCGACTTGCCTGTTTTGTGGCATCCCGAAATCCCTTTCCACCCGGAATAATGTTGCCAGCAGATATTCATGTAACAACTTATGCTTATTTACCCTTCCAGTACAAACAAGTTTTTAGTATTTGTGCACTATCCACAACAGCCTGGTGATCTGTGTTCGTCGATCTGCTTTGCTAAGACCAGTGCAGATCCAAAGTCTGTGCCAAGGTGAATATCTCAAAGCATTACAGGTCTTCCCAGATGGACATTTTTCTGATACACTCCTAAGCATTACTGTACTCACACTTCTGTCTACTCAGAAAACACTGTGATTTTAAACTGCTGGCCATGAAAACACCAGCAACTTTCAAAAACAACAGTAATAGTAGTTAATCAACTGGCAGTTTGTTTCTCAGGTTATACAAGCTACGCTGCAACATGACAGAAGTCCATACATGAACAAGACGACACAGGAGACCTTCTCTTTCAAAGCCACTAAAATAGTACAGCCAACTGTGCTTCAGTGCTTCAAGATGCAGAATCTGCACTTACTGTAATCCTCCAGCAAGGGCTCTGGGAATACCCAGTTTTACACCAAGAGCAGAAGCATTTACAAATAAAACAAAAATTGATGTATTATTACAGTTTATTTTTCCAAGACTGAGAAAGTTTCTTTGTCTACATAAATATCTGCACAGTTACCTCGGGGTAGATAGAGGAAAATCATGGCTCTCCACCATGGACCATTTCTATACTGCATAGAAGAAATGGATTTCCAAGTAATCTTTCAAAAAAGAGGCTTTTAAGCAAAAAAACCCAAGAAAACTATAGATCCAGATAGACTAAAGTACGAATAGATTTGGTGAGCATAGAAGCAGCTCGTGGATAATGTTATTCACTGCATGAGAACTAAGATTTTTGTGATTCAACAAGCTTTGAAACCTCACTCAGTGACGATCCTGACAAAACCTGGGTTTGCCTAGCATACTTACCAAGCCAAGAACCAGCAAAGGCATTGGCATTCTGAACTGTCAGAGTATTCCAGTCGCAGCAGGTGACTGAGGAAGCAGAGGTCAACCATCATTTCCACCTCTCCCTGTCACCCCAACGCTACCACAAGAACATCACCCTCAACATGGTATTCTTGATCATCTTTGAACAGCCAAGATTCAGCTGCAAGGTGGGTCATTTAGCGTCAGTTTATGGCTGCTCTAAAACTGAGAGATGCGAATGGAATGCTCTACGATTCTCATCCTGAGCGTGTGATCAAGCTTTCCTAGAAGAGGCACCGACTGTGAAACTGGCAAGACCCCAGTCCTTTTTGGGCTTAGTTTGTTCACTGTGCTGCAGCCAGAAGAGTTCTGCTACCCAGCTGGTTTGGTAGCTGCCTTGCATTTTTCACTGGTTTCAAAGCTGCATTTGAGTATCTCCCTGCTTTGCTGTGACACTACAGCAGTGTCGAACGTAAAACCTACCAGATAACTGCAGAGAGTTTCGTTTTATTTGGAATACTTGGAAAGAAATCATAACCATTTCAATGTTAGGTCTGTTCTCGTGAACTTGCTGAAAGAGATATTTTGCTCCTGCATGCTTCAATGACAAAAAGAAAAAGAACTTTCAACCGAGGATTACTGTTCAAAGAATCAGATGTTTTCCCTACACTGTCCAGAGAAACTGCGTATTCAAAAAAGGAAAAGTAACTCACTAAGTGTAGATACCTAAGGGGCTATTTACTATAGCCCCACATCTAGGCTCATCTCACCTTGCATATTTGTAACAATTACAGATTCGCTCTTGAGACTGGGATGAAGTCTTTGCTTACCTTTGGATTAGTTCGCTGCTGCAGTCTTCTCTCTTCCCTCTCTCTCTGCAAACGCTCAAATTCTTCCCTGATTTCAGCTGGAGTTCTCTTCCTTTCCACAACCTGCTCAAAAAGAAATTAAAAACAAAAGATTACCAAAAAGAGCATGCTCGGGGTATTGCATTGCTGATGGGATGAAGGTCCACCGGTATGCTCTAACATGCTGCCCCTGCTGCTGCTGTAAGCCACTCTGCGTGAATTTCAATGCTCAGAGTCTGGAAGCAAACACCTGGGCCAGATCAAATGGCAAGCACAAGAGAAAATCCCCTGCTCTGAGAGAAGGGAAAGTGGTCTTGTTATTTCTGTTCCCTTGACAAAACCACGGCATGTAGCTTTCAGACCACAAGTACAAGACACTGCAATCAACTAAGACTGGCAGAGGCTAGCAAGGGGACTTAACAATAGGAAAGCCAGGAATGGACAAATTCTCTTTCAAAGCCCATAAAAACTAACCAAATAAAAAAAAAACAACCCCAAAAAGCACAGAAAGAAAAAGTAATTTCAAACTCAGAACCTAGCTGATGTTGGAAAAAAGTTCTGGAAGAAAAAGATGAGACTAGATGGACAATACTGATGCATTTGCCTCAGACAAAGATGTTGCCTGTCACGGTAATCTCCTGTTAGGGAACTCTGAATGTCAGGTTTATTGTTCTCTTGTCAAGTGAAAAACCTAAGTATTCTCTGAAAATCCATTATGGTGTTTCAGCAGAGACAGAGAGAGACAGAAATAACTAAACAAGGATGCCTTCAAACAAACAGGCATTCATTATTGTTAATATAACAGAATGTCAGATAAAGGTGGCTTTCGTCAATTCCACTGCCCGTAAGGTGCTAAATTTCTCTCACCTCCCATCCTTCCATTTCCAGTCCTCTCCTCCCATATATGTCATAGATGGCTCTGGTCTGTGGATCACTAAGCACTGCAAGTTAAAAATCAAAAGAGAGGAGAGAACTCAGTTTCCGGTCTTCCCCTTGAATTTCCGACCAACACACTAGTGTTATTTTGAATTCAAGCACAGATGCTGGAAACGCGTTGCTCTACAGTTGCATCCAATTCTTACATTAACTCCCTTTAACGTTTTCACATGCTATATTAACAGGATACGTTGACTTTTTTCTTACTTCTAAAATTAAAAAGTGAAAAGAACACAAGAGAGACATGCAGACCAGCTGAATGTGCAGTGGGGTTTTTCAATATTACTTTTTTTGACTGAAGGGTGACATAAGCCCTCTAACAATCAATGGGATTATTAGCAATTCAGCCACAGAAGTCCCTGGAAACGTTCTGAGGAAGAATGACGTCTACCTCTGTTTACCTTTCAGAGTTCTTTGGTGCTTCGCTCCCTGTCTTCGATCTTCTGTACCATCCCTGTCCACTGATCCTTTCCCAACCAGCCCAAACACGTGAGGCACGCCAAGCACCAACAAAACAACTTCCATGAAGCAATTCACGCCTTGTCAAACATTAACTACAGGCTAACTGCAAAAATGCATGTGGAATTTGAATCTCACTAAAAGTCAACCAATGCAACGAAGAAAATAAAATACACCAGGAGACTGCAGAATGGTTACTTTGGAAAAAGACTGCACATAGAATTACGAAGAATCTCTGAAATGTAAGGCATATTTAACTGTACAATGTCTCATACCACACCCTTCCTTATTTAAAAAAAAAAATCATCAGTATTTTCCCACAGGGTCCCAGGCCTGCTTTGTAATTATCATGTATTTCTTTCGACTGCGGTGGAACTGATGAGCCTTCAGGGAGCCGGGCATGTATATTAAGGCAAAAAGAGGCTTATGCTAGTAATTGAGCTTTGATCTAAATGACTTTAAGACTATTGAACTTGCTAAATGTCACAGGCAGATACTGTTTTTTATAAACTCTGACAAAATGCATCTTTTGCTGTGTGATATTAAGAGATGGAAGAGGAGGGGGAAAAAATAAGCAGGAGGTGGGGTGGCTTATTTTCAAGATGTCAAAATCCTTGCTTGTAAAATATTACGCTCACATTTGGTACTGAACGAGCAACAATTTATATATACTTCACAACACAGAGCCAAGCAAAGCCACAGAATTCAAGGGGAAAGTTGGCCCTACTGTAAGACCCACTCACCACATCAAAATTAAATGACTGAAGCATCCTAAGTTTTTATTCCTCATGTCATCAATGCAAGACCTTCACTGTTTTCCCCAGCAAAAGCTACCTACGGTGACACCAAGATTTAAGTAAATGTTGGCTTAATTCACAATATTTTTAAAGGGTTTTGGCATCATTGAATGAGAAAAAAACCCCTAACTACTATAAATCCATTGTCCTTATCTCAGTCTTAGAATATGGAAGAACTTGCTGAAAAACAACAGAGACTGCAATCAAGTGATAGAGAACAGAAATTCAGGATGCATCAGTTCAAAAGTAAAATAGGAAACTTTCTGTTTGAAGCTTTTCAGTGCTTCAACATTCAGGAAGCAGGAAATAAGACAGAGACTCCAGTTCTCATTCATTGCAGAATTTATACTGCATTGCTCCTCTGCTTTACAGGACAGAAGCAGGAAAGAAAGAAGCAGGAAAGAAAGCACTGCTAAGTATCCGCAAATTTTATCATTACTTTGTAATAATATTTATCTTCCTCAAAAAGCACGAAGACATCGCCCTCCTTCTAGAAAACCCCTGAAAACAGTTTCTGCAAACTTCAAATTTCCACTGACCTTCATAAGCTTGGTGAACAAGGTTAAACAGCCGCTCAGCTTGTGTTTTGAGCTCCGGGTCTCTGTGCTTGTCTGGATGGTACAGCATACACAGTCGGCGGTAGGCAGCTTTTAGCTCTTCCTGAGTGGCCTGTGAGAAGCAGTAAAAATGAATTAAAGTACAACCAATGCCACTTAAAAACAACCATTAGCAAGATCAGCCCTGAAGAAGTCCATCAGCTATCACATTTCTTTTCCTTACACAGAACGAAATACCTAGGTACAAAAAGTTAAGCCAAAAAAAAAAACCCGCAACACCCAAGCAATCTGTGTTCATACATTATTTTTATCAGGCAACTACTGTCTCCTCAATTCGATGCAGAAGAGCAAAGAAAAAGTGACCTCAGGATAAAAACACTTAAAGCAAGAAGCGTAAAGCCACAGCTTTACACGCAACCCTTCACAGCTATGCTCCCTAGCATCTCCCTTCCCATGCAGCAAGGGCTCTCTGTCGGGCTGTGAGAAAGGAATCTGTAAGAAAGGGCACCATCTGCCCTCAGAAGCACACTCATCTGCAGTACATGCATAACCAGAAGAACAGTGTATCACTAAATGTATCAAGAAGAAAAAAAAAAAAAGTCCTAATCTTTACCACAACCACTCTGGAATTTTAGATGGCACCTGGCTTCATTCCAAAGACACATGGTGGAAGCAGATTTCAGATGGCTCTTTCAGAATCAATGGAATAAACGCCCCCCCCCTTCCATTACCACGTCTCAGGAGACAACCTCGCAGCAATATTATTTTTTTAATCTAGACAGTCCTGGTAATTTCCCCTTTCTCATCTCAGTCCTGCAACAGTCCTTATATTGCAGCAGCCATCTATTCCTTGGAGGCTGATTAGCAGGTTAGAAGTGCCGGTGCCAAAATCAACCAGAACTTCTCCAAAAGGCACAGGCAGTGCACGCAGCTTCACAGAGCTACCAACCGTCCAGGCACAAAACTGTCCAGGCAAGAGTCGATTCCCAGGGCGCAGGGAGCAGGACCCACTTCTCTGCCCCAGGAAAAACATGCAGAGTGAAATAATTCCTCCAAGTGAAGGCCATCCCTTTTGTTATAGCCGGGGGTCACAATGGACAGGAAGGCAATGCCAGCAAGAGAGAAGGGGGCATCCAGAAAATAACAGAACTTAAAGACACAGATTCCAATTGCTCTTAATGCTCTTCACAGACTGAAGCTTTCACGGTTTCCAAGGTTTCACCACGGAAATAAAGGCCCTAAATGTCCATTTCTTGGAGTAACACCTTTTTTCAACTTGTGTTAAGGAGAGTCCTGATTTTCATCAAAGAAATGCATTCACTTGTATACCAAAGCTAGAAACCCATTCAGTTTCAAGGACAGCTTAGAATATAGCTTTTCTCTGCACATTTGTACTATTTTATGTTAATGTTCCTTAAATGACACAGCAAAAGAGGCCCTGCCAAGTTTACCGGCCCCAAGATAGTAAAAGTAGCTACATATCAGCTCTTCTCTTTTCACCACCTTGTGCTTTCTCAGACATAGAATTTTCATTTGACTGAGAAGGCAGGGGAACATATAGGTCTAAAATGGCATTCTTTAATCAAAGCAATGATAAATGGTTTAATGAGCTATTGATTATGTAATAGCAAGGAGCAGCTTCACTTTTTATAAATGCCATGTTCAATAAAATGTTAGATTGGGCCTTTCATCATCATTGAATAGCTCGGGTCATTGGTTCAATATTTCATGAGCAACAGCCTCTTAGAAACCGCTAAAGAAATACTGACATCATTTCAAATTGCAATGAAATACATAACTCAGTAATAATCATATGTAAGTTACATTTTTATTACCAAAATTCCTGGCAAAATTAAAAGGTGTCCAATCTCCCTACTCGAGGCTTAAACGGCTTCATTTAACTTCTCAAACATGCCACCACATTTTTAGTGGATTGAAATCTATAAAAGATTAAACATTTATACACACACGAAAATTGCTGCTCGGCAGGCTTACTCTCCTCATTGGGGCTGCAAAGTTCAGTGGTTAACTATTATTTTAAGCTCAGCTGCCACATCACACAAAGTTGGCTCAGCACACAGAAATGCAAATTCACTGCATTCCACTGCTACACAGCATAGTACTACTGAATTTAATTAGCAAGGGGTAATTAACGAAGCTTCTAGTACTCTCAGTTGGAATTACTCCCTCAAAGACCAATTTAACTTGGTTTCCAGCTCCCTGCTGTACCAAACCTGAATTTTCTGATCCCTAGCGAAGAGCTGAAAGCCTAGCTAAGCTAACTATTAAGCCTTTCTTGTTAATCTCTCAAGCAGTCACAAACCTCGTGTGGTTCCTACAGTTTCCTTTTAGCCTCTACATCTGCACACTGCTGACATTTGAAGGGTGAATTACAAAAGCCACTGAGTGATCTAAAAGCGCGGCCCACTGGCTTTTAACAGGACTCCAGCTTGAGCTGCACAGAATTTTTTCGAAAAAGAGCATGCTTTACCACACGGCATTAGAGTGTTCTGCAAACAGAGTTACTTTCACACATTTTTCCTTCAGAAATGCAGAAGATTTCCGTAAACAAGACACAGGAGACTGCCACCAAGCCCACAAGTACTGACAGTAACTGCAAAGATAATTTTTTCAGAGCTTTCCCACTGAATTGCTTCTAAGTCTTGAACTCCTACTCTACACAGCAGTAGTTCATTAAAAGCCTTCTTCCGTTCAAATTGTCAAAGTCTAGACCGACATGCTTGAATAATGAAGGCTGCTTACACACACCCGTACCCACACATCTATACAGTGTGTACATACATTGCTATTGCATTTGATGAACCAAACTACAGCACAGCCCATACATCCAGATCTGTGGCGATTTTCCTAATCATTACTACAAAAAAGTAAGTTCCAAAGTGTTCAGGTGTAACAAAACTGCATCAATTAATACTCATCTATCACAAAAAATGAAACCGAGGACTACTGACCCTCCTTTTTTTGAGGAGAGCGCTGTTTTGCAAAGAACGCAGGTGTTTCCAACTCGAAAACATTTGGAAAGTCCACCCAGCCCCGACGAGAAGCAGAGGAACACATAACCAAAGAGATAAGCACGCTAAGATGCACGTACGCAGGCTGAGCCCGAGCCGCCCCACGCCCCGCGGAACGCAGCTCGGAAGGGCTCGCCCCAGCAGCGACCGCCTCACCCTTGGCCCTCGTATCTCGCCCCGCACGCTGCGCACACACCGAACAGCCCTGCGACCCGCGTCGGACTTACGAAGTCCCGCTCTCGGGCAGCGGCTGCCTCGGCCCGGGCCGCAGGACGCGCTCAGGCAGCCGCGCTCCC
>Ga0065711_1032382_pt1 | contig 27458 bp, 13 predicted proteins | sample Hoacrofraction12_FD_59098 | JGI IMG/M metagenome (GOLD analysis project Ga0065711, IMG submission 59098) | Hoatzin crop microbial communities from Cojedes, Venezuela - Epithelial fraction 12 v2 (version 2) | ecosystem: Host-associated > Birds > Digestive system > Esophagus > Crop | place...
TGGAGTCTCCTTCTCTGGAGATATTCCAGACCCGCCTGGACACGGTGCTGTGCAGCCTGCTGTGGGTGACCCTGCTTGGGCAGGGGGTTGGGCTGGGTGACCCACAGAGGTCCCTTCCAACCCCTACCATTCTGTGATTCTGTGATTCTGTGATCCCTAGGGAAAGAGGATGGGTTTCCTGTAGATTTGGAGGTAATTTTCTCTTGCTGACATCGTAGGCATATTTAATGAAATATTAATGGTCCTGCTTTTACTAGGAGTTTCAGCACAACCTAAATTAAGTCATTGGAAGAGAGATATTGTCCCATTAAGAACAGTAAAACTTTGTAAGCTCCCTTCCTGAAGAGTAGCTGTGGGCAGTTAAAGTGACAATCAATTGAAACAGGTGATCTTGCTTTATAAGTCTCTGAAGTGCGAAGTCCCAGCATGCCTGATGTATTTCATTTTAATTTCCTTTTGGAAAACAGAGCTGTGGTTAGCGGGGAACCTCACGCGCGCACGCACACATACACGCAAGAAAAGCCTTAGGAGTGCAGGAAAGGAGGAAATTATTTAACCCTTTCAAAAAGCTGCACAATTTCTTTAGCTAAGTAAAGAAAAATAAGCATAGATACTTTCTCCTTTAGTTCCTGTGTAAAAACAAACAACAGTCTTGCATAGCTAATAACTGTTAGGGCCCCTTGCTAATATCTGCTACAAGTCCTGAAAACCTAGTGAAAAATCTTTTTTTTTAAGTTTTCCTTCAAGCAACTTCTAAATCGGCAGCTCATGCCCTCTATAGGGGAAAAAGATAAGAATCATGTAATTTCATCTGATTTCCCATTTCCCAGCCATTTCTCTGACATCAGACCACACAGGTACATGGAGGCTCGTTATCAGATGCAGCTTACTGTGGTTTTCAGGTCTAATCTGATGTTTTCAAGATGGCAGTGCTCCCAAAACAGCATGGCAAAGAGCTGAGATGATATGACAAAAGACACAGTGATGACGGTATGTACCTAAAACATGTTCAAAAGAGAAAAAAACTTTTCAAAAGAGAAAACCCCTGCTTTGGCCCTATACTGAGATTATTTCAAAGAGATTGAGAAACTATAATAGGAATGAAAACCTTTTCACGATTTTCACATGTTTTATTGGAAACCAATAGTTTATGGAATTCATGAATATTATCAGAAGCATCCTGGTATGGGTACTCACCAAAAAAAAAGCAAAGACAAACGACTTATGACACCCTTACAGAGAGACCCACGAAAAGATAAATAGATAGCATTTCTGGTTGGAAGTTGATTAGATGCATTTATCTTTGTTTGTAGTGCTCTAAATTCTTATTTTTAAAAGAAAGACTGGATACTGGCCTCTTACAAGGTGACATAAAAGTCATGCACATAGTTGAATCTCAGGAATATATTTTTTAAAAATGGAAACAGATGCACAAATAAAAACTCCTGACAGTTTTATTATTGTATCTCTAGTATCACGGTTCAACCGCAGGCATGCGCTAAGCCAATAATTACTTCAATTTCATTGGAAAACAGATAGAGAGGTGCTGACGACATAATCAAGGACTGCAACAACTGTCCTACAGTTCTGGAAGTCGTGCTACATTTGGAGGAATCCTGCTGGTGTGTCTCCACAGGACAGGTCTGTTTATTTGCAGTATAGTGCAGTATAGAAAGAAACTAAACTTATATTTATTTTGCATATGTATATTGCATTTTCTAGCATGAAAGGAAGGCTCTCTATTTTTCCAGACCAATCAAGGAGAAAATTTTAATGGTCTAAACATTGACCCCTTCCTGGTTGACAGCAGCTTTTGAAGCCCAGACCCAAAGTCAGCTACGTTAGACAAGGTTCCTTCTTGTCTCATCGTTTCTCAAGGTGAAGGAACAACACAGCTTGTCTATGCCCCAAGGAAATTCAAAGCAAGCGGCTCCCACATGCTACATTTAGTGCTGGTGCCCATCACCAGCAGAACTGTGAAAGGCTTCTTTAGATTTAGCAAGCTAAATGGGGTATATCAAGTTGAAGTGGTTTAGAAATGTTGCATTCAGTTTTTGAGTAGGTGGTGGAAAGTGAGGAACTTAAAGATTAAGGCTTGAAAGGCAAAACTTATGAAGTCTTGCTTTTCAGGTATAAAAAACAAACAAAACCTGCACACTCAGAGAGCTCAGACCTGACTGCATCCTGCAGCAGTGAGCCCCGCTGTGATCCAAGAGCTGATCATCTGAGGATGCCTCTGTGTACTATCCCCGAGGAAAACCCCCATCTGCATCCTCATGGGGCAGCTACAGAAACTACTGCTGGGCCAGACATGTAGTGGGGATACAAAATTTGCCTTCACAAGACTCATAAAGAAGGATAATGGCTGGAAAGGCAAAGAACAGAAAACTCAGTTTATGAATAAGAATTCATGCTGCACATGAACAAACCAAAGTACCAGATAATACCCAATTCTCCTTCGAAGCCTGGCTTCTTTGTTGTAAGGCATGCACTTGCTCTCCAAAATGTCACCTGCAATAACCACTACATAAGATACCCTGTCTTTGTAAGTGTGCATAAGAATTAGGGACAAGGTTTTACTGACAGTTTCTATGCTGGGCAGAAACAGACGTGTTATCTGTTCTCTAAACTCAGGTAAGCAGGGAATACCTTGAACCTAGTGATTTAGCTCTTCTTTTTTTATACTTCTCTAGCAAGGCTTCATGTTTGAAATCTCTTGGTGGGAGGAGCAAAACACTCAGATTAGTACCCAGAGTAAAAAAAGACAGTGAGTTTAGAGACAAAAGAGTAAAAAAGATTGTGAGTTTAGAGACAAAGTTTAGAAGTCCTGGGCTATGAATACAAGATTGCAGTTCAAGCTTGGTAGCTCTCAAGCTTAAATGCTAGAAATAAATATTTCTGAATTTGTGATAGGGATTAAATTCTGGGAGCTCAATTTATCAGGCCTTTTTCTACATGTCTAGTCTTTATGAGGGTACAAACTATTTCAGAGCAGCATTAATAGTGCATTTAAGGTATCAATGTCTGTGCTATTACTAGGCTAATTCTTAGCAGGTTCAAAGAAAGATTTCTTGTATTGGAAGGCTGCTTTTCCTGTGTTTATTATAGAGAGCAGTTTATGTATTTGGCAAAAATAGTGTAATTAAAGGAAGAAAATTGATTAGAATGACAAACAATGCTACAAGCAAACCTCACAGTGTTTTACTCCTAGGCCAGACCAGTAAGTGAAAAGACTGGTCACAGCTGGAGCTAGTTCGTGGACAGATCAGCACAGGAGCCTGAGCACCCTGGTAGGAGCAACTGCACGGCAAAGCAAACCCCCAGTACAATCCCCCTCCTGGGCTCTGCCTGGCTTCAGCTCCTTGGAGACCTGCTTGTGGCGAGAGCTCTGCTCTACCTGAGCAAGCTTGGAAAGAGTTTGTCCCTGTGAAGTGTTAGTACTCAGGTGCGAAGGGGAGGTGCTCAGGTATTCAATTCACTATGAAGGTATTGAAATCTCCAGCTTCTCAGTGGCCTCGTTAGTGAGGATGTTTCGTATTACAGTGCCTGAAGCCATGAGTGTAGTCTGGATGTTTAAATCTGAGAAAGCTTCTAAACCAAGAGAGGAAGAGGCAGTAAGAGAAGAAATAAATAAAAATGACTAAACACAAGATAATTCCTGATGGTATTATATGAAGAATTTTATATTCCTAGCCAATTTACTGGTGTGAGATCTTTCCGGAACAGTCTTTCTAGGAAAAAAACCCAAATTGAGCTAGAAAATCTTATTCCTGCTGCTCTCCTGCAGTTCTGCCCTTGAAAGTGCTCAGAAATTGTCTTTTAGTGAAACAGTTTCAGCCCTTTTTTTTTTCATTCGATGCTGTAGTGATGCTGCAGAAACATCTCCTCCTCCTGTATCACTTGTGGGCCTGTTTATGAGACCAGAGAGCAGCATGGGTATAGGCAAGTGGAAAATGATAAGGATGTAACAACTTTCTTGGAAAGTTTGGCTCAGCTGCTTCTGTCTTTATTCAAGCAATTTGTCTTCTTTAATGCATGTGAGGACATGCACATCAGCAATGGTTTTTGCTGTGCTGAAACAGCACTGTTCTGGCCAGCAGTGAAATGCTGTATCACGATAGCAAAGTCTGGAGGAGCATCCTGTCCCCTGGCAACTGGAAAAAAAAAAAACAACACCATAACGTGTTAAAGCTGCCTAAATCGGGATGGAGTGCGGACTAGAGTCGTGGGCAGGAAGTCAGGAGTCAGAGCCTAGTGAAACCTATTAAGATGGAAAAAATGAAGTAATCCAGTACAGTAGGCTATTCAGGTCTGAAAACAGTGAAGTAGGAAAGGCAAAAAGGACAGGGAGATTGAAATTCAGATGAAATTCAAGGGTCTCTGTGCAGCAGCTGTAGATCATGTCTGGCAAAGCAAGTGTTTATTTGGACAATAATAGCCTTGAAGCCTCCTGATAAAACCATCTCCTCACACTTCAATCCATAATACTGCCAAAGGTTTCCTTAAGTATTCCCTTCTACTGGGACGTAAACCAATCTCTGCTCCAGCATCGGGGCTGTCATTGTGTATGGAGAGCGGAAGCGGGGTATGAAAATGATTTCCCTTAAAGTGGGCAGGCAGAAAAATGAAAGGGGGGGGGAGGAAGGGTCAATCTTTTGTTAATTTTTTTTATCCACATCTTTAATTATTTCCTTGGAAAAACAAACTAAGTGATGGATCCTGGGCTTCTGAGGAAACAACAGAGGAAGCAGCCTGTTTTCTGAAGGCCCCTTGCCATGTGGCTGCTGCTGTGTGCCTTTTGTCTCACTGGCTTCCTGAACATGGATGGAAAGCGTGTCCCTCTCACGATCCAGCTTCACTTCGCCGCCGCCCTCCCTCTCCCTCGTCTGCCTTTGTACAGTTGATAGGAGAAAGGAACCAGCTGCAAAAAAGCCTTTTCATGTCTATCATGCTCCTTGACCCCCCTTCAACACCTTCTTACGCCCATTGGGATTTTCCTGATTTCTAATGTTACGTTATGGCAAGCTCCTTCTGCTGAACTTGAAGGGAGTTTGGTCTTGGAGTAACAGCTGGCTACACAATTTTAGCACAGTTTTTAGGGAGAGAAAAGAATTCTGATCCATTTTATCCTCTGCTAAGCAATTCAACTCAGGTCTCCCAAAATAGGAGAACACAGAAACTGGTATTGAGTTTAAGACATAAATGAATTAAAACAAGTCTGGCTTTAAAATCCAGGCTTAAAATTAAATATGGAAATTCATAAAACATGTGGATGAATATTAAGAGCAAATTCCACACTGTACTTAGCTGCCTTGTAAAGTACTAGGTGCCTTCAGCTCCTTGAAGCTGTTGTTTAAAAAAAAAAGCCCAACATAATCACAATTACAGAATTCTCATCTCATGGTGGGGGGGGAAATATGAAAGAAATCAAGGTACTGGCTGCCAGAGAAGTGATTCTGTTCTGTGATTTACCTTTAGGTTATGATGCTACTAGAAAAAAACAGCTAATGTTGTTTTCTGGAGGAACTGGAAAGAATAAAGAAAAGTATGCCTTAGAGTAATGCTGCAGATTTTCCTATGGCTGCCAACTGTCCTTCAGGCTTTTTTTTTTTTTTTTTTAATTTTTAATTTCCCAACAGGAATGTTTATGAAGAAAGAAATGCTGCCTCTTGATGCGTTTATATGAAAAGGAGGCTAGCTTTTAACGAACCCCCCCCCAGTCTCAGTGACACTTTTTTGACAGATGAATATAATTTACATCTAGAAGACAATACGTGGTTCTGTAGTTTGACATAAAGGTTAAATTTCACCCTGTTGCCTCCTACCAGGACCAATAATCCTCTATCTAGCTAGAACATCACTACTAGGAAGGTATCTGCTCTCGACCTGAAGCCAACAAGACCTTGAGAACTTGCTGCTTCCTTAGCAGTTCCCTTTGCTGATCACACTAATCTTTCCCTATCAGATTTAGGCTTATTCAGCAATTGGTGCTTTCCTTTTGTGAAGGTATTTATACAACATTATCATGCTACTTCTCAGTCCTCTTTGACAAACCTAAACATGTCTCTCTGAAAGGCTTTTTCTCAGGGTCTCTGGGGTTTTTTTGTACCTCTTTCCTGCAATCTCTGCAGCTTTTTTCAACACACATCTGTTTTAAAATCTGGATACCAGAATGGGATCAATCTCCCCAACACTCACCAACAATGTACATAATAAAAAAGACACAGGCCACATTGCAGGAAAGCCGTCAGCACGCTGCAGTGACCAATATATAATATATCAACCTGAGCTGCAAAGATCTAAGCTTGATTTAGTATCTTTTATGAGCTGTTGCTACGGAAATGGACCTCCCGAAATAAAAGCTGTGGTCATTGATGGTCTATATTCAGAAAACACCAGTGGAGCTGTTATGAATATGCACTTCAATACAAAAGCTAAGGAAAAGAATGGCAAAAATAGAAAGCCTTGGAGGAGGGTATCACTAAATCTTCCTGCTTTATCTTATTTTTTCCAAAATCTATGAGCTGCTGCTTTATCTTATTTCTTCCAAACAGGGAACTCAAAAGTTATCAGAGGTCTTTTGGGATAGCTAGTTTTGTGCAGGTTTGGCTTGTGTTAATGTTTTGCATTTTGGTTTTGGCTCCTCTGATGGGTGGGAAGTCTGTTAGCATTTTTCATGTCTCTATTCATGAGATCTGCCAATGATTTGGCCAACCCGATGCTGGGCACTGCTGCGGGGTTACTGTTTAGTCTATTGAGGTATAACTCAGATCCGTCTTTCCCTTCCTTTCCACTGAAGCTGGCCATCGTGGCCAGCTAAGCTGGCGGAACGGTAAACGACAACTATTACAAATGGTCGCTGGTGGTTCCTTGGACACCCAGAGAGTTGAGTGTATGGAATGGGGCAGGATGTTTCTGGCTTCTTACAAATATTTCCATCACATGTCTTTGTAGGTAACTGACAAATATACTTAAAGAACCACCGTCCCATCCAACTAACCTGAGCAAAGACTGTTAAAATTTATTACATATTTCTCCTACCACAGTATTTCCCTTTCCATTTTTGTTACTGAAAAAAATACTTTCATCTGAAAGTAGGAGAATATCTTTCCCTTTTCTAAAAATCTCCTGCTTTATATCAAATTAGAGACTAAAGCTAAAATAAGTTAAGGGGACTAATTGTCCATTTTTCATGGTGCTGATCATGTTGAGAGGCTGTCATATTCCTCTTGCAACCATTAGGTTTCTGACTCGGAAGGGCATGATATTTGGGTTACTTGCATATCTATCTCTACATTTCTAAAAACCACTTTACCAGTCTCATGGAAATAAAAGATCAAATCAACTGCTGAGTACAATCAATACAAGAACATACAAATTAAATGAAATTGCCACTTCAGTGTTGAAGCAGACAGAAAAATCTGTTACTCCTGTCCAGAGTTTGGCCCAAAACAGGAGGAATTGAAATAAAGTCCAGCACTTTTCTTAGCAATCCAAAATACACTAGAGATAAATAATCTGCAATTTTCACCTTCACATTTTTTGTGAATGGTGGATTTGGCCTTTGTAAGTGTTAGCAAAAATTCTAGCATGTACATGGAATAATTCAGCAAAGAAATTGGTCCCAACCATCATCTGAGCAGTGAGAAAACAAACACAAGTGGATTAACATAATTGCTTAATCAACAGCATTCAATGAAGGGCCTGCAAGTGTGCTGAATTAATCATCTCATTGTGAGATGCATTATAAGTAATGAACATAATGAGAACTTTGCACAGCTGGGAACTATTTTAATCCATTAACAAGCAAAATAAATAGGTCTAGAAGAACAGCATTTCATTTTTTTTTCGCACTATAACTAGCTTTGATATTAAATTTGGGGGTTAATTTAGAGACATTAAAGGAGGAATCATCTTCCAAATCTTCTGCATCCGCAACTACAAATGACAGCTCTCTTCACAGGAATATATTCCCTCAGCCAGGATTAATGGATTCTGTCTTTCACTGGTCATTGTAATATTTTTAGTGAAATCAGTAGGCTTTCACTAGGAATGCTGCACAAAATATTCTGCATGTTGAGTTGACAGTACACACCCAAATCCTTTCACTGGGCATCATGATGTTGCTGAAGTTGAAGATCTGTAGGGAGGTTTGAATACCATCTTCTCTTCCCTGTATACCTGGCTTAGTCCAGTTAGAAGGTTGGTGGCCTCCACTGTGACCCTCCTGAACAGCAGATGAAGCTGAATCTTGAATGTTTCAAACATCAAGGTACTGTTTGCATGGACTCTGACCCCTTGGGACAGGTAAAGCCTTGTGGGGGGGGAACCCAAAACAATTTCATATGCTTCAGGAGAAGAATATTTGAAAACAACATGAGTCTGACGCGCTTTGCATGCATCTCCAAACGGTGGTGTCAGATTATGTTCCACAAATGCTCCTTTCACACCAGCTGTACTGCTGAAGTCCTGCTAAATATGCGGGAATTTATTGCAGTTCTTTAAAGTCTGATGTCTTCAAAGGCAATATTTATCCAGAGTCATCACTGACCTGTGATGACTCAATCAATCGCAGACTGGCAAGAAAAACCAACTTACTCCAAGGGATTTAGGAGACAAAGTGCTCCCTTCTGGCTAGAACTAATACATCTCTGTTCCAGTCCTCAAGGTTCACTGTTGGAGAACTATGCAACATCATCTCCCCCGCTCCAGCTGGCCAATATTTCACTAGATTACTTTAGGTAACAGCAAATATGTGGACACATAAAGCACACATAATACTCTCTCTCCATTTCTTTCAAGCATTATTTTCCCCTTTAAGAGCATGAAACTGAAGACAAAACATATTGAAACAGGATAAAGCAAATAGTCATCAGCATGTTACGTGGTTTGGCAAACATAGCCAAGGGAAATTTCTTATCTGTAGACATCCTCCTCCAAATCCACGCTGTCTCCTCCATGTGGTGTGTTAAATACTGCAAAAATCCTGAGCTGATCCTCACATAACTGATAAGGAAAATATCAGTGGGTTTTTTCCCCTTCCTGAAGTGCGATGTTCAGAAAGGGATGCTATCCAGCCTGGAAATGCTTGAGGAAAGTACTTAATGCACGAGCTTTGAAAGAAAACAGAGTTACATCTTGATCACCACATTGAATTTCATTTGGCTACTGAAATCAGGAAGGATTTTTTCTTATTTGCGAACAGTTGGCAAACAAAATTCCCAAATAACCAGAAGACTAAAAATGGTTCTAAGTAACAAATACTAACTCTTAACAAAAATCATAATTTTAGAGACAATCTTTACAATATTTCTCTTATTGGATATACATATATAGAGGGAGTATCTTCTCAGGACACATTTATGGCTGCTATGATTAGTCTTCATGGAAATTTGAATAATAAAATAATCTGAAGATTAAGTTATATTTTATAGTTTAACCTTCCCTCAGGTTAAGACAGGGTATTTTGAATCATTTTATCATTGTTGACACAACTGAGCTTTGTGATGGGGCTTTCTTGGATGTTTTGACTTTCTAAAATGGAAAAGAAGTACTCTGGCTTTTCATTCAGGTTTTGGGTGCTATTACCTGGAAATTATATTGCTGATCAGTTTATCATGGTTGATAATCTCTGCTAAAGCAGTTTTAGGAAAAGATTGTTATCAGCTTGGAAAGACTGATAAAATGTAATGTTGCTACCGTAAAATTGTCTTGTAAGTAGGCTCCTATGTTGGTAGACAAACATAAAATGAAGGAATAAATAAAGATGGTAGTTAAGTAGGTATTTGCTTTGGAGGAAGAAGTTCTTCTTGCAGTCAAGAATAATGTTGCCTGTGCACATATTGCAGAATATGTCACTCTACCTGAAAAAATGTTCCATGCACAACCCTTCTGATTATAACCCCAGTAGCCAGCATAGGCACGTCTCCCACCAAAACCAGATTGCACAGACAACACCGGGTTGCATATACACTGTAGTAATTAATCGTGATAAGTTGGTTGCAGTATGCAAAATACAGGGTGTCTGCATTAAGAACAGGAGAGGCTCAAATTTTAAAAATCCTCTAAAAATGAGTTTCCCTGCACCTGAAACCGAAGTAACAAAAACTAGGTGTGAAATTTGGCATTTGAACAACACTTCCTACTTTGCAGCCAACCTCGAGGCTTTAAAATTTGTTTTAATTTTACATTAGAACAAAACCCAAACCTGTAAAATATTCTCACAAATCAGAATGGTGTCAAACCGTATGTTTGGGGATGGAAAGAGACAGGCTTTAAATGCCATATTTTATTTCTGAGTGACTGGAAAGGCAAGGCCAACATTTTTTTCCCCATAAAGATTTTAATTAAACTACAATGCCTTCCCTAAATATTTAGACTTGGCAAACCAGGGTATTCCGGTAAGAGAACATTTTGTAGAATAGCATCTAATAATATCTAGAACTTCATTCTAAAAATCATAGTTAAGCTAACGTATACAGTAATATGTGGAACTCACCACACTAAAAGTTCTACTCACACATCTTTCCAGAAGTAGGTTTTCTGTACAAAAATATCTGAGAATAGTGATTGTTTTAAAGCTGCCTGCCTGCTGAGCCTGGGCTAAAAGCAGTTTACATAATTAAATCTTAATGCTCTATTATTTAAGCATAACAGGAAAAGAGGAAAAAGGCCTGTAGAGAAGCTGTTGCACTTTCTTCTGATGTACAGCAAAGAACTGAAAGGTTGTTAGCCCAGATTTTGCTGGTTTTCTTCTAAGTGGTACTCTCAGGTTAAATTCTCGTAAAACTGATTCTTCAGATTCTCCAGTTCCTGGAGAACAAATGCCTAAATGATCTCGCCAGGGACAACATACGAAAAACATAGTTATTGTATAGGTAACAGATACTTGGCCAAGTTAAGGTGTTTTGTAGTTGTTAGTAAAAATCTAAGGCAAGAATACACAGAGTTTACAGAAAAGCTTGACTACTGATAGTAAGGATCTTACATATTCATTTTGAAAACAGGCCAGTTCAGGTGCCTTGTTTGCAGTGTAGTGGTTCATTCTGTTGTATGAAAAGGGAAACGCTAGGGAACTAAATGACAAACTTGGCCTTTATTGTATTTTTTTTTTCATTTTCAAAGGACCTCAGATAGAGAAGCAATATTCAGATATCATTTATGATGGAGCAAGGTCCAAAAACTGAACTTGGATAGTTTCTTTCAATGGTTCTGTTCACCCCCTCTACAAGACCCAGCTGGCATCTCTGCAGCCACCAGGATTTCTGGTGCAAGCTATGCCAGAGAGGCAAGTCAGCCCACAGAGTGATCGGGAAAGACCACGCTACCACCAGAAAGTCTCTTATTTTCCCATTGTTCTGAAAGAGCAGGACTCAAAACTGCCTTCCTTCTGTGCCAAGCCACTGGTCGCAGGTCAGCACAGTCCATGGGGTGCATCTGGGAGGCTGCTGGACCATCTTCAAGCTCATTTGGTTTCTGTAAATGCTGGAGTACTCTTGACATGAAACTTTTGGAGACACAGTTAACTTGGCCACAGCACACTAATAACAGGAAACCGCTGCCAAGATTTTAGTATTTTCTTCACATACTCCTTCTGTAAGGCTGGGAGACATTTGTTCACGATTTGGTCGTACTCTTACTAATAACTACAAAGGGGACGAGCTATTTTCAGTTACTCCATTGTGATCTGGACTTGATCCCTCTTCCCACCTAAAATCCTTCTGCCTTGCTTTAGCACAGTTTAACACTCTGACAACATGGGTTTAAGATATTTAGGGAGCCTGAATTCCAGTATCCCCATACCCATTCTCATGACTCGTTTTGGAGGCAGAAGTTACCTGAAGCTAGTGTTGCTGAAGCACCTTGACAGAAAAGTGCTCACTCTTTTTCCCCTCTGTTTCTGATCTGAGCAAAGACTGCTGATTTCAGGGTAGATCCTGCACTCTGATGTGGATCAGTCAGAAAGGAAACCTGCTACCGGGGCATGTTCCAATGGCAAACCTGTGCACTCCGTGCCACACGTGCATCTGACACATGTATTTATACCAGACAAATGATGTGGAGTTTCACTCATCACTGCCCTCTGAGTACTTCTTACATGAAGCCTTCTGCATGGCTGCACTCTCTTGTAAACCTTCCTAACAAAGATTCCCCAGCCTTTCTTTACCCCCTTCTCTCTGTATTTTTTCTCCTTCCTGCTGCAGGCTTGTGGTGCTTTATCTCCATGCTGGGGCTGTGCCTGATGAGGCCTCTCGGAAGGTCCTTCCTTTCTGGCCCATATTCACATTGGTGAAAAACATGCCTCTCCCGAGCCTTTGAGCTGAGCTGAAGGCGGATATGAAGTCAACAAGTATAATATGAAAATAAATAAAAATCCAGTTCAAACAAACCACTTGCCTCAGTAAATAGCTTCTGGCCCCCTTTCAGGACTGCCTAGCAAATCTTCTTAGCTATCTTGTTTTCAAACAGCTTGAAGGCCTAATCCTTCAAAGCTTACCTTGTTTTGGAGCACTTAATTCAGCTCACACAGAAATTACTCAGATATTATTGTGTATCGATGATTCATGATGGCTCTGCTGGAAAATGAAAGCTAAGGAGTCTAATCAATAAAATAATTTAGTCTCTTTGAACTAGTTCCAGGTCAATTTTTCTTGGCAGTTTTTTCACTTCCTGAATTATACTGACCAAAACCATGAATAATGATCTAAAATTACACAATATACAGAAACCATCTGTTAGATAGAAACTGGAAGGGTGATGTCATCAGGCTACTTCTAATCTGAAGCTCGTATGTTGCCAGTGATGATGTCATGGGCTTGGCAACTCACTGGTTGAGTTGGTTAAGCGTGAGTAGCAACGTGATTTTCTCCCAATTCCTACCAAACGAATTCACTTGTGCTTCTTATCTATGGAAGAAATGGAAGCACTGTACACTTATATAATTCATCCTACCTATAGGATAGTGGTGTTAATGGAACCATAAATCATTTAGAGACAGTTCATCATCAAATTAGAGCCAGACCAAAGTGTCCTGGACTTCCATGATGTTCTCCCTTACAGGTTTCATCCTGATCTCTTGGGTGTTTAACCAAACTGTTGTTTTTAACTGGCTACCCTGTTTTGGTGTGTTTCAGGCATGCCAGATACGTATAGAAGCAACTGCCAATTTCAAATGCTGTCCTGGATGCTCTGGTTTGATTCCAGTGAAAGCTCCACCAGGCCTCATACACTGGATTAAGTCCAGTCACACTGAGGATCACAGAAAAATTCCATATAGTTTAAATGCAATGAGCATTCTCAGTTGAAATTCTTTCCCCATCGCAGTGATAATGTAAAAGTACATGGTAAACTGGAGCCAAAGCTTATCTACCAGTGGGTTTGGACTGACAGTATCCATTGGCAGTTGCAAGGGAGGATTAAGGACTTCCATAGGGTGCAGAACTGTGGAATAACTTGTCCATGCAGCGAGTCACAGTCTGATGGCTGCTGGAGGCTGTATTAGACTGAAGCATGAAGCTTGCTGTCCCTTTGAAATGTTAGTTGTTATTACCACCCTGATGCCTGTTTGAAATGACTGTTTCCCCCGAGTGTTCTTCCTTCCCTCATGTCAGAGGAGGTGTCTCCTACCACCTAACAGTGCTCAGCCAAATGACAGGGACAGAGGTTGCATATTTTATCTTCGCTTTCATTGAACCTAAAAAACCCAATCTCTTTGTGACTTCTAGGAGAGAACACCAGCACATTAATTTTTAGAATGTAAGCAATCATGCTTGGTGTTTCACATATCCTCCAAAGACAGTCTTTAAAAGATCTAAGTTTCATTTGAACTTTGTATAAAATTTCACTTAATCTGTGCTTGTTTATCAAGCTGTGTAATTTAATTGCTCTAAGTGCTTGACAATGTATTTCTAGTTAGATAGAAATCTGTAAACACTCAAATTTCTTATTTTAACATTATTTTCATTATGCCTTTACGGCTTCATAAGATAATAAAATGTTAGATTTTCTTTCTAAATGCAACAGTCCTATGCACATCATTTTAAGGAAAGTTCAGTCACAAAATTCCTAAGTTCTCTTTTTTAAACCTGAAGCAGCTACTTCTGACTTGCAAGTACAAATTCACACCAGCTTACATAAATAAGTTGTCCCACAAACTGCTGGTTGTTACCGAAAAAATCTGAAAGTGCCTTCAATCAGTTAAATACTGCTTTGAACGTATTAATATCAGAATTCAAATACGAATCCATACACAAATCTGTGTACAACAGATGAAACGGGATTTTAGAAATATCTCACTTTGCTATTTCTGTCTGCTCTCTGCTCTGTCAAGATCTTCTGTATTTCACCCTTTCAAGCTCAAACTGCCAACAGGCTCTCTAGTGATAATAATACATTCTAGTTTTATCTATGACAAATATAGGTTAATCAGTTTTATGTACAGAGAGTTTATGTCCTTCAAGATGACCACTGTCACAACAATGTATGGTATTTTTGATGCCTTTTCAAAGCATCAGGTAATAATTTCTGTGAGATGAGAATGTGTATTCAAGCTGATGGCATGATTCTGTAGCCCCAAAATCTATAATGGACATATCTCCAAATGGCAATGAATTACATTTGACTTGTTACAGCCTCATTCTTTCTCATTTTATAGGGCAAGGAAGAATTAAAAAGGTCCATCTTGAATCAGAAAGCAAAGTAGGCTGTGCTTTCTTCCCTGAAGGAATCAGGATCTGCCATTGCTTAGCAAGCTCAGTAGTAAATTTACCATTTTCTGCATACCCTGCTAAAGCCCAGAAGCATCTAACCTAAGAGCTTGCCACTGAATCAAGGCTTTTGTTAAAGTCCTGTTGATGGAAATCTGTGTTCCCACTGCCCCAGCTTACTAGATCTCCATGGCAACCACACAGTTGATGCCTGCCCAATATTTTCATTGGCAGTCCATCAAAGCATTTGAGAATGTGCAAAGTTTGGGGCAAGAGAGGCAATCCGTGCTGCCTCCAGATACCAGGTCCCATGTTGCTTTGTGACGGGAAGACACCGGCTGCATTTGTGACAACAGCTTGGTCAGCAAGGGTTTTTTCTTTGCCTCCTCTTACAGTTGTTTACCATGTATCCTTTGTTAAGAGGGGTTTTTTTTGTTTTTTTACTTGAAGACTGAAAAATACTTGGAAAAGAAGTCTCAGGTTTTCCTTCTAGAGCTCCCCAGAGCTTACAGTCCCTGATTTCCACCCATTTTCTATCAAAGCACCAGTACAGGGAATCTCACCGATGCATATATCCCTAGGGGACTGCAATTTCAAACCCTGTCAAGTAACTTTATAATTTAATGAAATTTTGACAAACAAAAGCAACCGTATGTTTACAAAACAATTCAATCTGACATTCACACATTCGCATGTCGCTTTGGCTTAGATGAGAGATACGCTGGAAGGATACTTACATTACAGCAACCAAACTGTGTCAACAGTCTTGTGTTACATCTGCAGTACCGGATCAGATTTGAAAAGAACCTTGACTAGGAAGGAAGCCCGGATTTGTTTTAAAGTCTGGCAAATTTGAAAGACCCGCTTTAACAGCAGTAGAATAATAAATACCTTTCAAGCATACTATATATTTAGGGGATACAGTCAAGTTGATTTAGGTCCCAAATTTAGGTTTGCTAAAGCAAAAGAAGAAAAGAAAAATTGGGTTTTTTACAAGGTAAGATTGTTTCTTTTATCAAATATTTAGACTCGCATTCTGCAGCGGCTTTTCATAGACACAGTTAACATTATGTGTGTGAAGAAACCCATTTTATTCCGTGAGGTTACTCAGGTAGGTAAAGTTTAGATTTCACATATTTGGCCTCAATGTTTCAGTGTTAAGCAGGAGCTAGTATTATCCTAGAAAGTGTGTTCTGAACCTAGTAATTCAGAATGTCAGACTGACGGATACCTCCGAATGCTGCAACTTGGATGATGCTAACATCCTCACCACTTGGTTCTGGGTGTCAAAATGCTGTACAGAAAGTCAGCTATCGATTAATTAAAACAAACCCTGCAAAGCACTCCCCTAACAAAGATCATTTGACTGTGTTCCTCCTCCTACAAACAGCAACAGATAGCATTTTTCACCCTTTTTTTTTCTTTCCAAAGAAATTCTGAGTATCTTGATTTCTACCACCCAAAAAAACGGGAGAAAATGCTCATCTTAATTTCCCTTTTTGGGGGAGGGGAGAGAAATATACATCTATAAATCTGTAGCCCTTTCGGGACTTCAAATGCTTCACTTATCTGGTATTGTAAACTTGGAGCTGTAGAGTAATACTCACCAGACAAGTCATAAATCATGACTAAAGACAGGTGCAATAAATACCAGTGTCAAAAAGTTACAAAGTAAAATTATATTGTTTTGACAAGACGTCCAGATGCGTTGACAACAGAGCAAGTAAATGGTCTTTCTCTGAGAGTCTGTACTAGTGCAGAGGAGGCCGAGGAAGAAGAAAAAAATCTAAAAGACCCAAGAAAAATAACTCAAAAGCTTAAAGGCTTATCATGAAAACTATGTAACTACTGCAAAACACCTACAAACACATTCATTTTCTGCATGACTCTTCCTCTTCTTTCTCTAGCAATCCATCTCAAGAGAGTGCATCCCCTTCTATACATTTTTTTTTTCCTGGTTTGCTTTGCCATTTTAGATAAACAGTGATTGACAAAGAACTATTTCTCTTTTTTGCACTGCACAATATCCACATGTATTCTGTTTAACTAGGTATTCCTATCATTGCAATAGCAATTGGGTAGCTTTAATACATTTAATGTTACTGCTCCTCATCACGAGATGTGAGTTCTTTTACATGCAAAAAGCTGGGACAGAAAATCCATTTCAGCTCACCCTCCCCATTCAAGAAATCAGCCATGTGCTTAAGCGTCTTTCTAAATAGGTTTGGGGTTGCTTTTATACTTCCTGCTAACATGGGGCCTTCATGATTTTCTGATCTTAGGCCAGAAGGTTCACCAACTTCCAGTTTCAAATTTTAAGTAATTTGTCAAAGCTCAGGGAGAGGTAACATGGAAGGCATATCTTCTAAAACCCACCCAAATGGCCGACCCATGAGGCTGCCTCTAATTCCTTGCTTGTATGCCATCCTGCTGATATTGGTAACAGATATGCCAGGATCTTGGATCTTGGATTTTCTGTAATTTCCATGTATTTGCCAGAACACTTCTGTGACATTTTCGTCAGAGTATTCTTGCTGAATTCTAGTAAGAGTTTTAGAATTAACCTTGCGATAAGCCTGGATTTTTTTTGCTTCCTGTATTTCACTCTTAAATCCTGAGGAGTAGAATTCAGTTCTTGGAGGAGATGAGCACCAAGAAAGTCTTCCATGTGGCACGTTAATTAGTGGAAATACTCTCATGCTACCTCACCAAGAGTTGCTAGAGCTGTATCGCGTAGCTGAACTAACAGATCCATCTCCGTACAGCGATGCAGCGCTCAGCCCTCCCGAGGAATTAGGTGCATTAAACCAGGTGGAGCTTTCTACCAGTACAGTTAAACTTTGCTTCGTTCCCTGATTTAACGAAGGTATTTGCACATGTCTTCACATTTTTCCAAATGTGTACAGATTTATGCAATTTTGCCTGAGATAAATTCCAGTGGTGGAATCTTAATATCGAAAGCAAATCTTGGTATTTCTGCTCAGGCGAAAATTTCACAGTGTTCATCAGTGGCCTATGAAAGGATGCTGCTTTTGGTTCCTGAAACCGGGCTGTGATGTAGAAGGTGGTAGGACTGCTGAGGCTTGGACTGCCGGGCCAGACATCAGCACCCTGTAAAACCAAGCCAATATGTTTCTGCTGAAAAGAATGCGCTACCATAAATGAAGGCACTTGAAGGTCAAAGGTCATTGTGAGTAATTAGTCCAGGCCATTAAAGGAAGAATAAAAATCATGTTTTACAAGCTGATAGAAAAGAAAGTTAAAAATATGCCTTAGAGGAAAAAAAATCCAGCGCCACATGGTTGATTGTGTGCATGCGTGTGCACATGCACGCATGAGTAAGGACATGCACACATATATTTTCTTTATGAAAGTCTGCCTCTGGCCCACTCTATGTATACATGTTCCATTACCACTCCGCTGAAATTCTGGGGAAAAAGTAAATTGTCCTGTGTTGTATATAGTATTTTAAAAGCTACCTTTAATTTGGTCAAGTCTTTTTATCATCATATTATCTCCTTCCTCCATCTTAAAATCTGTTTGACACTGGAAAAATACACAAAGTTTGACAGCTGGGATAAAGTGAAATCTGAATATATCCTTGGTAAATGTTGGCCATTTCAAAGGAGCTCTCGGGAGATCTGGAGGGATGCTGTGCTGTAAGAGTACAAACAATCCACAAAGGACAAGCAGCCCATTGCCCACTAGCCTGATGGATGAGTGACCCATTAAAGAGTCTCTTGGGGCTATACAGTTGCCCATTTTACTTAAATGAAATCAAATATGTTTAAAGCTGCGCAGGCTATGCTACAGTTGCTAAATTGTATAAAACAGGAAAATCCTTTTAGACAACTTAGAGAAAAATACAGATTCAACTGTTGCAAGATGGTACTTCAGTTCCACACCAGTTAACAGTGCCTACAGGTTGATGTGCCGAAGAATGTAAACACACTGTAGTGCAGCATTATTTTATTTTTTTTCTTCTTAGACATATCAGTAATTAAGGCAATTCCAAGAAATTCTTCAGGATGTTCCCTCTGTCAGGCTCGTATTTGCCTGTGTGGAGAGAAGGCAGGGGTATCCAAAGCAGTTTTGTTCCAGAGGACTCTGAGCACTGTGGACAGCCCCACCGTCACCACTGACATCTCCTGCTAAGCGCAGCAGAAATTTAAAAAGCATATGATTCTCTGAGCCCTGTCACGAATGACTCCCTGAACAGTTGCACTGACAGCCTCGAAATAGTTACAACAAAAAAAAGTGAACAACTTATCTAGAGTCATTTCAGGAACTAACTTGAAACACTTTTCATCCACTTCCTCCCAATCCTATCCCAAATCAACTAATATCCACTACTTCCCTATCACTGATGCTGGATGTAGAGAGGGTCTCTCCATGACAGGGGTCAGGGATAACACCTTGCGTTAATCAGCTTTAAGATGGTTTCCAGTTCTTCCTGAGACCGCACCGCTGTAGAGGAGTCCTGTCAGCAGCAATTACCATGCAGATCTTTCAGAAGAAAAGGGACCTATTTAGGCTATTTGCCTCTCCAGTGTTCCCAGATCCTTCTTCAAAATGAAAAATGCCATTCTATAATTTAAAAGGACGTGCCACTCTTACACCGTCGATTTTAGCCAAGGCCTTGGGTCTGTGGCACAGAGGCCTTGACGCAGTAAGCAACAGAAGATGGGATGCCAGCATTCATCTGCTAGCTGGAGATAGAGCAGTATGGATAGCGAATAAATAGGCGTATGGTTGGTTTGCCCTTGCATACGCTGCCTTTCTCTGCAGCTCATGATATTAAACGCCTCTTTCACATGTTCAGAAGGAGCCTAACAGTCCAAATTTTGACAGAGTGCTGCTTTCAATGTGGTCTGGAAATTTTTCTCTGTCTTGGACTGTTTCAATTTTATGTCTGGATAGGTTATTTTTTTTTCTGCACCAGGGATTCTGTTATGATCACAGATTGTTAGAACTGTGTCTCCACTTTGAACAGATCCATCCTGTATTGTTTTGTCTTGTTTTTGATGTCTTTCTGACTCTTTTTGTTTCTTCCCCACCTTTACCTCTAGCCCTCTTGGTGACCTTCATGTCCACATTTCACCTTTAACTCCGCTCCCTTTTCCCTGGTAATGCTCATAGCTCCCTACTGATCCCATGCATCTCTTAGAAGCTGCATCCTCAACCCAGCAATTCCCCACAGGACACTTAGACATTTGCTTTTAATCTAGACCCTGAGTTTATAATGAATTCTGTAAACATAATCACGAGGACTTTCATAAAGGAAAGCACACGCATATCACAGCCATTTTTGCTGACACTTTTGACTCTGGGCTTGATCTTAGCCCAAGTTGCAAAATAAAAAGGGCAGAGGGCAGAGTTCAAAAGTGGCCATTTACCTCTTGGATTATTGAAAAGAAAAAGCCAGCGGAAACCCTCCTGAGTAATTTGAGGAAACTTCTCTCCCCCTCCTCCCCCAGGAAGGATGTCATTATATTGTTTTCTAAGGTTAGGTCTGTTTATAGAAATAAACACTTGAGTGAAAACAGGCATGAAATGCTAGAAAGCCAGCGAAGAAATCTAGATACCATGTGATCTGAACCAGCACACAGATACCAGCAACTAATGCCAAGCAACTGCCTCGAGTTCAAGCACCTCCTCTCCTGGATGTTGTCCAGCAAAATCTGTTTTTGTACATACAGTTTATTGGTGACTTACCTATACACTGATAGGAACATTTGCGTGCATCTTTGGGGATGTTTAATACAAAATGAAATAAATAAATAAATAAAAATCAAAAAAATAAATTCTGTCTGTTACCACAAGGCCTTGAGTGCAGCGATGCAGCGGTACGACAAACAATTTGCATGTCCTCATTTTCTGACCTAGCTATCAATGGAGATTTTAATGATCAAATATCAGTAACGAGTATTATCAGCTCCCATTTAAGGCATCTGAAGCTAAGCTTTCAAAACTACAAGTATCCCAAGACTGCCAGTCACTCATAATTATAATACATGCTGTAAAGGTGAACCACGTTTCCCTGCTATCAGTTTGTGCCCCAAGCTTCTCCTCCAAACACATGCATTTCTGTATGTCTTCATCTGTCCTCCTTCACCTCTGACTGGGAATAGGTGGAAGATCCTGGAATGCATTCCAGAGGCATTCACTCTTCTTCAGATAACATTTGAGCATTTCTTATCTTCCCTTCACATCTCCAATTTATTAATCTTTCACTATAACATTTATTGCCCTCATTTCCACCTTTCCCAGTCCCATTTGCTTTCTGCTTATTGACCAATAAAGACTTTACTTCTTGCATATTTTTATTTTATTGATTTCCCCACTAGAGGAAAGGAGGAAATTTGTTTTTTCCTCTGGCCTCCTTCCTTTCCATATAACTTTGTTTCCCCACCTCTTTTGCATCTGTGAACTGCAGCCATCAGTTTGGATCTCTGGCAGTTCCCATCAGATTGCAGTAGCACGTCGCTCTTCTTCTCATGCTGGTGTTTCTAGGTCTGGGTGTTGTTCCCACCTCCCTTCCTGTCATAATTTGGAAGTAGAAATGGGCTGAATAATACTAGGTGGACAATAAAACTAAAAAAAAATCCAAACCCTGGCATTATGTAGAAACTAAAGTGCATGAGGGAGTCCATAAATCATTCTTCCTGCCACATCTGTTTTTATTTTGAAGTTTATCAGCCTGCTTAGTCACAACAGGGATTTTTTGGGGTAGGGGGAGGAGGAGGAGGGATGGGTTGCAATATTAATCTCCCAATGTGACTTATAGAATATCAGAGAATAGAGGAAAGAAAGGCTTTTAGCTGGTTTCTGCTTTTCCTTCCTTAAGACTGGAGATAAAGATTGGCTGCACACCGTGAGCTTGGCTGAAAAGGGCAATTCATGCATCCCTTCTTATCAGTTCTCAGAAGGGAGAGCTGGAGTTCACCCTGCACACTGTACAGCGATAGTCCCGCTCCCACATGGGGAGGTTGGTGGGTGTGCGAAGATAAGACAAGCTTAAAACTGATACCTGTCCAGACAAAATGGACTTTTTTCCCCTCTCTCTGGTCTGCAGGGAACATGTGTGGGCATCTTTAAAGACACTGGCACTGATAAGTTTTTGTCTGTTCTTCATGTCTAGAATCAAGTGGCAGTCGGGGGGGAGAGGGAAGTCGGCACAGATATGCAGCTTTAACGAGCATTACCCCTTTCCCAGAACTTTGAGCAAGTTGCAAGCAATAACCTCATAGCTCCCCTCCCTTCCGATAAAGCTGCTGTTTGCTGGACATCTTCTTCCATCCAGTTCTGTGACAGCAGAGGCTGATATACTTGCTGCAGTTTTGCATTTTCAAGACCTGACAGATGATGTTCATATAGGATTTCTGCTTGTGCTGATGATGCAAAGCACATAGATTGACTTGCTTTTTTTATTTAAAGGTGCCACATATTTTACAGTGGAAGGGAGTGTAAACATGCCTCGTAGGAAACATTAGCACAGTGCTGCTCCCTTCCACATGAAATCCTTGCTTTCAGAAGTGGAATATAGGCATTTCAGACTCTTACAAATTCTGGTAAATTTGACTGTCTCCCTGCAAAGACCAGAGAAATGAAAGGAAAAAAAAATTAGAGAAGTAAGGACTTGGTTTATGCTTTGGTTTTTTTATTCCATTGAAAAGTATGACTTTTTTTTTTTTTTTCACGAAAGTACATATTAAAAGTTTTTTTTTTGTTTTAGCCCACTCTAGGCACCTTGAGAACAAAATGTCAGGTACAAAGCTTCCCTGTACTCTTACATATTGATACAATTCCAAAGTTATATTAGTCAATATCTTTATTCCTTTCTATGCCACAATATTTTCATTTTCTTTTATTCCTGCTGAAAATAGAAATACTTATTTATCATGACTTCTGTCTAATGCTCAACTTTGAGGCTGTTCTCCATCTTGTGTAGGTACAATCCTCCCAAACCCCATTTATTTATTCCATCCTTGTGAACTCTCTTCCATCTTTGGTTGCAAATGAGATGTGATGTTATGATTATTTAAATCCACATCTGATGAGTCAAAACTGGTGTCCAAGGCTGTGCTCTACACAGCCAGCACTTACAATCAAGGGTCTGTAATATGTCATTAGGGTCATATGTAGAAACACTCGGACTCTTATTCTCCACTTAGTGCAAAAAAGGATTAGCAGAGTTATTGGAGTTACATCAGTGCAGAAGCAGCGGAAGTGAGAGGAGAATGCATTTTGAGTTCTGATGTGTGTTACAAATGTATATTATAGAAACACACAGATATCACCTACTTCAGATGGCACAAATAGGCTGGGTTCCCATTGCTGGACCTGTTACTGAAGGAAACTATTTACCTTGAAAGAAAATCAATGATGCCAGACAGACGGTAGACATGAAGGATTTGGTTCGGATGGAGACTGTGGGAGGAGACTCCGGCAGGAGGTCTCCCTTATCAGCACACCATTATACTTCATCCCCAGCTCAGTGGTGTCCTAGTCTAAACAGAAAGCCACTTATACACATAACGTCATTTTTGGTCTGCTTTTTTTTAAAAAACTTTTTCTTTTTTTTAATTTGGGGTTTTTCCTCTAATTCTGTGTTCAGAGCTGAAACTCTACCCGGCCATGCCTGTCTGCGCTGGACTGAAAGGGCTTCCTCTAAAGTGGCAGTAAACATGGCCTATCCCATGCTTTCCTCCTCCTGATGCCATCACTGCCTCAAGAATCATCTGCAAAATGTCTGGATAAGGGTATGTGTAACCACACCTGAGGAGATGTTTGTACTCAGAGGGCAGAGTGCTGCAGCTGATTTTGATATTGCCCATTTTGCCTTATATTTTATTCTTTTTATGACCAATAAAGTCCATTGAACCTGTTGGGAAATCTTCAGTGCTGCCTTTGTACAAAATGACAATCACGTAGTCATCACCATTCTGCTATTAGTAATTCCCAGCATTTATGTTCCAACTTTCTTCTGGTTGGGACTCACATCCTTAAATGTGAATTTGGGATGAAGGGAAAAATTTGGGCAAAATTGCTAAGTTTCAGCTGTCAGCTCATTGTCATAAGGATTTTCCTACTTAGAAGGCTCTTCTTTGCAAAGCTGATTCCAGTTTCTTTAGTCTGCAAAGCAATCTGCAAATCACAAGTGCACAAGGATACCCAATGTTTGCTCGCAGATGACTGAGAATAGATTTTGAATGACATCTAGTATTATACTTCTGCTTCAGGTCTGCAATTAAAAGAACATGAATGAAGTCTGGAGTTGTTTGGCTTGTTTTTTTTTTAATTGGTAACTTTTTCCAACCACATTGAGCTGGAATTTCTGTGAAGATGTCAGGATTGTGGCTACTTTATCCAAATCAATTTGTCCAACTCAAGCAGTTTATTCATGCTCTCTCTCTCTCTTTTTTAGCTGCCTTTTAAAAATAAGGTGAAAAAAATCACTGAAATATAGTTTCCAAGCTCCTGTTTATACAGACCACGTTGTCTTAGCACTTGAATTGCTTGTCTCATTTAACTGATTCATGGTGCAAGAGGATGCTGCACTCTTGATTTGTAGCCCAATTGATATTTTGCTTGCCCTCAGGCTACCACAAATGCTGGGGCCTGGTTTCCATTGAGTGATTAGTCCTGACAGCTGCAGGAGACAATTACCTTGCCAGGCTCACATGAAATGCTTGTGCTGCACTGTGCTTTCCCCAAGGACTGAGCCCTACCAAATCCTGTATGTGGGACTGGAAAGTTGACTCCCAGAAGATGAACTATGAGATGTGTAACAATCAGATAATTAAAGCTAAGCCACTAGTAGCTAGAAACCTCACGCACTAATTCTCCTTATTAGTAGCCAGTATATTTTTTTTTTCTGAATTTCACCTAATAATTAAAATCTATTCCCAAAAATTATTCACTTCAGTTGCACCAGAACTAAATTCCTTCAGTATTATGTTTAGAAGCAGCAACTGTCTTTTCTTCCCCCTGGTCCTGTAGCAGCACCTTGACTTTTACAGGAGTTCCACCATTTCACTTTTCTGCTGTCAGTCAGCCTATTCTTTCCACTGCTTTAACTAATCAGCTGTCTCCAGCCTCCAAGGTCTTTGGTTTGGCTGGTTGGGGTTTTTTTTTGTAGATAACATGAACAAAGCACTCATAAAAATCTATTTACTGGAAACACAGGAAACGCCATATTCCTAAGACATGGTACAAATTGCTAAAATAAACATAGACAATTTTCTTGAACAGGATGCTGAAGGAAGCATGAATTTCTTAATGAAAATAGGACAACAGCTTCTTTACAGAGTAAGAAGTTACTTTTAAGGAAAAACCTGAGCAGTCTGCAAAGTTAATAATCACTCACGATTAATTTAGGAAAATCATAAACCCCATGAATTTAAAGAATTTTCATTCATTCTCAAGAGAGAATTAAAAAAAAATCTTGATGAGATCAACTGCACAGAACATCTATACAAAAGAGGTGCCTGGTTTTACTTGTGTCAGGGAATGACAGTGTAAGAAGGGTTCAAGATGCGTAAATCTGGAGCAGAGAGTCTTCAGGTCGCCAAAACTGATACATGGCAGAAATATGGTGTTTACAGATACTCACAAATTCACCTCTTTAATGTGCACCCCTAAAACGTGCTTTAGGCAAAAGACTTTGACAAAAGGTAGGTTTTATCTCCATAGTCCAGTGAAGCCTTAGGAGAATGTCAATGACAATGTAGAAGACCAAAATAATTTTCTTTTTTTTTTTTTTTAATGTAATCCTTAAAGAACGGTTCTCTAATCACCACCTTTATTTAGCACATAGGCTGGCTAGAGCTTTTGGAGCAGTAGTAGAACAAGGTTTATAGGGGGGGCCTACAGGCAAATATCTTAATTAGCTGTTACCAAAACCTCTGAGCCATATGGCCACCATAAAAAGGGGACTTTAATACACTGTTCCATTTTATGTCATCAGTTGCAAGCTATGGATTCACTCTCACCCCCAGAAACTCACAATTGTGCAGAAGAAAACCTCTGAAGTGAAAACATAGACCATCTGTTAGTGATACGGGTAAGCCATGTATTCTCTATACGCATATATACATTTCCTGCATTGCATATGATTTCAAATATTTGCTCTTGGAACTGCAAGGTGTCCTACTGTCATAACAGTCAAGTTATTCATTAAGCTGTCAGCACCTTAGCGTATTGCTCCCACACAGGGTCCATTTCTGATTTTTCCATTCCCCCATGGAGAACCCACTCACTCATCACCAAGTGCGGTTACTCTCTTAACGGGTGCAACTGAGATCCTCATGTCAACATATGTAAACCAAATCTATACCTTTCTATTGCGATGGTTCCAACTCCCAAATTTCCTAGGGCACTAATGGATTTTGAGGGCCAGCTTGAATTTGCAAGAGTTTTGTTAATATCAATGTGATGCAGTTCTTGGCACAGACTTCTGAGTCAGTGCCGTGAAGTATTAAAAGCCGAGAAGTAGAGCAAACAAGTATCAACCAAAAGAAAACTATGATTGATTTCAAACCCCAGTGTTTTGAAATGAAGCTAAGCAGACAGTTTACAATAGCAAAGCCAAGGCACCAAAGCTGTGCAGATCTTTGCCTAAAGCCCAGCTATGGTGGTAAACCGGACCCATAGGCTGTCCACCTTCAGAAGAAAGGTAGTTTTTGTTTATTAATTACAGCTCCAGTGGAATAAATAAATAAAATACGTATGCTTCAAGCAATTATTAACTTCTAATGGATACTTTATGCTTCTTTGTTTCAAAGTTCAAATATTTCTGTACATTTCTCATAAACCTCTCAGAAGCCTGAAACTGAAAGCTGCGCCGTCACTAAGATAAAATATCATACCTCGCTCTTCTTGTAATTTGTCATGAGTGGGGCTGAGTGCACTGAATAGAGACTAACTGATAATTCATTTCTCTGCATCAATCTGTGGTTAGTTAGTAGGTTGGAAAGTGATTGAATTGTACTGTCTGAGCTTCAGAGGTACCCTTGCCCCATCACATCATCACGTCACCTGCAGGAACCAGTGCTGAGCCTCATCAGAGAGCAGGGAATGTGACTAATCGTAGGGAAGGATAACCAAAGCACCCCCAGGAGATCACAAAAGCGAAGAGGCTCGACTGTTCATACTGGATGAAGGGCAGTAATGCATTCGTGATCTAAGCTGTACCAAAATGTCCTCTCTCCAGTTAGGGTCTCCCATACCTGGGGTCTCTTGAACAGCTTCCCTGTCTTTCAGTCCTGAATAATCCAGTTTGAGCCCGAGTTTCCCGATGCAGACTTCAGGACAATGCTGGATAAGTCACAGATATCAAAATAACATTTTAGTACGATCCTGTCATTGCACTGGGGCTTCACTCCGGCCTGTCTTGTTACCACAAGGTGTTGCAGGTGGACTGGATGATCATTTCAGGTCCCTTCAAACTGAACTATTTCACTCTGTTCTATTCGACAACTCTCATGTTCTGCAGCACAGAAGACACCCTCAGCTGCCCCTGTTCAAACGAGCAGAAACACTTCACATCCAGTACTGGCAACGGAGCACTTCATCAGGGCCGCAGCCTGCCCTGTCCCAGCCTTGGGCTGCTCCATCACGGCCCAAGCCCGCTCCCACAGGCACCAGCTGCCCCATGCTTTCCTGCTGAGGCCGAGCCCTGCCTGCCCGTCTCTGCTAGCCCCTGGCCCTGCCCGCCGCGGCCTGTCGCGGCCTGTCGCGGCCTGCCCCGCC
>Ga0065711_1032383_pt1 | contig 27458 bp, 15 predicted proteins | sample Hoacrofraction12_FD_59098 | JGI IMG/M metagenome (GOLD analysis project Ga0065711, IMG submission 59098) | Hoatzin crop microbial communities from Cojedes, Venezuela - Epithelial fraction 12 v2 (version 2) | ecosystem: Host-associated > Birds > Digestive system > Esophagus > Crop | place...
TAAAAAAAAGGGGGGGGGCGGGGGGGGCTGGGGGGAGAAGACGAAAAGAAGCACATAGAGGTGAACACATTGAAATGTGCAGGTGTGGTCACGCTGTGGATGGGGAGAAGGAGGGCTCAGTTTTGAGCCCAACACAGCAACTTCTCTGGCCATAGGAGTCCCTGCAGAAGAGGAAGCCACTGGGTGCTCAGCCAGCCGCGTCCGCCATCGCAACAAAATGCCCACACAACGGGTGAAGCAATTCCAGGCCTGCCAAAGTCCTCCCTTTCACTCCTTGGTTTACAGCTGAAGCTCCAGGTTGGCATAACAACAGCAGGTAAGACATTATTTCAGACGAGCACAATCTGCCCTGACTTACTTCAAACTGAGGTTCCACAAGTCTGCTCAATTTCTCTCTCCATCTAGAAATTCTCTTCTCATGCTACTGCTAATCCCTATTCTCCATCCCCCTTTTTCTCCTCCTGGAGCACTCTACAAACTCCTCCTGACAATCATTAGTTTCACAAGCTATTTCTGGTGGCAGCACTTCCCCCCAGCCCCCAGCGCTGCTGTATTGCTGTGTCAGCACCAGATGAGCCTCTGCTGCCGAGAAGTTGCTCATACTGTGTGTGGGGTGGGATGAGGAGCATCTCAAAGGCATCACTGGTGCTATGAGAAATGCCTGTGAAGCTGGAGTGTTAAATTTTCATTGACAGTTGATTTGTAGCAAGATGTAGTATGGAAATAAGATGTTCATAAAACCACAGCCCATCAAAACAAAACCCCTTTTCTCTCCCTCTGCCTCCAAAACACATGAAGTATTTGGACTAGATCCAGCTACAGCCCAAGTTTCTACATGAAAAATTGTCAAATAGCAAAACCTAGAGGAAAATCTGAAGCTGTGGATGGAGACTGGCTAGAGTGTTATTACAGGGGTTAGCATTGTTTCAATATAAACATGAAGGACTTCTTTTCCTTACTCCATAGCCTTGATAAATCAAAAGCTTCAGATTACATCTTTTTAAACGCTGAACAATGCCAACCTCTTGGACAAAGCTGCATCCATCAAACTTACCAGTTAGGATGATATCCAGTCCAGTAGTTTGCAGTGAGCAAGTACTTGTGAGTACTTTCTGACTTGGTTTGATTTTTCAACTGAAAAATAATGCATTTCAAAGTGAAGCGTGCTTTTTTTGTAAGCATGTATGTGTGTTTGTGTATAAACTCGCTGAATTTAGTTAGTTCATTGGTCTCTGGGGCCTTGGTATATATGCCAGGACTAAGCTATGACTCAGTGCTGTTGAGACCTTCAGGAGTAACTAGGGACATGGCAGAAATCCATACAGCTGTAGTGATCATCTTATTCAGGATATGCAGAGTCTATGCCTAGGTCAGTGAAGGAGATGAAAGGATGAGAAAAATTAACTGATGTTTCCAAAATCTTTCACTGAAAAATTTGTTCAAGACGCACCTGCACTCACATGCACGAATTGTCCTCCATAAAAATAAAGGGCTCAGCATGCACTGCACCTACCCTATATAATACCCTAGACACTCAACTGCCTAGCCCTTGAACATTCATAGAAAGTTGGAAATTTATTCCCCAGCAGCGGCTTCCTACTGTGAAGGAGGAGTCAGGGACCCTACAAAACATTCTGGGACCAGTACTGAGTGACCACAGGCAAAATGCAGAGATACACCTTTGAAGGGCTGGGAAGATGAAGAGAGCTTTGTAAAGCAGGGCTGTGGGAGTCTTGGGGTGGCAGATTAGTCAGTAGAAGGCTGCACATCGTGGCCACAGAGAACCCCGTGGCAGCAGTGAGGTTAACCAGCAGAGCAGCTGAAAAGCACAGACCCTACTACTGAAACTGAAAGGAAATTGCCATTAGTTTTTGACAGCACGGAGACTGGCATTGTTGAGCTATGTCTCGTAGATCTTTCCATGACCCAGCTCTGCTTCACAGACCAGTGAGCCTGCTCTGCAGGTGGGTATGGTGACATGGTATGTGGCAGGAACAAGTCCACACTGGTGGTGCTCTGGGGCAGCTGAGAGCTACATCACCCTATTAGCATAGCACTATGTGTGAGTTAGTAAGTCCTGCAGAGAAACAAGTGTATTAGTGTGGGCTCTGTGCCATGCTCATGCTGTCAGATGGCTTTTAGATCACGGCTGGCTTGTGTCCTGCCACTGTAGGGCACAGGCAGAGTAAACTCAAGTTGGCTCCACGTACTGTATGCGTAGAATCATGGAATGGTACAGCAGGTTGCTCAAAGCCCCATCCAGCCTGGCCATGAATGTTCCCAGGGAGGGGACATCCACAACTTCTCTGGGCAACTTGTTCCGGTGCCTCACCACCCTCATAGTAAAGAATGTCTGTCTTATATCTAATCTACATCTACTTGAAGCCATTACCCCTTGTCCTATCTTTCCATGCCCTTGCAAAACGTCCCTCTCCAGCTTTCTTGTGGGCCCCTTCATGTACTGGAAGGCTGCTGTAAGGTCTCCCTGGAGCCTTCTCTTCTCAAGGCTGAACATCCTCAACTCTCTCAGCCTTTTGTCACAGGAGAGGTGCTCCAGTCCTCTGATCATTTCTGTGGCCTCCTCTGGCCCCACTCCAACAAGTCCATGTCTTTCCTGTGCTGAGAGCTCCAGAGCTGGATGCAGGACTCCAGGTGGGATCTCACTAGAGCGGAGCAGAGGGGCAGAACCCACTCCCTCAACCTGCTGGCCACGCTTCTCTTGATGCAGCCCAGGATACGGTTGGCCTTCTAGGCTGGGAATGCACATTGCTGGGTCATGTTGATCTTCTGGTCAACTAACACCCCCAAGTCCTTCTCCTCAGGGCTGCTCCCAATCCATTCTCCACCAAAGACTATTTGTTTATGTAACTGAGAAAAGGATGGGAAGCTCTCATGTGGGTGTAAATACCCTAATTCTTCTGAAGTGGTTGGCTATGTAGCTTTGCTACAAACATCTTGCTGTGGGATTTTGTTGTGATGAGTTGAAGTCCACGGATTCTAAAATCCTTAACAGCACTAAGGAATTAAAATCCAAAGCTCTGGATCATCAGTGTGAAGTAAGTACTGTACATCCGAACTTCATAAAGTTCAGAGTTTTCATTCTCTTCTGCTATAGTGGAAATTTCTTTAAGCAGAGTAAGAGGTGTCTGTTTTAGGTAGTTCATATGTGTCAGAAGAGCAGAGGAGTATACATGGAGCAGGGATGTGATTAATGAATGGGTGGAGAATAACTATTACTCTGATGTTTAATATTATGGGCTAGCAGAAACCAGAGACGGATGTTTTAATTATATTTTCTGTCTTCAAAAAATGGTACATTAAGGGTGGTCTTAAATAGCAAGGCGCTTTTCAACAAAGGCAGGGGAACAGCACTGAAATTGATGTATTAGTCATTCTCCTCTTTGTGCTCTGAAGAATGAAAATGCAGCATGCTGGATTATGGAACTCTGCTTATGGTGTAATTTGTCATGAAAAACTGTGCTTTCTTTCTCCACCATCTTTGTTAATAATTGATACCTATTCTAAGATCTAAACACTTAGCATTTGTGTGGTGACAGAAAATAAAACCTCCAATAGAGAGCCACAGATAATAAAACAACATTTTCTTATGCTGTTTCTACTGATATTTTGAGCAGAAATGTCACTTCTGGAGAAAAAACTTATGAAAACATTTTAGAGTGAACAGTCAAGGAGCCAATTTATCTGGAAACAGTAACTACAAGGAGCATGTGATGTTCCCATTTTGGGGGGGGGTGGCAGTATAGATCGCCCTATGTATTTGTGTTTCTTCATTAGTTCAAAATATCTGCATTGCTAAGGGAGAAAACAATGATTTTTTTTCACTAATAAATACCATAAAGGAAGGAAAGTAAAACAACTACTATTTTAATAGTTTCAGTTTATCTAATTTTTTTGAGGATTTGTTAATCTCATTGCCAGAAGCAATTCTCTGCCCTGCAAGCGTAGATAAATCTGTGCTCTCGGTTTTCAAACTGAGTCAGGAGCCATTAGATCCAGCAATACTCCAATGCTGTCCTGAAGAGCAGAGACTCAAACCTGGCATTTGTGTCTCCCTGGGTATACCTCAAACTCACTTGGAGTGACCAGAAATCACTTCTTGACTGCAGGGTCGAATGTTAGGTGCCAAACTCCTTTATTGAAGAAGTGATCCATAAGACTGCAAGCTGTAGTATCTTTTTTGGCTAGCCACTACTAATACCCCCAACAGCATCCTTGAAAACCTGATAAGGGTGCGATACTGTTGATTTGAACTGACCGGACCCCTTTCCCTTAGGAACTCTATAAACAGAAGCACCTGACTTTAGAAAGCTGTGCTAAATTTTTTGTTGTTTGAAAAGCTGCTCTTTCAGATAGTCCATTGAAATAAGGATTTCTAGTTCATTTCTTCCTAAAAAGAAATTCTGCCAAATGTCAGCAGTGGTGGAAACTATGAGCTCAGTGTATGCACAGAATGAGCAGTACCAGCACTGCACTGAGCGTTGGCAAAGACGCTCAGCTGTGTTTTGAAAGGGCTGCCTCCAGGAGCAAAAGACAAGTTCAACAACACTGGTCTCATAATATTTTCCAGAGTGTGCTGTGAGTGCTGAAGATTTTCGTACTTTCAAGACTTATTCCATCAAGCCGTAGAAGGAAATACCACTGACAAAAATGTCAGAATATTCTGTTTGGATTCAGCTCTCCTTGGGTATGGCTGGTTTGCATTTTTTACATCACTGCTATAATGGTTAAAGCAAGGTATTCTGACTATCATAACAGTGGAATTATTTCCAGCAAGCACTTTTAAAGACCCTAGAAAAGGACAAGCCAAGTGGGTGGATTACTAGCAGTTCTAAATGCACGTTAGAAGAATTTATTTTAGAATTCTAATGATGCTTATTTGGATGTAGGCAAAACCCCCAATTCTTAGTAGTACTAGACAGCAAAAAGTACTGTATATTAGATGTAGTTAGTCGCAGGAACTTCGTAATCTTCTTCCTAATAGGACAAGTTATTTCAGTGTATATACAAGAAGGAACTACTAATCCTAATTCTTTATTAAAGTAAACAAAGGACGAACATCCATTTCACAATTTTAAGAACTAACAGTTTTGTCCTGTGCATTTTGTTGGTCTTCATACATTCACTGAGTTTTGTCTCTGCTTGCTATCTTTCCATGGATTTATATGGCACATATTTAGCAAGAAATGGGTTTTTGATAGTCTCATTATAGTAAATTCATATGAGCACTACCCTCTTTCATAAGTAATTTATCTACCCAGCTCTTCAGCCCCTAAATATTAACTGCACAAACCTGACTCATTAAAAATAATTACATAGCTCAATCCAGTATTTCTTTTACAGTGGGATGCTAGCCTTTTTCCTGTGTATATAATTCAAATAAATATTAAAATATTAAATGTGCTTTTGTGGGAGATGTACATAATGTAAAATTATTTCTGCATTGAGCACCTCAAGATCATTCCCTTCTCTCTCATTAAGATAAATGTGTATGTTGGCTAGTCTGTACTGCCTGCTGTTAAATATCCATGGCTTTCTCTGTATAGACCCTGTATCTTGACAGTGAGAGAATTTTTGACTTGTGATCATGGACCATTACTGAACTTCCATGCAACTGATTAAGAAGTCTCATTCTGATGTGAAGAGCTATGACAGGGAGCTTTGCAAATCATGGGTGAGTGATGTTACTACTAGCTGTGGTTTGATGATCAGTGCTATTTCAGGTTTACACAATGTGTGCATACATTTGTCAAACCAGTGAAAATAATAAAAGCAAAGCCCAGGAGTGCAGAAACACCCATACCAGGGTAAATTGGGAGAATGGCAAATTTAGCAGAAGTCAGTCAAAATCTTGTTTGTTGTAGCTGTAGCCTTAATTCACTACAAAACCTAACAAAGTGTTAGGTTATATTTGGAGTTAGATGCAATAACATTGATTAGAAACCAAGGTAAATTAAGCATTAAAAAAAGAAGTCCTACAAAACTGAAACAGCAGCAGAATTCCTCTGCCAGTTCCTTTTGTTCCTGGGAAATATTAACCATTTTCACATCTTTTCGGAACAAATAAGATCCTTGTGCTAGCACAAGCTACTAGTGTTTAGTTTGTGTCTGCATACGGGCTCATAGCATTGGAGGTAGGTAAGACTCGGGAGAGCCCCAGTGTCGCTCAGTGAAACCCCTCGTAGCATGAACAGGGAAAACAGGCACGCAGGCTTGCATACTGTGTACGTGTATGTCTGGTGAAAATGATTAAGCCAAAACCTTGAAAACTTTAAATTTAATATTAAATTTGCTCCCCCTTAAAAAGAAAAAAACAAAAACCACTTGAAAATATTATTTTGATTGAACAGATTGTGTCAGTAGACAAACCTGAAATGTCAATTGAGATTTCAAATACTCTAACACACAAAATTTCAGATAGAAGAATTTTTCAACAGAGCAAAGAAATTTTTTTTTTGTGATATTATGGACACCTAAAGGCACATATCTGATTTTGTGGGCCTGTTTTGTGACTTGCTCTATAGATCTGTACATATGTATGTGTATATGTGTATTGCAAATTCCATACGAAAATAAAATAGAAACCTCTCCCACTGAAGGAACAGTCTGAGGGGATGAGAATTGGATGTAAACTAAATATAGCAATCTTGCCATAACACAAATGGTGCAGTTTCCTAACTTTCAATATTTCTATGCGCGTTTTACTATTGCTTGCTGTACTCTTTGGTGAAGAGAAGATAAATAGCTTCAGATGCTAAAAAGAATAGTCAGGTACCTCTCTGCCAAGTGATATTCAGCAGTCCTGAGTCCGCTTGAAAAAAAGTTTAGTAGACGCTTTGATTTTAGTACTTAAGATAATATCCAAGTTTGAGATGTCAAATTTAAAATGTTTAACTGAACCATGTATCTCTTCCATGTGCTCTGGAGGTCTTCTGACATTTTCAAATTTTGATTACTTAAAAGTCCAAGTATAATGTCATATTAGTATTCACAAAGAATGCTTGAATCTTCATGCGTTATTTGATCAGGCTAAGTATGCATTGCACTTTGATTAAGACTTTGCTGATCCCAGAGTAAAATCATTAAACATTCATAAACGGCCATTGCTTTTTCTCATGCTCAAGAAGGTACTGACACATTTTGTGCAATTATTTGTCTCAAGTATCATCTTGAACTTTTAACCTCCTTTACATTCTCTTATGCCTGCTTACATTAAGTCCAAAAAATCTTCATTTCAAAGCATTTTTAAAAGCTAATATACAATTCATTTGAGTTCAGTGAAAGTAAAATTATGAAAAAGCACCCTGTCATGGTAGGGCTCATTGCTGATTAACTACATGGGTGGTTTTCTTTGAGGAATAATTCCTTTCAGTTCTTTAATTCCCAGGTTAAATGCCTTTGAGTATAGGCTCATCTTTTAGAAAGATATTTCTGAAAGTGATAGCCAGATAATGTTGTCCTCCAAGGTAAAGTCTGATATCACTTACAACTCCTGCTCTCACATCTCAGCTCAATGGCATAAGGGTAGACAGGGAATTTAATCCACCAGCGAATATTTTTTTTTTTTTTTTTTTTTAATGCTTCTTTTAGCACTCATCTAACCTGGTCTCTCCATTCTTTCTTTTTTTTTTGCGTTGTCTGACATGAGAAGTAGGGGGACATTTCTGGGCTCCAAGCTGTGCGCTGCAGCATGGAGCCCACATCCAGCCCCGCACTGTGCCGCAGCTGCCAGGCACCATCTTCTCTTCCCAAGTGCAAGATCCAATCCACCAGAAACCAAGCTTGTCCTTGTGGTGCTCATGGACCTGTCTGAGCACACGGTTAAGCCTGTCCCACCCTTTGGGGGTTGTCTGGTGCTATACGGAGGAGTGGTGTGGAAGGACAACTGCTCACAGTCCTGCGAGACCCACGGGCAGTGGCTTTCCCTTCCTCCTGTGCTTTGTGTTCTCGTGCTCTAACTTTGAGCTGGAGATGTTAGACCCCAAAAGAAACAGATGTAAGCCATTATATTCAGATTCTGCAATATTTTCATGCTGAAATACTTAGAAAGCAATTTGAATTGGGAAGTATGCAAAGCTGGGAGAGTAACCAGCATTTTTCCATCATTTATTCTAAGTGTAAAAATTCCATTTTAGAAATCTATATAAAATGCTCTTAAATATCCAGACTTTTTATTAACACGTCTTTATTTAATATGTTTAAAAATTTCAGATGTGGGCTTATTACAATTAAAAAGGATGATAAAACCCCCATTGCCTTCAAGAGTAGGGATTTATCAAAATACTTAATTATTCATTACTGGAAAAACACCTGCACAGAATTTTAGGTCATAAGACTTGTTCGCTTCTGATGTCTTGGTTAAAGTAAATGTATACAACAGTCGAAGTAGAATTTTGGTACAAAATAGAAAGGATATGTCTATGTTGGAGAAGGAAGACATACAGTTTATATTCTCAGTAAAAGCTAGACTGGCTTCATTTAAAGGTGGACTATGAATCTTTCTACATTAATAGTTTCTAAAGCTTAAGAAAGATGTTTTTGTTAGTTCTTTTTCTTAGAGATTCTTCCCTGCCCTCTCTTTTTCTGCTATTTGCTTTGATTAGAGAACTAATACATTACTGACATCAGAGATACCAGGAAACAAACTTTTATTCATTAAGAACAAATGAGAATTTTAATCAAATGATTAAATAAATTTCAGGATGGCTTGTTTTTTAAATATCTTTTTCTATCAGAAATCAAGAATGGAATAATTTATTATGTGTCTGTGCATTCAGAGCACAGGGTTTGGAGCTGTAGTAGTTATCCTTGATTCCTTGATGCTGAAAATTGAAAAATGGGTATTGCTAATATTTTTCTTTAGAAGTCTTTAAAGAGCAAAAGATCCTGTAAAAACCCACGTAATCTTTTTTCGGTCCTCTTTTACAGTCATTAAGCCTATAAAGCGAAAGTTTTAAGTGACTAGCTTGCTTTTACATACTTATGACTTCTAGCTTTGTGAAGGGAAGAGACAATTTCCTCCTCCTCCTCTGAATATGTTGCTTACAGTCACATGTAATCTGAAAGTAGTCAGTACTAGCTGAGTAGATGTGTAAAAGGGTCCTAATTGTGCTTTCAGAATGGAAAATGAAGTACATTCTTTAACAACCATCACTGAGACTTGCTTTCAAACATTTTGCAGTGTTTTTTGCCATCCATTGCTTTGCTACTTAGACGACAATTTTTGTATCTCATGATTGATAAAGTTTTTGTTTTTACTAAGCTATTAAGTAGTCATTCTCTTGAACAAAGTTTCTAGAAATTTTTTGTATTGTTTGACTTTCATGTATATATTTGATGGGCAGCTTGTGGTAATTTTACCAATGAATTTTTCTCCTGGATGAAGTCTTTAGTATTACAGGCAAATGAAATTTAGAAGTCTTAAAAGATTACCATTCTTGATACAGCTGTGAAAAAACAGCTGTTGTCCAAAAAAACCCATCAGGCAGTCTGACTTCCTTCACTGTCCTCAAGGCTGTCTAAGGACAAACACATGAAAAACCAGAAAAGTCAGGATAACCTTGGCTTTGGAAAAATAAAAAATTGAACAGAATTTTATAGATGAAAATAAAACCTGAGTGCTGCTTTTCCAGAGCTTCCTCATTTGACCCACAGGATTTTCCAACATTGTTATTTATAACTATAATGTTGTCGGCTAGATCTATATCTATATATAAAAATATCCATGCTTATTTTAGAGCAAGTTATCTGCAAGTATAACTTTCAAAAGTGTATTTAAACATCTTTAACCTGCTAACATTTCAAACCACTCTGACATGCTGGTTTTTTCCTTGTTTGTTACAAAGAAGTAGTCTGTAATTTATCTCTTGGTGGAAACACAAATTTTTACATTATTAACTTTCAATGTCTATACAGAAAGAGTAGACTAGAGAACTGCAGGGGATGGTGCCTGTAAAACCCTTTCACTGTTAATATACAGAAATCTCTTAAGAGCTCTAAAGTTGAGTTTCACTTGCTGACTACCAGTGAAGCTGGCGAGGCTGCAAGAAAAGACAGATTTCAGGGAGTTTCATCTTTAGAGATTGCTCTATGATCTTTGGTGATTATACATTATTACTTTGCTGACACTTGTGTCTGACTTCCATGTGTGGTTTTATGCTTAGCACCTCATCGGAGGGATCTTCAGTGGCAAACTGAACGTGTTATTTGACTTTCATGTATCAGAACTGGCTTCCTAAATGTGGAAGAAAATTCCTCCTACCCCAAAAGTCTCTCTACTGCTGTTGAATAGAAAACACTTTTCAGTAACAAAACCTGTTGTGCACTGAAAATTATATCCTTGCTCTTGGATAAAGCTTTCTAGGAAGCTTTGGACTGGATGGAAACAGTTGTGGCAGTATTAAAGATGCATTTATTCCCAAGACTTCCTGCCCGATCAGTTTGTTTTGTTGCTTGTGTTAACACAAAAGTTCAGTGATGCTGTGGCTATGCAAATTGCTCCATCACTGTTTCCATGACAGTAAAAAGGATCAGTAAAATGTCTGTTTGTAGAAGTCTGCTGATTTTCTTTTAGCAGCATCTACAGCCGTAAAGCCCATACTGTTTAGGGGGCGTCTGTGGCAGACAGAACTACTGATTGCTTAATAATGCAAGGCAAAGTAGACTCAAGGCACAGATTCTTTATTGTACTGAAAAATTAGCACTTAGGTACCAAATACACATCACAGTGCCCTCAAACTGCCTAATTTAGAAATTTCAGAACTTGATTAATTTGCTAAATCAGAGGGACATATTAGAGTCAGTGGTATAAAAAGTTCATTGAAATGTTTTGAAAGGGTTGCAGTAAGAAGGCTTCAAAACATGAGCCCTTTATTTCGGGATCAATATTCTAAATGAACTGGTTGAAACCAAACTCTTTCTGTCGCTGCAGCTCTGAGTTATGCAGCCAGTTTATAGCCTGCGTTGGGTGATATTCCAGACATTACCCTGATTATAGAAAGCTCTGTCACTGCAGCATAATATTTGCACAGTGGTGGGAAAATGTCCTGTAGTAATTCACATTTTCTTCTAGATGCTGCCACTTGGGCACTGTAAAGCCTCTGCAGTGTTGAGGAGAAATCTGGTGCTTACTTTAAAAATCCTCAGACAGAAGACACTGGTTTGTGCACAGCGTTTAGAAAACCACATCATTCTCTGAAGCACTTTCTTTCTCAAATAGAAACACGACTTCTTTCTTCCTGAGGATCTGCCTGGTTTTCAACATGGAAAAAAATGATTGGAAAAGACTCTGAGACTGAAAAACATAAACAAATGCAAAATTTGTCACTCAGCATTTCCCTAATTTGGAGGGTGGTCCTTCCTCCCTGAAGGTGGGAGTGTTGCATTCTGCTACCAGTGCCAAAACATCCCTGCTCTCTCTGTGCCTTGAAGAAATTAGGGGTGGATCTAAAATATTTAATCCTGTTTGTGTAATGTTTATTTGGGACAGTCATTCCACCAGGTGAGTGTGGCAGTTCGTATTCAGGGTTGACCACTGTGGCTTGTTCTCATCTGTGCTCTCCTAGGAGGCGACTGATTGGAAGCACAGAGCACGGCAGTCGTTGCTGATGACTCCACCAGCCTCTTTCCTTTTGTTTTCCCATAGTTTTATAGACACTCTGACACCTACATGGTACTGCAATTCTTAGTTGCAAATATAGCAGGAAGTACCTGACTGCAAGTCATCCTTTAACCATTCAACTAAAAAAAGGGTTTCGTGAAGTACTTTTTTTTTTTTTTTTTTAAAAAAAAGACCTTTAGAGGTTTGCAGGAAAACCTGAGTTTTGGGCCTAAATATCTTACAGATTTTTGTTATTATATTTGCTGAACTGCATCATTATTGTTGGAGCTCATGCTAATGTTGCAGAAGGTGGTAGATCACTTCAGTAAATTGGGTGGAGGGAAACTGGGAGGAGCAGTCCTCCGTTTATGTCCATTGGCCTGTAACTACATACCTCCGGTGAACTTCAGGGACTAAAAATAATAGCTTACCAAATACACTTTCAAATCCTTGTGGCTTAGCAGGTAACTTAGGGGCCTTGCACTTACATTTTCTTGCCAATACACTTTACATTTTCAAGTGATGTATTTTTCTGTGTGAGCTTTGTGTTGTTTGTATTAGCATTTTTTAAAGCCCTGGTTACAGACCAGTGGTGATAAGCAACTCGGTCATCAAACTGTTTCCAGCCAGAATTTTTTGTTATGATAAGGATAAGAGTAGGGAGGGAGCACAAGACAGATGGGAATCTGCAGAGTTCCTTGCTTAGGCACTGTCTTGCAAAGATCAGATCTGGAATAAAAATTAAATCCAAATGGGCTCTTTCACCTTCTTGCACATCAATAGTCTATAATTAAAACCCAGTATCTGTGGCTTAAAATTAATTTAATTAACCTAATCTTAATAGGATAGCTTTAAATATTCATCTATGTTGTCCAGGGACCACCTAAATTAAGCTGCTTGATTGAAAATTGATGATAAATTGCAAATGTACATTGATCCTTTCTGCCCACCCTTGTTTTTGAGTGGAGTTCATATGCAGAAAACCTTCTTCCCCTTAAAGCCAATCCGTATGTTGGAACAACTGCAGTCAATACATTGACAGCACATGCCATTTGCAAACAGATGAGGATAACAAACAAGTCAAATTTGTTTTCAGGAAAAATACAAACTGTCCTGGTTGATATATAATCATTACTGTGCTCTGAACTTAGCTGGGCCAAGTTCATTTTCTCAGAGGTTCAACTGCATACCCGTTATCAGCAGAACTGACCAGAATTTTAACACTGAGATAAGCAGAATATGTAAATGCAGTCCTGCTTCCACATCCATCAATGATGGTGTTTAGTCTTCGTGGGGCTGGAGATAAGACACTAGAATAAGCCCTATCCCATGAGAATGGATCTTCAAGTCTCCTGAGCCAGTGCAATATCTACTCTGAATACCCTCATTAGAAACACTAACTGCTTAGATTGATCACCTCTGAGTGGAGGCTAGCTCTCATTAGGGTAGCGCCAAGATGTAACAGCAAAAGAGCAGACCTGGGTACACAGAAGTGTCCTCTGGTCTTATTTCCCATGGAAGAAAGAAGGAAAGTATAAGCTCCTAAGGTTACCAAAGAAACTGGACTTGTTGGGAAGAGGGTTGCAACGCTGGCCCTGTGCGTAAGAGCGAGACTTCAGCAGATGACACAGGAATGTCTTGGGGTCCCAAGGCTGGAGGACAGAGCTCTGGGCTAGCTGCCACAAGAAAAGGAAATTCCAGTCCGCTGGGGAATTGCTGGCATGAGGGAAGGCTGTGAGTTTTTTCCCTAGCACAGATTTTCTTTTTTCTATTAGACCACAATATGGCTCCAAGCACTTTGAGTATGATTAACTCCTCCACACTGCCAGAAAAAATAGAAAGAGTAGTTCATCAGGAGTGCAAAAGGGGAAAATCCTGCATATAATAATAATGCAGGACCAAGATATAGAAACAATATTTTCAATAATGAGGTCATTCAAATATTTCCAGTTCGTTCTTCTTTGTTTATTCTAGGTAACCATTCCTGCTTTGCCATTCTTGCTGCATAAGGAAAATTACATATTTTGTAGTCTTCACCCTTCTTGCTTGATTTAACCACTTAGAAATGTAATGACTTAGAGAGATTAGGTGAAAATCCCATAAACCACCAGAGTTACACATCTAGAGGCACATGGTATTCAGAGCCAATATTTCTGCAGGAATAAAGCTGCAGAGCACATTGCTATATTTTCTTTGGTCATACTGACTTTCCAAATTGCTGACATATGTATGAACAACAGCATTCCTACTGATTTTTTTCTGTGAAATCAAAAGGTCTATTTTCCAATTTATTTCTCAGATTTGTTTTTCTCAGTTCATGCATCCAAGAAGTAATTAAATCAATTTTGTATACTCCAAAGTTGTTTCTAATGCTGTGTTGTCAGGAAGCAAACAATATTCAGTCTCCAGATGTAGAATGTCCAGATCTAGGGTCATTACAATTATTAGGCAGTTTGAAGTTATTTGTGCTTATGATCCAGAGGTCTTAGAGAAGTACATAGAAGCAGTTTACAATCGGAGGCAATTTTTGTTTCAGTGTTTATGGCACTTGAAAATGAAGACATGGTAAATGTCAAAGTAGTTTTCAGACTTAAAAGTAAAAAGAGAAATACACATCCTTCCTGTCTTTTTTTTTTCCAGCTAGCTGTAAAGACTATATTTTCTTTGCTTATAAAATGACTCCTTCACAGTAAGGTGGTACCAAAGAACTCAGAGCTTCCAGTGCACAGTGCCATCGAGGCCCTTTCTTGACACAGTCTAACAAATCCTTTTTGTACCGTTAGGAAGGTAAGGTATAGATCCACCTGGTCCATGCTCCCTTGGCCAGAGGTGGTCGGACCTTTGTGAAGCTTTAGTCCCACCTGGGACTTGCTGGCGCTCCCTGCTCGCTCCTAGTGCAGGGCAATCGCAGCTGATCCGCTGCGGGGTGCACTCAAGGAGGCTTTTCCTTTTGTTGCTGTAATGTTGTTATTCCTCCTACAGAGCTCAGCAACAACAGAAATTGTGGCTCTTTCTATGCAAGTCCTCCTGTACTGGTGAATAACAAACAGGAACGGAGTCAGAATGTCAGGTTTTTCATTCATTTCCACTTGTTTCTCGAAGTTCCTAGGTAACGGTTTTCTATTTGTGCCCTGAAAAGAAAGCGCAATGCACACAGACATCCTTCCAGGGAAGCAGTCAGGTAGGTTTTATAGAGGCAAATGCAAAAGGAAATGTCAGTGAGGTTCACTGAAGGACAGAAGATGTTTTGGTACAATACACAGGATGTTGGTATCAAACCTGTGTGACATTGCTGTAAAAAAACAACTACATCTCCCACCATCCTCAGAAATACCTGAGAACACTGTTTTCCGTAAATGCTTTAAGCTATGTTAATTTAGTTGTTTTGTATCAGGTATTCCTACGACTGGGAGAAATAGTAAATAGATTTCTGAACACTGTAGCATTTTAATTATACATTTTCTCAATTCTTGGCAGAGATTAATTGATCAAAAGAGCACTCAGTAAAGTGTTCATGATTTCCATATTCAGAATTTAACAAAATGTTTAAAAATAGTAAAAATTATACTCAGATAACAATTATATAGGCTAATAAAAATGAAAAATACCTAGGGAGTTCAGTTAATGGGTGATTTTTTTTTAATAATTAATCAAGAGAGTCAATGTAATAAGATTTTATACCAGTCTTTTATGATGATAGTGATGTTCTCCATTGCTGACATAACCATAACTGCTATTCACAGAGGTAGTAATAGGCTGCAGGAACCCATGCGCCATACTATATATGTACTTATGTACTCATGCATATTCCTGTTCAGACACTGATAAAAAAATTTAAAAGCTGTCTCCTAAAGCATAAATCCTATCAGAAAAAAGGTTTTGAGAGAGGTGCAGAGAATATATTAAATATAAAAAAGTCTACAATACTACCGGCTTTAAAAACAGATGTGATATAGGCCCCTATGAAATAATTTGCTACTGCTATCGTGCTGGTTAGCTGCACAGATTGTGTTACTGGTCTCTTGAGCAGACGGTCTATACTTCTCTTGTAAACTCCAGAGTTACTGGGTGACAGAGGTATTTAATTTTGAGGTCTTTTAAAAAAAATAATCCTGTTTTAGATTTATTTCTTGGTGAAGATTCACAGATTTTTCCTGCAGACTAATACATGTCCAAAGCTTAAATCACTACCACTTTATTTCTGGAATGATTCACAGGCTTTGTCTCCAGCCTTTGCTGCATTATATTGGTCTGGCTGCCAGCTCCAAGTGCTTTTATTTTCTGTCCAGTGGCTGCTACACTCCCCCCATCTTCCTGTGCGACTGAAAAGAAGGCAACATTAAGCAAGCTTTGCTTACAATAGCATCTTCCAGAAGAGCTCGTCTACTTTCAACCTCTGTGCATTTGTTTTCTTGGGTAAGAAAAGAACTGTTCTTTCAAAGACTATCTTGTGAACTTGTAGGCATAAATGAACAGTTGCGTGAACCAACTTTACGACTATGACCGGTCTTAGTATGATACAATCCAGTGGTCAAGTACAGAATACACAGCTCATTCCCATCTGTCTTTATGTAGCACACAGTTTTGTTTGGCAGGGTGGATCATGCGTATCTATTTGAGTGTGCTTAAATATTTCCTGGCAGTGTATGACAGGACTGTAACAACTACCAATGCTGCAAATTGCACTGAACATTTTATGAACTCAGAATTTATGTTGCTGTTTAGTTTTGTTTTGCTTTTCTGCCATGTGTTTTCTTAGAAAGGCCTCGAGCTGACAATATATCAAGGGAGTTCTAAGTTAACAACTTTACTGCCTTATTTTATATTTCTAAAAATTATGTTGGAGAATTTAGTACCTGTGAAACTCTAATAGCTTTAGGGCTAAATTCAATACAATGATCTATAGCAGAACAGCTAGCACACACCATGGCAGATGGATAACGAAGCTGCAACTCCATTTGCTCAGAAGGAGTTGCGTAAGTCAAACCTGAGTACAAAAACTGTGAGTTTCTGGTAAACACAGAGATGTACCAGGCACAGTCCCATATGGGCTGCAGGGCTCATCCAAGCACTGTTCTTCCAGCTGCTCCCACATGGGGAAGGGTGCCTGGTCCCTTCCTCCCAGACAAAATTCAGAGAAGCAGCTTTCTGGACTTAGGGACCTCAGCTGTCATAGAAGAGTGTAATTAATATCTCTCCCCTAATGACTGTGTGACTTGACTATAGCCCAACTCCAGACCAAAGAGCTTCCTCACCTATCACCACCATGTTGGCTGGCAGCATCACTACTTTTCTGGCTATGTTTGTCTCAATCACGCAGCAAAAATGAGTGGCAGATATGTAGTAAGATAATCCCATCACATCTTTTGCATGTCTGAGATTATCCAGCCTTCGCAGATCTGACTTAATGAAAAATTAATTCATACCCTACCGATTTTAATTTTTTTTAGTTGACATTCCTTGCTCATTGTATATGTGAAGGTCTAGCACATAGGATATGGAGAACAGAGGCTTCATCATGTAGATTGATCCTGAGTGTCTATTCACACATGCTTGAAGGAGTTGTATTTTCACACTTCTTGCTGAGCGCGTAATGGGCTGTAAATTCCCTGACTCACCATGTAGGAAAATGGCTTACACAAAGGATTTTCTCTTACTCTGTCATATATTTCAACAAAGCCAGGTCTCCGCTTGCTCTTTTACCTGATTTAGTACCCTCTCACCCATGAGAAGAGACCAGGGAAGGTATCTTTCTTGTATAGTTTTCATTGCATTCTGAACTAACCTCTTAGCATCCTCCCTGGGTTTAAATTTTGACTGAGATAAGCCATTTGAGGAGACAGATCCGAAGACAAATTCTTACAAGCGAAAACTGAGCCCAGAGCCTGGGGAGCCCTTAAGGAAAATCTTGATCTTCATATTCCACAGAATTACCATCTTCCTCGTTCTGCTGTCCCGCAAGCACTTTTCTCAGAGAAGGTGCTTAGCCAGGAATTGCAGGAGTTATATGTTGTCTCGTGTATTTTTTCACAGAAAGAGATGACATGGCTGTATTGTGTTCCTTTTCCACTTTGTTACCAACTTACAAGCTTTTCCTACGAATCAGTAAATCTTTATTAGGTAAATTGAGATGTCTGTTCTGCAGCAGAGAATCTGTCTGTGCTTGTAGTCTGTGAGAAGTTCTATTCTAGCATCCAAATAGTTCATCATTTTTGTAAGAAGAGAAGCTCAGGGAATAGACATGCCTGTTCATGATATTTACAGTGGCTTTGGCATGCTCTTTTGCATCACTGCTGCACTCTTCTCCACACGGAAGGAATTTCAACTGTAGACAGGTGATCTTATGAATTGTTATTAATTAACACTTGCACATAGAAGTTAACACCTCTATCACAGGCATGCAGGGAGCCCGCTACTCAAGATGCAATGAAGGTAAGCAAGTTTCCAACACCTCTGTCCAAATGTGGGCAGTTCCTTCCTACAGCTTCTGCCAGGCCAAGCAGAAGGACATGCATACATCAGTCTCCCAGACAAAGGAATATTCCTGAGGATGTTAATGGGAAAGTAAGTCATATTGCCAGAACATGCGATCTTTAACACAAGTCACATTTACTGGTCCTCTCAGAGTACCAAGGGCTTCCCAGCTGCAGGAAGAACACAGATGGAAATTTCTCCTCAGATGTCTAAATATGGGGAAGTTCATTTTTTTTACATCTTGAGGACCCAGAAGATTTCATTTTCTCTCAAATAATTTTGTATTTGCTCTGTCAATCTATGTGGTTATCTCTTAACATTAAAAAATTTAGGAATCTATGGGATTGCCTTTCAATATTGCTTAGTTTATATGCTGTTCTGGCCCATAAATCAGACTCTAGAGGGACCAGCTAGCTTAGAAATTATCTGAAGGTTGTAGCAAGAACATAAGCACTTATTTTTCAGTATAGCTGTTCCTTGAACCTTCAGCTTGGTCGCGCATTTTGGATTTATAACATCCTTGATGCTAAAACAGTTTTTCAATATCGTCTGGAGGAGGGCCATGGATCTGACTGCTACAGGACTGATCAAATTAGCTTTCTGATAAATCGTAGGCAGTTAGACTGCCGATAGTCAAAAGTAATACTCAGGGAACAAAATAAACTTTCTGTAGAAAAAACATTATTCTTTATTTCATAATAATAAATGACAAAATACTGTGTTGAATATCAACACTTCAGGCAGTAAGGCCTTGTACATAAAGATAAAAAGTTCTCTGTCATGTAAAAAGCACTGTCTAAGAAAAATTTTAAAAGCCCTTGCTTCTTCACGTACTTTTTCCTCGTGTTGAGTATCACTGTTGCATGGCAAGAGTGGGTGAGCTGCTGAAGATCATGTAACTGGCTGGCACCTGGCATTAGGTTTCTCTACTGTCTGTTAGGGAGCTGTTTGAATGCCCTCATACGTTTTTTTCTGGACAATTAATTTTCCTCTACCCTTCTCTTGCTCAGGGCTCCTCAGAGGCTTGGCTTTGCTACTCCTGGGGGCTTGACAGCACAGGTCAAACCCAGAGACTCCAGTACCTGAACCTAAGGACCAAGAAGGAATGTGGCTGCTGCAGCCTGTCTGTTGGACCTGGGTGGCCTCTCTGTCCCCTGGGTGGTTGTAGAGGGCATCTCAGGGAGACACTTCCCTGATGCTACAAGGCATCCTTCACTCCGTGAGGGAGAGACATGCTCCTGAAATGGACCCTATGTCTATTCTCCTACAGTGCCTCCCAGAACTTGGTGTGCTCCAGTCTTGGAGTTCAATTATTCAGCCAGTGCTTGTGCAACTTTAAACTGTGGCTGCAAGAAGTCTTTTTCCTTAATGTATATTTAGACCAGGGAATAGTGCCACTTCTCTTATGGAAACAATCTTACGAAATGAGAGTAAATGGTACCTATAAAGTTAGCCTTCCTAACCTGTAAAATAGATCACAAATGGGTTGAAAAATGTTTCCAGCAAGCTCCTTTTCAAGTCCTTCAGAGGAGAAATAAGTTTGTGGTTAACATATGTATAATCCTGAACCCTGTGAGCTTGGCATTTACTAGCTTTGTGCCAATGAAATAACCACAAATGTACATGTAGCGACTCCTCTTACGGAAATGTCATCTACTTCACCCTCCAAGAGCCAGAAATGTTTCCATTTATGAAAAACAGACCATCAAGTGGTGTGGTGGAACTTACCACCACAAATGAAGATCTTTGATGAAATCACATGGATAGGTTTGTTCAAACTGTACAGTATGTAATTTGCCTGCTCCACAAATGGAAACAAAAGAAATCAGTGTCAGATGGCTCTTGCGGGCTAGTGTGTGTCATATTGTTTATTTAAACAGATCAATGATTCTTGTGATCTATTGCACAGCTTAATTCATGATGGAAATAGAAAATGGAAGATAAATAATCAAGAAGTTGGATAGTAAAAACCCAAATTTTTGCCTTTTTTTTCCCTGCGTGAGGTATGTAGTTAGGAGTAAGCATTTCCACTGGGACCTACTGACTGTAACTGAAGTGTAAACAGTTTGCACTGGAAGTGCAGAGTCCCGTCTAGAACTGATCTGTTTAACAGCTCAGTCTGAAGTCACTCTCCTATTGGGAGAACTCGTCTAAAAAGATATTTCTCATGCACACTTATTTGGAAACAATTATTTAAACTACTGTTACTGTTCTGTTTTCTACAGAGCCCGTCAGAAATAAACCAGTGTAATTTTACTTCAGGAAAACCCATGGAAGTTTTTTCCTCTCAACTTACAGCCAGGCAGCTGGGAAGATCCCTGGGGGGTTCAGGATCTCATGGTGAGAGGAAATCTGCAAAATCTCTCACAATTCCCAGCATCTTGCATTCAGTGCTGTGAGTACTGCTGCGTGGTTTCATCCTACAGGTCCAATTTTGCAACTTGGTATTTATACAGCTTCAGCTGTCAGGGTGGAGCTGATCTTGAGCTGCAAGATGGGTAAGAGTCTTAAATTAATGTTGCCAATCCTACAAGAAATCTTGTAGAGACAAGTGTAAAAGTTATTCGAGACTAAACTTAAGGCAGGACAGATTTTAATGGAATCTGATTAACCTAGTAGTATAAACTAGCAACACAGGTGTTCTATTTGGTGAACAAAAATATTAAAAATAATTCAGAAAAAGCATAAAATTTTTTAGGTAATGATCAAGGTGTTATCCTGTTGTGACTGTGAGCAATTAAGACATAATCTTGATGAAGTACCAACAGTTCTGTAAGTAAACAGGGGAAATGCACCACTGGATTTTAACTTTAGTGGCAATTTACATAGATGATGCCAACATAATCATAAATGTACTTAATTTCATTTTTAAGTGCCCTTACTACCTGTTTCTTGAAGGTGTATTATTTTTTTCTGTAACTAGGCAGAATGGCCTGAAACCAAAAACTTATCTGCGTAGTTCATTCCACTTTTGATGGGTAAATTTTAGGAAGCATCAAGAAGCAATGGCTCCTTACCAGTTCTTTGGGATCAGCCCTATGTTAGGAGTTCAGTTTATGGAAATTTCCTACTTTTGCTTTTGGTTTATGAAGATGAAAGTCATAAAATGTGGGTCACCTGGGCAAATATGGTTTATTCCAGTTAGGAAGAAAAAAAAAAAGAGTTTTCTAATGCTAACTGGAAGTGTTTCTTAAACCTCCATGCAGCTTTGTTAGCAAAGTAGTTGCTCATCAAATAAACGTCTAAAACAGTGAAAGCGAGTCAGTCTCAGCTTCTGCCCCAGTAATGAACTGAATGAGTTGGGAAGAAACTTACCTCAAGCTAAGCAGAAATATTAGGCCCTAGAGATGTGATATCCCTGTATTTATTTTTTTTTTTTAAATTCTCCTCAGTCATAAGACTTTGGACTAAAATTATTTATAAAAAAATCTGTAAGCATCGAATCCATAAGGGCAGGTGAGTTCAAGTAGTATCAGTTATGACTCGTCTCTACGTATAAGACTTGAACTGTATGTAAGAGGAACAGAAGACACATCCAGATCCCATCACAAGCTGAACAGTGCAACCAATTCCAGTCTCTCTCTGTGTCGAGCAGATGCAGGACTTCCACACTGGGCCTGAGCTGCTGTCCCACCCCATGGGGAGAACCAGGGAAAACACTGCTGCAGCCTCTCAGCTGACACAGCCGCGAAGGCAGAGCGCTCTGCTTAGCGTGCAGTCTGACTTCGGGACTGTATTCGAGGAGCTGTGTGCGCTCCGCTTTCTCCTTTGTTAATGTGAGTTTTCTCCATGGAGATGCTGAACAGCAGATCCTGAAACAGGAATAACTGCTTGCCTTCCAGAAGGCAATCTGCCGCAAGACATGTCTGCTGAAAATACAGTGAGAGCAGTTCCTAGGGGACATGTAATGGAACCACAATAAATCAGAAGCACAGGAGACTGAATGGAAAAGGAAACACCCCCTGTGTACACTAAAACAGTTACTTTATTATGATAAACTGGACCTGTAGAAGAACTGTGAACGTAAGGCACCCCACAAAGCTTGAGATTTCACCAGTGCTTTTCAGCGTGTTGTGCTTCAACCAAGTGAACAGAGGCTTAGACGGAGGTGACAGCAAAGCCAGAGCCACAACAACAGCAGCCAGCACTGTGCCCCAGCGAGCCAGCAGGAGATACAAACTTCCCAAAGGGCAGGGACGACTGGGGATGCTGTCACGAGCAAATGTTCCACTGTAACTCTGAGCTTCAGCATCTCTGATGGATGGCTTGGCAAACTGGCTGCTACCAAAGTTATCAAATGTATTTCTGTACAGAAATAGAAGAACAAAAATAGCTCTCTCATTTCTTGTTAGACGTCCATGGCCAGGATATTCCTGTCCAGATTAGTAAAGTCATTACTAATTTAGAAGGGCATGTCTCATATATGTCTTTATATAAATCCTGCCTGTGAGGTGGTAGCCAAGCAGCAGGACGTTGCAGCGCACCACCTGCGCAGCCTGCCCAGCAGCCTCCTGCTGCACGAACCCAGAGGCTCGGGTGGTCTCCAGACACCAACTGCAGGCACGCAGGCAAACCTGCTGACACTGCACCTCCAGCTGTACTTACAGGGATTTGGAAACCTATAATGCTATAATAGTAAGTAAAGCCTCTAGTTAGACAAACTTAAAGTAGCTTTTAATCTTTGCTAATGAAAATCTGCAATTAAGATCCTCAGTCTTTTTCTTGTTTTCCAAATACTTCTGCAGCTTTGGGAGCAATCCAATACCCATTGACTTAAAAGTGAAAATCTGACTGCAGAACGCCACTTCTACTGACAGCCCAGTACCAGTCCCGGAGGCTGCCCAACGTGGGAGGAGTCCAAAGCTCAACAGGGGCTTCCCTGACCAGCCGAACATGCCCACCACATTCATGTGAGCCCCCTGCCAATGCCACCGACGGTGCAGAGTCAGCAGGCACTGTGCATCAAGCTCTGGCATGGGACAAAGTGTCCCCAGTTTTGCTCCTGTACCGGGCTCGAAGCACTGCTGTCACAGCTCAAGTGCTCCTGCGGGTAGGTCTTTCCCTGCTAAAGCAATTTTGAGGTTTTTGCACAACCAGAGCCTCAGGTTCTGTTTTTCACAGCAGCAGAAGTTGCATACTTGTGGGCTGAAAAAAGACTAATCAGATTTTTCGTGTTTTCACTCTTCTACTTAGCTAGAGTGGAGGTGAGCCTCCAAGCAAAATAATCTGCAGCCTCAAGGGACCTTTGGACTTGGCATTTGAGCTTCACTCCATAAGCATCTCTTTTGCCAGTGTGCCTGAGCTAGAAATAGCAATCCGGACATGACAGCTGAGGAAAATGAGAACAGGTTAGGAAACACTAATGATTGTAGTACATTTTCAGACTCCCCCCATACCTGAGAGAAGTGGGTAATGAGTTTTGACTGGAGTACTGTTAATGCACCTGTGGCTTTCCCTCTTCCGCAGCCCCTAGGCTCCTAGCCCAGCAGAGGAACGTGGCACAGGGCAGCTCTGCTGGTGCCCTCCTGCTGGTGTAGTTTCCCTTACGTTGGGAAGATGTCTGTGTGATTTGTCAAGTGAGTTTAAAACTGCTCAGCTTGGCAGAGAAGAGCAGAGCAGCCTGAGGAGGGCCAGCAAGCGCTTGGAGACTGTCAGTGTGGGGAGATGTCATTATGCACCAGGGAGTGACTGCAGGGTGGTCCTCGCGATGGGACTGAGCTTCTTCAGTGGGAACACTGACAAACCTCTGAGTTAAACCCACATCCATTAAAGTGTCACTGTGTCCTTATGTCATACCTAGAGACAGTGACAGGGAAGAAACCTGACTTAGAACTCTTGAGGAAGACACCACCTCCGCCAGTGAGACGGGGCCTCTGTTTCTGCAGCCAGGCTGTTCCCAGCCTCAGTGCTCGAGTCCTGAGATAATGTTTCAGCAGACCAAAATAAGCCCATTTAATGAGGTCCAGGGCGCATTGTGCTTCTTGCCAGCTCCTCATTAGTGAATCGACTGCACTACAAATAGGCAAAACCCATCAACCTAGTACAGTCAGATATTGCTGCTGGGTCTGTTGCTCATTTAAAAGGAGCAGCTGTTCTGGGTTAAGCAATTGCATATGGGAGCTTGTCAGGAACTTCCTTGAAGTAAGCCCTAAAGTAAGTTACATCTTTATGGCAAAATGTTTAAAAATAAAACCATATGAATAAGCATGCAAAAATAAGGGCTGGAAGTGGAAAGACAGCTCTGTTTATTTTTCTATAACTCACTGTCCACATCTGGTAAAAACAAAGTAGGAAGGACTACTAAAGGTGAAGTTTCAGGGGTGAAGAAAATGGAGATTATTCCAAACCTAGCATCAAAGATTTTTATTGATTTTTAAGATTATTTTTTCTTCCTTCTTTTTTTCTCTCCTCTGTCTGGGCAGCAGAACTTAAGTTGTCTTGCCTCCATTTCTGTATCTCCAGTTGTAAGAAAGCATTATGATACAGGCAGGCAGAGGAAATAGCATGTCAGCATTGTCTTCACTCTCCCATGGCCGTGAGTATGAAGTTTTCATTTGTACAAGGTCAGAGTAGATCCTTTGCATGGAGTGCTGACTCCAACAAGGACAAGACTTTGAAAAAATGAGTTGGTTTCAGTGGCCCATAGTAGCGCCCATCATACATGAACTGTGTATGACGGACATCAATTCGCACAGTTTGCTCTTACCCTGGTGCTAAGGGAGCAGGGGGTGACTCCTGCTGAGTCATTAGTTAGGAAATGCAGTTACAGTTTACAAGGGAGTTGACAGAAGCTTCTCAGGAATGGTGGTCCATGGGAAATTGTATATTTCATAGTGGCAGACAAGGTGGGGATGAAATTGCTTCTGCGGGGCAGGCCCAGACTTGACTTTCCTGTAGTCTGATTTCCTGGCTTTCACACTCCTAGGAAAAAGGACCACGCATATCAGCTCACAGTGTCAAAATTTCATTGCTAGCCACTTAGAGCCTCTAGTCTACTCCAGAGTGTTTTGCCTCAAGATCCATGCTGGAGTTTTTTCACAATCAACAAGGGTGAAGTAAAACATTTTGAGAAGTTGGCAGAAACATGCTAAAAATTTAGGAGGAAGCTGAACAGTGTTTTCATAGAAGCATATGAACTGAGACCTTTTTATAAGTGGGAGGAAATGAAGCTTATGTTTTGTGGTTTTTAAAAATAAGTTGCTGCATCTCCCACATATTTCATGCAAACAACGGATCAAGAATTCTAAAATTACTCACATATGCACAAACTGGCACACACAATTAAATCTACAGATACCTGGAACTGATACATTAACTGACAGCTAAAGGGTATCCATGTCCTCTTAAGGTTTGTATAGCTTAGTGGTCCCATTTTTTGCTTCTCTTCTAGTTGTAGTGAAGGTGCAGCCTCCACAGATCTGCAAATCTGCCTAGTGTAGGTGGCGATGGTAGGATATGAGAGCTGATGAATGTAAGCCTGACTGGGATGCTGCTGGATTCCACAGGCATTCTCAGCATCCTGAGGGACTCCTGCAGAATACAGACTGGAAACCAGGGCTGCCCCATTCTCATGCAAACACCATAGCTTCAAACAGTAGGGGACATGGCATGGCAGTTACAGAGCCTTTCTCGGAAAAGGTGACTGTTCCTTGATTCCATATTTCTAAACACGAAAATTTTAATCTTCCACTCATTGGAGTATTGTGATTTTATGTTATTGCAACTTTACAGCTTCTGTATTCTGCATGGTATCTTGGCATTATTCAACACATTGAAGGTTTAGCTCTTAATATAGGAATACTAGCTCCAGGCTCTTTGTAAACAGACAACTGTGTTATTTAATACCATTGATAATATTACCAAAATTTTATTAAAAATCTAATTAAAATTATTTTTTAATTTATTCTACCTGGGAACTTGTTCAATGGAAAAGTTCAAATATATCTCTAATTCTTGTGTGTCCCCCTGCTCCTGTCACACACTTCCAGCCTTTAGCAAGCCTTGATCTTAGTCTCTCTTACCATTACTAAAAGCCCTGCTTTCTCAAATGGGGCATCCTGCCCAGGGCACCTTTCTCACATTTCCACTGACTTTTTACCGGTAAAGGATTGTAGTCCACAAAAGTACTTTCTGTAATTATACTTTTTCCTGTTTAAATCAATCCAGTTGCCCAGATTGTGTTTCTTCTCTATCATATTCCATATTCGTATCATATTCCTGTCCTCCTTGGTACGTCCTATTCTCCCAGTGTTGCATCACGAACACGATTAAGTAGCAAGGTCTTTACAAGGCATCTTCCCTGCCAGGACACTCAATGAGTTGAAGCCCATTACTACTCCTAAATGCACACTCTGTTTGATTGGCCTTCTGGTCCAATACTTCACATTTTGGCAAAACTTCTAACCAATTCTTTTCTTATGATACGTCCAGTATTTTCCTCCAGATGAATTATTTCCCATGTATTTATCAAAGTCCAGGCACATAAGTAGTATTGCATTTCTTCACATCTTCAAAAAATAAAACACAGCAACAAAAAAATCTTCAACATTCATTCAAGGATCAGTTCAATGAGTTTGATACAACTGATCACTGTTGATCACATGCTGTATTTTCATCTCACTTTTCTTTACAAATCTTTTTCGTTATTTTGTGGTCAACACATCATGGTCTCGATGGTGATGACATATCAGGCAGTTATTGGGTCTGTTATTTTTCCCTGTTTTGTAGGTGCAAGTCCTACTTTTGTTTTTCTTCTCTCATGAGGCATCTCAGGTTTGATCCCATGCCAGTTCTTTCGGTATTCAGGATAGAGATTCCTTGTGTGAACACATAAATTTTAGCCTTGGATGAACTTTGGATATGGTAATTTTAACTTCTACATATAGAGTTCATTAGCCAGCCATAGTTTTGTCCCCATATTCTATCATCTCTATTAAAAATGTAGACACATGTTACATTTCATTTTTGGGCTTAAAATTCTTTCAACTTTATACCATCCTTACTGTGTAACAGTTCTGCTTTGTTTTTTCCCTGTTTATTTTTTTCTGTTTATTTGGTTAATGATCCTTTTAGAATGTGTGTTTTAAATTGAATTTGGAAATTCGACCTGAATTTGTATTTTGGTAAACCACTTTATTAATTAGAATCACACAGAATCACAAAATGTTAGGGGTTGGAAGAGACCTCTATGGGTCATCTAGTCCAACCCTCCCGCCGAAACAGGGTCACCTAGAGCAGGCCGCAGAGGACCTTGTCCAGGCGGGTCTTGAATATCTCCAGAGAAGGAGACTCCACCACCTCCCTGGGCAGCCTGTGCCAGTGCTCCGTCACCCTCAGAGGGAAGAAGTTCTTCCTCATGTTCAGACAG
>Ga0065711_1003564_pt1 | contig 27455 bp, 19 predicted proteins | sample Hoacrofraction12_FD_59098 | JGI IMG/M metagenome (GOLD analysis project Ga0065711, IMG submission 59098) | Hoatzin crop microbial communities from Cojedes, Venezuela - Epithelial fraction 12 v2 (version 2) | ecosystem: Host-associated > Birds > Digestive system > Esophagus > Crop | place...
GGGGGGGGGGGGGGGTAGCGAGTGAGTGGCTGTGTGGGGCTTGGCTGCCTACCAGAGTTAAAACACAATATCCATATAAGACTTAGAGTTCATGTTCCATATGTACATATTCCACATTCATACTCTACCTTTTGCTGCAGTATGCTATAAAACATATTGTGTGTTGGATAAGAGATCATTCTCCCATGCTGTAAGAAAGTCTGTTTTGTTTAACCACCCTAAATCAAGCCAAATTTATTGACCATAATATTAAGCATTTTGTTAAACTGCAAAGAGAATTTCAGTTCATAAAATATTTCGTGTTGATACTGTTTAAAAAGTTTGTACATTCTCTAGCTTAAAGTTTAAAAAATATTTCAAATAGAAATATATCACTTCTTAATTTGCAAAAGCCAATCTGGGATATTTCACTGGAAAATCGATTAAAGCATTGTTATATTTCATACAGCGTCAGTCTTAATTGTCAGCTTTTGTGAAAAAAACTTTTTAAAAGTCCAGACTTTAAAAAATTGCCAAAGAAAATCTTCAGTGGCTAAGGTATTGTAAAAGCATGCTGTGCAAAAGATATACTTTCACCAAAATATAGATTAATATAACAAGTAAGAAGAGATGCTTATATTTATATAGAAAAGCAAATCTGTTTGTAGCAATAATAATCTTTATTAGACTTGAGCTTATTTTCAGCATGAATGCAGGCATGTTTTAATATTCCAAATATTAACTAGATAGAATGTGCTTATTTGCTTTGTTCATTAAAAAAAAAGAGAAGAAAACACCACAAATATATATCATTTATGAATAGAGATATCTCAGCTCATAAAAGCAGTGAGCTCTCAGCACGTATTTTCTACCTGGTATTATAAACCAAATGTATAAAATGCATGGTTCCAGAGACAAGTACATGATTTTGCAGTTCACTGAATCCTTTCTTTAACAACCTTTCCATTTCTCATTGGTGTAAGCAAATGAGAGCAAACCCAGTAGTTTCTGAAAACACACAGGACATTTCAAATTTATTTAAGAGTTAGATGAAAACAGCAAACTACAGGAAAAGAAGAGAATTTATAGAAGCACAGAACAACACAAGCTGGAGGGCACCTCTGGCAGTCATTTGGTGCAATCTTTCGCTCTACAGGTGGTCGACTTAGATCTGCTTGCTCAAGACTGTCAGGTTTGAACACCTCGATGAATGGAGAGTTCAGAGCCTCTCTGTCCCACGTGCCCCAACGCTGGACCATGTTACTGTGATATTTTTATTTTCCTAATATACAGCTGGGAATTCCCACATGGCAACTTGTGTCCATTCCCTCTCACGTCATTCTTCCCTACAAGAAATATCTGGTTTCATCTTCCTTATATCACCTTTAGACAGCTGAAGCTAAGATTTAGATCCTGAAGATAACATTTAGATCTTTCCTCAAAATTATTTTCCTGAGGCCGAACAGACTCAGTTGTTTTATTTTTGTCGTGTGCATCCTGTGCTCCATCAACACTCAAGAAATCTCTCAAGTGTTTATTACAAAGACAAAATATACAGGTGCTGTCCAAGCACTAGACAAGCCAGCTGACAGGTTATCACCTACTTCAAAGGACTTCTGATCAAGTCCTTATTTTACATGTGCACTAGAATGAACAATAAGAAAGGCAGGAAGAGGAGAAAGATTAATTATAGTACAGAGTTGTTTCGTCTGGGTATCTCTTTTCTCTTTAAAGATTTTTTTTACCAAAATTCATAATTGGAATTTCAGCGTCTCCGTTCTTATTATATCAGAGGTTATACACTAATGGTTTTAGAAATAAGTATTTGAATGTCCTGATACATAATTTGGCTCAAAATGGACTGGTACATTACACCTATCTGTTCTACAGTAGGAGGGGAAATATTTAGGTTTAATTTGCTATATCTTTCGTTCTTTCCTGGTTACTGCACCCAGTGACCGAAGTACACAGTGTACAAATAGCTGGTAAGTGGGAGAGAGCACTTTGCCACATTGCTGGCAAAACAGTGATTACTGAATTCTTATTAAAGTTCTAATGTTTAGATATGTCTTAACTTTCAGCTCTCAGCACCGGAATTCATCTGTACCTATGTGTACCTTTATTCTTTGGACATGCCATGATTTCCCTTGAGACTACAAGGAAAAGGAAGCTGTTTATACACGTAACGGGTCCAGAAACTGATTCACTTTCCCAGCAGAAGCATGAACTAACAGGATGGTGAAACTGTGAATCACATATTCTGTGGCTTTAAGGCAATCTGATAAAGTCATAAAATGAAGCTCCCTGGAGACACTGAAACCCAGCAGAGCATATTAGAGCATATTTTCTGAATAATTTCTTACATTTTGTCCAATGCAATATATATTTTGAGTCAAACAGAATAACACGATCACTTCTGTTATCATCATGTAGTGATTTGACTGCTTTTTAAAAAGCCAGCCACCATATAGGGAATTTGCAAGTATTTCTGAAAAAACACCACAAAGCCTTCCACCACCAAGCAAGCTCCATGTTTCATTGTTCCCGTTCCCTTGAAGCAAGAAGTGCACTCACTAGCTATTAGATACGAAGTGGCTCTGAGTCATTAGTATTTCACTTTTTCAAGGACCTTTTTTTTTTCCCCGGCGTTCTGAAGGCAGTCAGCCAGCAACATTTGCTGTGTGACAGACATCTGCAAGAAATGCGAACACATACAAAATTCCAGCTTTCAGACAACTCAAGCTAAATTACTGACTTGAAGTTTCAATACAAGCTTGCTACTGTATGCAGCAAAGACACAGCACAAATAAAGGTAATTCTCTCAAGTCCTAGAGATCATATTAGACACAACTAAGGCAAGCTATTGTTGAAGCAGCAAGTTCTCCTCTGCTGATTTCTCCACTTCTTTTACTAATTCCTGAAGTTTGCTGCACTCTCCACAATACTGTGATGGAGTGAAAATTCGACTAATAAAATGATTTGAAGGTCTCCTGTAAAAAGGAAGGGGTTCTTCTGCAGGTACTTTTGATACACTTAGAGAAAATGAAGAAGAAAAAGTGGATTTATTTGAATTTTAGGAAATAGGGGGTCTGGCACTTGAGACATGGAAATTACAATGGAAAATGTGCGCTGTGCTCTCTAGCACTCTTTCTGGATGATGTGGATGAGAAGATCTCATAAACATCCAGATCACAAGGGAGATAAGAACTTGAAAATAAGGAAGAAAAATCTTAATGTGATTTCTCAGGAAGAGAGCTTCCATCCAAAGCGGAAGGTCTCGGAAGGCTGAGAAATGTAATTAAAGTACCTGCATCTTTGGTAGGCTTGCAATGAAAGACATATCCTCAGCCCTTTAAGAGCTCTTCAGAGCTTTCTTAGTTAAGGCAACTTCGAATATTTTTGAAACAACTGGCTTTATGGGAAAGCTGGCCTAGGAGCTGGCCGGCAGCAGACCCTTTGTGTGGACAGAAATGGCAAGCTGACACACCGAGGGCATGCCAAGGTAAGTCGGAGAAGGGAGTACGCTCAGAAAGATTACTTACGAGAGAGAGAATGCAAACGAGAACCATGGCACTGGGTGACGTAGGACAAAACAAGCAAGCAGAAATAAATTTGTGAGTTAAAAGTGCAGGAATTAGAGCAGAGGCTCTCCAACCAAACGAGGTCACCCATACCAGAGGTATGGAGGGAAGATTCCACGTCCTGTGGGAGTGAGCTGAAAGATGGAGTGTGAGGAGGAGAAATACCAAATGAGATGTAAGAACGATGAGAGAGGGAGGACACAGCCATAAAAGCAAAGGGAGGAGAAAGGGTCAATAAGAATGGAGTAATATTAATGTGAGGTGCTTTTGAATGTTGTTATGGTTATTATATAAATTACATACTTTATTCACCACTTACAGAGCTGGTTCAAGAACAAAAGCATTATTGAAATCAATACGAAACTGCCGAGGCCCTCCACAAACACAAGCCTGCATAATGTACCCGCCCTGCAACTTTCACCATCAAAGTTAGCTTGGTAAATCTCACCCATTCAGTCATAAATAATAACTGCCCAAACCTCTGCCAGATCGGCACTATTTCCAAACTTCAGCTATATTTACACACCCACAGTTAGCAGCTGACAAGTCATATATGAGGGAAATTGCCTCCCTCTAAAAAAGAGCTGCTGTCAGAGCTGCTCTCTTCCACATGAAAATAATTCAAAGGAGTTGCCACAAAAGAGCAGCTATACTCAGAATAGTTACCACAACGGACATTTTTACTCACCACCTATTCCAGTACTTTTGCAGTGCTTTTGTTCAGCTACCGAGTTAAGTGCCAGATATAAGTTTTCTTTCTTTCCTTTTTTTTTCAAACTCCTCATAACTCCATGAGGCTAGCAGAAAAAAAGATTGAGAGAATCAGAACGGAGTCAATTAGTCTATTGCGAACCAAACTCTCCTGAGATCCAGGCAGTGTCATTAAGGTAGAGCTCCAAACACAGGTGGGTAGGCATTGCGCAGGGATAGTCCCTGCCTTCTTCACCAGTGCCTGACAAGCGTTGTCAAAGCCTGAAAGGATGGGGATGAGCCACTCTAACCTGAGTAGTTTCACCGTATGCCTTGGCGCTGCAAAGCTGGTGTAGAAGGGTAGGCATCTCCTTCCCTTTCAGTAGCCACCACCTTCACACCCGATTCTGGCAACAACTGCAGCTCTTCCTCTAGGAGGTCTCTCTCTATTTCCTTTTTTTTAATCTTTTTTCCTCTTCCTCCTTGGGAGGACCAAGAAGCTGAGGAGGCATCACTGGAGATGAATGGGGAGGACGGGCTGCTTTTTATGAGCTGGAGTGAAAATAAGATGCTGGATGGTGATAAGACACTTCTGCGAGTCCCAGGATATGTGAGCTCAGAGACTGATATCCGAAAGAAAGGAGGATGCAGGAGAGGGATTTTCTAGGGGGAAAAGAGAGGAAAAGCCTCAAGCATCCACTAATCGACTGTTACAGCCTCCTGCACTTTTATCTCAGCCCCACTGCCTCTGCAAATCTCCTTGCTCCTTTGCCCCAGCTGCTCTTACCCACTTTGCCCCATCCATTCCCTTTCTCAACCCAGAGCTGACCTCTCCTCTGTCTAGGGCATCTCCTGGAGCCCAGCTACCACCTCAAACCCCTCTCCCTTCTTCTCCACATCCAGAGACCACGCTGCTCCTGCAGAGCCTCCAGCTCTGCCTACAGGGCCAGAAAACCTTGCGCTAGTCCCTTGTAGTGTTGGACATTTGAATGGCACACCCATCCCTCGTGTAAGCAGCACACCTCTTCCGCTGGGCAAAGAGGCACGAGACGGAGAAAAGGCGATGTGTCCCCTGCACTGAGTTTGCAGGCCTTTGAAGTGACACGGCACTGGGCATGGGAGATATTAAAATACAGTCACACCACCCGAAATGGCACTTAATGTTTTCATTTTTTTTCAGTGTAAATCCTGAATAGAAATCTTTATAGTTTTGCTTTGAAGGTAATGTAAGTAACTGCTTTATTCCCTAATCTAAGGAAAGGGAATACCATAAACTTCACAGTAATTTTCGTTACTTACAAAAACATTTGTAAAGATTTTAATATCATCTACCATATGTGAGCAGTATCGCCCTAAGTAAGTGAATCCATAAAGAACACATTTTATTATAAGGTGATATTAACCTCGGTGAAATAATCAGTATTCCTGAATCACCTCCGGTTTGGTTAATGGAGATACTTCTTCCAGATAAACCTAAGATAAAAAGACGATATGCAGCATTGAAGACACTGTATGAATTTGGGATTGTTACAGGATTTTGGATCCACTGAAAACATTACAATGAAGTGAAATACAATACTTTAAGTGCCAAATATTCTGTCTGGTTTTGTTTGGTTCACATAACAACCCAGAATTCAAGTATCCATTTTTCTCAAAGCAGTACTTCACAATTTCAGATAGTAAGCACGAATAACTGATGTTATACCTATATATATATATTGGCACACCAGCTTTTGGACTGCACTGTGCCACAAGTTATCACAGCTGTAAAACAGGCTGGATAAACTCGAAAAGAAAACATGGACAGAAATCCGGCTTTGCTGAACAGCGTGCCCAGTAATGCTCTCGGCGCTAACACATGGTGCCAAAACTCACAGGACCTGCAGAATGCCCGCCCCGCTGCCACCACCACCACCAGCCAGAGGAGTTCTCGTCAAGACATCATACCCAAGCTCTGCTAGAGGGAGCTATCTTCTGTACATTTATTCAGCCACCTGCAAACTTGACACCTCCATAGTCTCCATCTGACTATGGCAACAAAGTAGGGTTTTTTTTTTCCCCTCCTCTGATTTTTCAGACTCAGAGCCATCACTCAAGGGGTTTGAGGACTCCCAGTTCATCTGCTTGTTATACAGGCAGTCATGGTGGGAGAAAAGAGAAAAGACAAATTTATTTATTTATGCTAGGCTGGCATGCCTCCTTCTGCAAAGCATCCAGTGCCTGCCTTGGCTCACTCTCACAGGTTTCCTAAGCAGTGATAGAATGATATGGACATAATCCTCGGCATTATTTCACCACTGTCCAAAATGTTCTGAGCAGCAACAGTGAATATTGTCCAACATAATCAGACATTGAGTAATGTGAAGCTAAAATGAGACAGAGGGACCAAACAACAATAGCCAAGGCTCCCCTCCACAAACGGTGCCAGCCCATGAACTGAACCAGATGTACAAAATGCTCGCACAATCAGCATCACGCATTAAATCCGCACTCTCCTACCCCAGAGCTCTGGTAGGGTTTGCCTGTTGCGCATTCAGCTCTCTCTCCCCAAATGTTTAGCTCTTGTTCATTTTCTCCTTCAAATGACAGCTAATAATGAGAAGCAAGCATGCCCACAGCTTGTGGACAGGAGTGGCTTTCAGCTGTCAGGAGGAAGGGTACCACATTCTTGTAATCTATTTGGCGCTCTAAAACATGCATTTCTCTGGCTGTCTTGTTCTGACCCCACTCAACTCTCAGCCAAGAAGTAAGCCAAGAAACACTCTTTGCAGGCTGCAACTAAAAAACAGACCAGACAGTATTGTTAGTACCTGGATAAACAGCCATTAATTATTCAGGCATGCTTGCCAGCCCCAGTCTGCCTGGCTTTGAAAGGGGAGCCAGGGCACGTATTCTGAGCACTCTTCTAAATGGGAAGCGCTCAGTAATTTTACAGATGGGGGACATACGCAAGAGCCTTAAATGTCAACACTGAAGGCTACACCAAAGTATTTGACAAGCTTTGAACACAGGCAGATCTGTTTTATAGAAGGGAAGCTTGATCTGGCTATTTTGGATGGTAATAGATAAATGATGCGCATCACCCTCCGGGACATCTACCATTGAAAAGATGCATCATTATAGCATAGTTTTAGCCAAGATAGTTCTCTTCACTGCAATGTGAGCACATCGACAAAACCTGAGATAGACCCTGTCGAAACACACTTGGTTTCTTGTGGAAACTAGGAACGAGCCACACACCCCAAGCTCATGCCTGTCACCAGATGAGTAGTGGTGAGACAGGAGATGTTCACATCCCTCAGGCCAGTGCTGCAGAGATTGAAGCACACGGGCTTGATTTTTTACAGAGGCCAGGCACAGGCATGGAGCTACTGGCTTAGTCCTGTTAAGGCTGATCATTCTTTGCAGAAAGTATAGGAAAAAAATTATAAGTGGTCACCCCGCTTCTTTTGTTCTTGCTTCCCTCCCCACCCCACTACTTTTGTAACAAGGACTGCTGCACCCACAGAATTTGTATGGCTGCGCTACAAGTGAGCTCTGTTTTCTGTAAATTAGAAAACAGCAAGCAAGGAAATAGCTGCATGTGGTTATTATTCTGTATCTCTGTCCATTTTTTTGCCTTTATTATTTGCACAACATCTCTGTCGGAACTTTTTGATATTCATTTAAAGTCTAGCAAGTATCATAAAGCAGCTGAGACAAGTTTGCCTCTTTCACTTAGACATTACGTCAGCATGCCCTCTCCAGAAATGATAAAACATTTATTATGATTAATACAAAAGACATTACAAGATAGAGCATTTCAGGAACAGATTAAAATTTTAAATAATAATATATCTAATAGCTTTGTCTACTTTTGCATCTGCACGGCTGTACTGAGGGTCTTTTACCACCTTAGAAATGACATTAAAAGACATTCTTACAGAATTTGCTTTTAGGCCTAGTGCGAAACCCAAGTGAAAAGCACACTGAATTCAGATTATAGTCTTTTTAAACTCACCATGGGCAGGAAAAGTTGAGGCCACGTTTCATATCGGCAAGCACTGCCTGGGCAACCCGGAGCCTTGTTTTTGTTTTATTGATGTAACAAGAAGCAACAGCCCTTTGGGAATGATCAGCAGTCATTTTAGTCCTGCTTGATCAATGCCAGCTGAATGCGATGTAGATCAGCTGCGGTGTGGGACGGAGCCATGGGCGGCGTCACCCAATTCTGGCCTGGGAATGCGTGGAGACCTCCCACATTTCCCCTATTACCCCATATTTCTATAATGTCTTGTAAAGGCTCTCTGCTCATCTCTTTTTTCACTCGGTCAAGGCCAGCACTTTATCAGCCTAACACTTTCTGGAAGGCTACAATGAAAAGTACCAAACCCATTTATCTCTTGAATCAAGCAGTTTTACAAATGACTGAAATCCAGTGAAATCTCTGACTGAGCAACAAAGCCAGGCTGCGGCCGCAGCCCTCGGGATGGCCAAGTGTCTGCTGGGCAGAAACGGCCGAGCCTTCCCACAGCCCGTCCTGGTGTGACAGGAGGAGGAAGACAGAGCCTGGGTCTTTTTGGAAGTCAGGCTGTGCAAGATAAACAGGGCGCTATCCGTTCCAGACCGCAAACGCACTGAGGAAAGTGCTGACAAGGAATTCCTTAAGTATCTGTTTAGACTGTGCGCAAGAGAAATCTGAATTACCACGGAGGACTTCTATTTCAATAGCATACACTGGAGGCTTTGTGCTGCCTTCAAATAAATAAATAAATAAATTCTACATAAGGGCATTTTTTGAACTCAGTAGGAATTGCATTTAGCTTGCAGGAATTTTATATTATACCTAATCTTGAAAGATAACATAAAATTTACCACAGAACTAAAAATTAGCAGTTGCTTCTTTATGAATGGTACCATTTGCTCATTATGTTTCTTATTCACAAACAGGATAACATGAAAACAAATGTACCTGGTGCCTTAAAAGGATTCATTTTGCAATCCAGAGAACAATTAGGAGAAAATTCAGCTGGGAGAAACAGTTTATTTGGGAAAAAGATGAAAGCTGGGACCTGCTTAAGAACATTTTACCAGAAACTAAAAAAAAACATTAACAATGAGAAAAAAGGAATACTCGCCTGGATTGTCACGCTGGTTTACTGAAGTAAAAATAGCTATAAAAAATAATCTACATCAGGGAATAAAGGGAAATGGTTTGCAATTATTATACATTAGTTGAATAGGAAAAAAACATAGAAGAAAGGGAAAAGAAATCAATATTATGCAGACTAAAGGACAGTAACAACTTCCTAAGCATGGCAAGCAGAAGAGGAATCTCAGCAATGACACTGGTCCTTTTCTGGACAGAAATGATAGAAGTGCCAATAAAGATGCAGGAAAGCTGAACATGCTCAACAACGAGATCCGTTCTGCCTTTAGGGGTGAGAAGCAGCTCCTCTGAAGTTTACCCTTCCACACCAAATATGTCTCTCTGTCAAATGCACTTATTTCTTCTAGCTTTGTGCTGGTCCATTTGGATATTCAAGTGTTGTTTTGATGGTCAGAGTTTCCTTTTTTGTCATCCTATGCAGTGTTTCCTTAGACTGAGCTTTTCTTCTTTGTGTTGCCATTTGATAAGTGAACCTGAAACGACTCTACAGAAGAGTCACGCCGGTGGCATTCTTAGGAGATGCCTGAAATCCCTCCATCATTGTCCTCGACCCACCCCCGCCATGATACATAGGTGCAGTTTACTTAGCATCTTTGATGTTTTAATTCATGCTCAGCTATGATAAATACTTTCTTTGCTGTCAGTAGCTTGGAAGCATATTAAACAGCAGCTGTATCAGCACTTTTGCATAAAAAGCTGGCTTACGAGGTTTTGAACCACCAGCATTGATTTTCAATTAATCTGAGACTATCAGAGAAATTCTAGAGCACTGGGAGAAAGCTAAAACTATGTCAGTTATTGTAAAAGGTAAATAAGAGGACTGAGGTCTGCACAGGCCTATCAGCCCTTCATCAATCCCAAACAAAAAAATCAAAGCGCTTGCTATCAGACTTCATGCCATAAAGCTATTATTAATCATGCCCAAACAAGCTGCATTGATAACAGGGATTTCCTGAACAGGGCCACAGAAAAATCCTAATGGATTTGCTTGAACCAAAAACCATCCTGGAACTTGGACCAGTTTGAGAAAAGGGATAAAATAACCATCAGACATTTAAAAGTAATCAACACACCCCGCTCCCGGAGTATCCTTACCATTGCTTTGTGTTTCCCCTGCCCCTTGCAACATTATAGTGCCCTTTTCATCTACATTTATGTAGACTAAAACAATAAGAAGATAAACGGAATAATTACATAGCAAAAAAAATCCCATTTGATGTATTAAGATGTCTGATACAAGACTATGTTCTTATTTTTAAAACATTCCTAAATACTCTAGCTGGATCCTTTGTGCACGTTTGGTTTGCCTTTTTTTTTCAGATCAACCATTAAAAAATGCATGGAAGAAAACATGCTGGTTTTTAATGCAACTTTAGTTCTTCTTGAAGTCCATAGCTTTTGGGTGTAAGGGGGAAAAAGGACATTTTGCAGTTTTCCTCTCGGATTGCTTTTATATATTTGTTTTAGGTATTTCACATTCATCTAAGAGCTACAAAAATATCAAAGTAATGAAGACAAACAACAATGGTAAACTTTCAAAAAGTATGTTTTGAAGGAATATTAGAGTGTATAATGTCATTTGTTTAGCGATATTTTTTAGGAAAAATCACTGTTGCAAGAACAAATCTTCATAGAAACAAATAACTTATGAGGTGCTACTCACCGTTACAACAGACTTTTGTAACATATATCTATATTAAGACAGACCTTGACACAATTAACTGATGTACAAGATGAGTTATCTTTTGGCTACCTATCTTTTAGTATGCTGAACATTATCTTCTCTCCCAGCTGAAATCATCTGGCTCTTATTTATCAGTCATTCAAAAAGGCGGCTCTCGACATGTTCAAAGGCTGTGTTTAGGAAGCATTTTTTGCCCTTAAGAGTCACAGACCGCTAAGCAGATTTACAGCCTTGTACATAAGTTATCCTCGCTAATCTTTGCTTAAGAGTAAGCTGAGTCTGATACAACAGCTAAGCAGCTTTCAGCATTGTATTGAGTTACACTTCATTGCTCAGAGTGGTATTTTTTTCTGCTAAATGATCAATCTCAATTTAAGTATTGGGGGAAAAAGAAAGATGAAAGAGTACAGAGAGAAGGCAGCCCTGGTCGTCTCTCGATCCTCTGTAAAGCACAGTTTCCTGACCCAATGATGGTTCCTGTGTGGAACTGGGCTGCAGAGAACTTCAAGGGCCTTACATGAGAAGAACTTGAACAGAAAAATGACTCTTGAGGATAATAGCATAATACATTCATAATTCGTATACTTCAAACTGTCTAGGAGACTGCCCTATAACTGTTGAAGTCACTGAAAATTTAGGTTATTTATAATAAAATATTTTACATTTTTTCTTTATTTAGTCTTCAAAACTCCTCTCCTTACAGAAAGGAAATATGAAGCATCAAATTCTACCTGCCTGGCACTAATTACACACTATTTGTAGAAACAGGAAAAATTTTCAGCATTGACTGGTCTGTAAATTAAATCACAGTTGGCCTCTTTGTCAGGTGAAGAAGCTCAGACTGCTATTAGCAAGACACTAAAAAAAAGAAGTGTTAGTTTATAACTTTTAAAAGAATCTTGCTCCTTAGAGAAGAAACTAAAATCAGCTAAACAATCTCCCTACCCATAGGCGCTCAGGCAAAAGATGGAGGATACAGAAGAAGCCTTCATACCTGGGGCAAACCTGAGCTCTCTCAGGTCAGTGACGATGCAGAAAGTCCTCCAGGCGTGAGCTGTACAGACCCAGGACCAGTGAGCAAGAGCGCACTCGGTGGTTTCGAAGTCTGTGCTAGCATGCAGGGAAAGAGCAGCTATCTCTAAATTAGGCACAGCACCACATCTTCAGATCTCTGTGTATCACATTCAGCCCTGGATTACACCTGGAGGACTCTGCAGAGCATGGGAAGCTGCTGCACTGCATTCTCTCCAGGTGACACTACCTAAACACTGAGCCTTGCCAGCTGTTTAGAAGAATACCAGTCCCTTCTCTGACTGATCCAAACAAGAGACATGCCATTACCTGCTACGTTGATTGATCAGCTGTTCTGGGCAAACACCAAGAAGAACAGTCTTAGTAATGCCAGTACTACAGTAGAAATCCTAAAGACACTATACCAGAAATTTTTATAGATATCCCATTTTTCTGGCAATTATATATCACCAGAAACTTATTCTAAACAGTACAACCACCATGCATTCGGTTGCATATGTACGTGCATCCCGACTGTCGTCGGTGGACCTGCCAAAGCCCTGTCCCATCAGCTAGCATCTGACACGCTGTGAAGAGAGACCTCGAAATCAGAGCCGCTGTGCAGCTCAGCTCACTGATAACTGATCTATATGAGATAGCACGACAAAATGTGAACAATAGTGCTTGACATCCCACATGTTATCACACGCCAGATATGTTCAGAGGGTGGAACAGAATGACATAAAAAGAAATTATGCGGAGCATACTTTTCTTTCCACGCTAGGCAAGTGACATTGTTTTGGCAGCTCAGTCTGACACAATAAGTACAGTATCCTATGTATTTCTAATTTGAAGAGGTACATTAATCTGACAGAGAAAAGTATTGACTTCTTTTCATTTCAGTTGGAGCTGCACATACTTAAATGCAAAGTACACAAAATATAGATGTCTTTGCTTATAAATAATCTCATAGACTAAACCCCAGACTATCCCATTTGTTTCTTTAAACAAGGTAGGACTTCATTCCCTCCATCAGAATTTTCTCAGCAGATTTAAAATAAACATATATTAAAGCAAGAATATGTATAATTACAGTTCTTCATAAAAGCAATAATTGATAAACACGGTCCTTTTTCCAAACCAACAATTAAGAGCACTTTGCAGCCTCTCAGAGAAACAAGTGGCTGAAGCGCAGACATTGCAAAGCCCCATTTGCCAGTGATCAATAGCCCTGGGATACGGCTTATGCACAGAAAAAGCTTTGCTTCCCTCTCCTTTCGGGGCCTGCCTACTCCAGCAGTCAGACCACAGAAAAGAGTGAAGGGGAAACAGAAAACACTCTTCCTTTTCCCTTGGGGAAAAAAAAAAAGTGTTTTGCTTTCCTTGGCAGAATTAAATTCTTTTTTTTCTTTCCCCCTGCATTTCTCATGTTCTAGTTATTTGGGGTTTGTTTTGGTTTTTTCCCCCTACTTCTTTTCCAGCTCCAACCTCAGTCTGAGAAAAATCCAGAATTCCACCCAAATGGCTATTCTCCTATTTAAACATATTCAGCTCCTGGATCGCCCTTCTCACAACTTTTGGTTCACATATTCTTCTCTATGGCGGAGTCTCTATTCCCCGTTGCACCTTATAGGTATCTTCAATACTTCAAGATGGAGAACATCACGAGGGCTTCTTCTCAGCTGACGTTGTCAATATATAGACTGTGTGTCATCCCTGACTGGGCTATGACTGTATTCCTTTGCTTTTTCTCAGCAGAAAAAACAGCCTTTTATCCCCTTGCCACGCACCTGCCTTTTTACCTACGCAATCTTACGTCCAAACACCATACTAACTACATTGCAAAGGATGAGCTGTGTACGCACTAACTCAGGAAGTCATTTGGTAAAATTAACATTTAGAAGCAGGCACCAGTAGTTATTTCACACATTATTAACTTATATTACAATTCAAATAAGCTTACAGCTGGCAAAAAAAGTCTCTTCTGTAAAGTGATCTCAAACATAATAGGCTTAATCAGAGATAAATTAAATTAGTCAGTCATGCATACTACAGCATATTAGCACTGAGTAGTTATTAAATACATTTTCTGTTATCAGTTGTGCAGGCAATATTGTAGGCAAACAAAGTACATGAGAAACCAGTAAATAAACTTTATGTTTGGGAGGCTACATGTTTGACATTTCCTGAGTTTTATCAAAATGTTACATGATCTTTACTACTATAACTGGCACCAGGTTAAGTCCCCATAAATGATTCAACTTCACTCCCAGGCAATTAGCCAAAAGCAGAGCAGACAGAACTAATGAATACCTAGACAGCAGATGTTCAGCGTGGTTTTGTGTTTTGAAGGGATTTCTTCCATTGCAATTTTCAGAAAGAAACAAGCATGCACGCATGAGTCATAGCTGGTACACAATTGATAAAGGGGAGACAGGCAACATTTCTATTTGTTATAAAATTAATCTTCGTGTTTAGGGCTTTTCAAAATTTATTTTCTCCTTCGCTTCCACTACTACAGTTTGAAAAGGTCTTATAATTGTGTGCAAATATTGAAAAGCATTGCTCTTGCCTCGCTGCTATCGTAACTCCCTTTTGTATTGCTGTTACAGCAGCCGGCAGCATCAGCTTCATCTCAAGCTAAAAATATGTGTGAAAAAGGACACCACACAAAATCACTCACACTCACTTTAGAAGAGGAATTGTTACTTTTGTGATAGGATTCCAAAACCATACCTTGTTCTTTCATCCATCTTTCAGAAAGCTATCAGTACAGTACCTGAAAACATCGTAACTTGCTGAGCCTGACCCAGAAGGCTTGGGAGCACATCTGACATTCTCTTACACTCTGCGCATTTAAAACTCAATGTAAGGTGACAAGAACATTAAGCTGCCCACAGAGCAAAATGTGAAACTAATCAGTATCTGTTCTGAGCCACAGGTACAATAATTGGAAAATTAAAGTGCCTGTGAACTGCTAGGGCTGGCTGCATCAAAAAGCAACACCTTGAAATGATTAATGAAGACAAATGCATGCAACTATTTCTATTAACAACAACTTCAGACAATTGAAGACTAAGAGAATAACACTATCGTTCTCCTTTTTTTCTCTAAAGCTCGCCCCTTCCAAAGATCTCCTGTTAGGAAACCTGTAAGCATCCATTGGGTGAAAAGACTCTTAACTGGAAGCTCCTTTAACCCAGAGATGTGGAAAACACAGGTCCCTTGCTGCACCTTCAGTAACCATCGCCTGTGCCAACTGCATTAGGGAGGACATCAGTCACGACAGAGGCATCTGACATCCAGCCTTTCACCTGAAAACGCTAAGGTGAGCTGTAAAAGTAAAGTGACTCAACCAATATGTGATGCGAGCGCTCAGAGGACCTCTTGAGAAAGCCATTCGTGGCAGTATTGTTTCGAAACGTACCTTTCCTCTTTAGTGCTCCCACCGCATCCACTCGTGGCACGGTCAGTTTGCTTGCTCGAACAGGCTGGCCTAAGGGGCACCGTCATGGACGGGGCTACCACAGCTACTGCAGCCACCCTCAACAGCACACGGGCACCGGGGCTCCGTTTCTTCAGTGTGAGAGATGGAATGGGATGAAATAAACTCTCTTACAGAGTAAACGGGGTGTGTGTATATACACACACACGTATAAAAAAAGACCAATGTGAATTTTTCAGGGTGTCCCCCCTGGTTTAAAGTACTGATAAAGAAAAAAAAAAATTCTTTTGAGCCCTGTGGGACATCAGAATTGAGTCCCAAGCAGAAAAGATTAAACAGTATCTGTTTTTAAAGGGAACTTATTGAACCTTATTGAGAGAATCCTGACTCACAAGGCTAGCAGGGTTTTCACAGTATCTCTTAGGTCAAAGCACATCACACTGGAAAGAAAATTAGCACTACAGGCAAGGAGTATCAGTCGCGTTTGGAGCAGAAAAAAGGTTTCACCGCTTTGAAGGCAATCTAAAATACAAATGACCATTCCTGTATTCAGAGTATGTTATGACTAGGCAATTATAGGTATATTCAGAAGCTAGGAAATGCAACTAACTGCTGTGCCTTTACTGGGCACGAATGCGTGCAGTTGTACTGCCCACGGAGCTGCGTCCACTTCTACACCCTCTCCCCCCGCACTTCCCGCTGCCTTTTCTTAGTGAGGTTGTGCTCAATCTTTTTCAGCCAACTCCTCTTCAGGCGAGGCTTTTAACAAAAGCAGTAAGAATGGTTTGCAGCAGATGAGCAGAATTTCCTCACATTTGTTTATTTCTATTTCCATTAGAAGTGATGTTTGGGATGAAAACAAACTTGTGATGATGCAGCTGTGCGAAAGCAGGATGTTCACACGCGTTACATTTTCTGTCCTTTTCAGTTACCCACAAGGGAAAAATACAAAAGATTATTAAAAAATCTTACACATATTTAAAATACAGTTGGGAAAAAGAGACTGTGACAAAGAAATGTCTCTGTGCAGACAGGTCTAATATTATAATTCTGGCCAGTAAAGGTGACAGAGATGGGAAGATAAATTTATAAGAAATCTGGTTTTATTTTGTAGCTTTACAAGAATTTCTCACATGACCTTGGACAATCTCTGAGGTAAACCAGACAAACCTCCTTGTGACTTTGCATACCAACACACATGGGGGGGAAACCTTGAGCAACTGTGAGAAATCTTGCACACGATTTCCAAGGATGCTGAGAACAGAGTTTAGGAAGATTTGATGGACTGAACAGCTAGGCCCAAAGGGCTGGGATGAGTGGCACAAAGTGGTTTACCCCAGGGGTTGATACTGGGGCCAATACTGTTCAGTGCCTTCATGAATGGCCTGGATAACAGAGCAGCGTTCACCCTCTGCAAGTTTGCAGCATATACAAAACTGTAAGGAGTAACTGGTACACCAGAGGGTCATGCTGTCATCTAAAGGGACCTGGACAGGCTGGAGAAATGGGCCAACAGGAACCTCATGCAGTTCAGCAAAGGAAGATGTCAAGTCCTGCCCCTGGAAAGGAATAACTCCAAGCACCAGTACATGCTGAGTGACGAATGTCTGGAAAGCAGCTTTGCAGAAAAGGACCTGAAGGGACCTGGGGGACAGGCTGACTGTGAGCCAGCAATGCCCCCTTGCAGCAAAGGTCAAGAGCCTCCTGGGCTGCATTAGTCAGAGAGTCACGAGCAGGTGAAAGGAGGTGATCCTTCTCCTCAGCACCAGTGAGGCATGTCTGGAGTGCTGGCCTCACCAGTAAAAGAAAGACATGGACATATTGGAGTGAGTCCAGAAAAAAAGCCATAAAGATGATGAAGGGAGTGGATCACCTTTGATATGAGAAGAGGCTGATAGAGCTGACACTGTTCAGTCTGAAGAAGAGAAGGTTCAGAGGATTTTACCTCATGAGGGGGAGTAAAGATGATTGAACCACACTCTTGTCAACGGTGACCAGTGACAGGACAAGACACAAATGACAAAAACTGAAATACAGAATATTCCATATAAACATAAGAAAACCTCTTTTTTTTAAATCTGAACATGGTCAAACACTGGCACAGATTGTCCATCGAGATTGTGGCACCTCCACCATTGGAGATATTCAACATTCAACGGGACACGAACCTGGGCAAACTGCTGTAGCTGACCCAACTCTAAGCAAGGGGTTGGACTTGATACTCTCCAGACGTGCTTGCCAGCCTTACTCTTTCTGTGAGGATCTGTAGGCAGAAAACGCTTATGGAAACGAGGTCCAAGTGATTCCAGGTTGAAGTGTGGAAAACTGACGTACTCTTGCTTAGCAAACTTGAGTGTCCCCACTAGGCCACAAGAGATTACACAGTTCTTACTTATGTACATCTTCACTCCACCTTTCATGGCTGTCTTCACTTTAGCTTACACCTTTTCTTTGCAGGGAACTGAAAATGGGAGAGGGCGGCCCGTCCTTTGGGACATATTGGTCCTGTGGTCCACAAGAGGTGTGAAAGAAGCCCCATCCCCTCTTGTTTCCCTTGCAATCTTAGTGTAATTGAAGAGGGACCACAGCACTTTTATTCTTTACGTGGCAGTAAAAAAGCCTAGCTTCCTCCTTTGCTCTGATGGCCTGGGAGCAGGAAAATCAATGATTTTTATTGTTTAACCTGTTCTAGTCCTGAATCTCTTCTGACTGGGAATACGACAGAGAAGCCACAAAGCTTCCTCCTCTGCCCAGTGCAGAAAGTAGAAGCAGTGATCAGAGAGCAGCGAGCAGAGATCTTCCTCATGCATTTTGTGCAGACATTTACACAACGTAATGTATATGTAAAAAGCGAAAACCAAGACAGAGTCAGTTGGGGAAAGGACAAAACTATGCGACAGAAGAGGTGTAAAACCAAAAAAACAAGTACATAGCAAACGTAGGCACGGAGGAAACAACATGAAGAGTGCGCTCAAAGGTAAAACATGCACCCTGACACCTCTGCAAGAAAAACATAAAGTAAGGAAAAACTGGTGAGCTTTTATTGCACTCTTTTCTAGAGCATTCCCATACTAAAGAGTTAGGTATTCCGAGGTGCAGTTTCGTCAGGTCTGTTAAATGCACCAGATTCACAAAATCATGATATACAAAGTTTAAACTATTGGTTGTTCCTGTTCAAAGCTCTGTAAAAAAGGGCACTTTCACAAGGACACAGACACAACCTCCCAGCCACCACTGCCACACGGTCTCCCTTAAGCAGCATATGAATAAAAATCTCTCCATAGAAAAGGACAAACTCATCCCTCAAAATTCATCTCGAAGCTCACATCCCATCATCGCTACAGCTCTGATGTCCTACTCAGAGTTGTAGAACAAGTAATAGATTAAAAATCTCTGAATATGCATACCCTCCTCTTCCACTATTCTGCTGCAATCCCTCTGCTCTCTTCCCATCTTCAGCCATAGGATAAGAATTATAGGAAGAGATTCTTCTTCCATACAGATACTGCAAACCCAATAGTCTGATTTCCATTATTTGGTTTGATACCTGTCACCTCTCTCTATCCATCCTTGCTGAAACTTACATTTCTTAACATCCATTCCCCAAATGTAACTCGCTCATTATTCACAAGCATATTCCTGACTTCACTTTGCACATGTTCTGTTTCTCCCATCCTAGCTAAAACCTCTTTTAAAGAATATCTTCACTTCTCACTCTTTAAGTTTTTTCTTTACCCTCGAGGAGCATTTCTTGTTATTAACTCTGATACATTTTTCAAAATCACCTGAAATACTCCCCAAAACCTCACGTTCCACATTTTCTGTTTTATGTCTGACATGCCTCTACTCTTAGATTCAAGAATTATAGAGTACCCCAGGGTTCAGATAAGAAGCATTCAGTGAAATACAGTATGAACACTGCAGAATAAAAAATCCACTATATAAACAGGGCCTGAACCGTTCATCAAAACTATAACAACCATACATTCTCTTATCATAAACAGTAAGTAAACTGCCCTATGCATACAGGTTTTGTTGTCTGCTTCCAATGACTCTATCTTATTTTCACTATCAATAAAAAATATGGATTTGGGGAGGCATAAAGTGAGTTTAATGAAGAATTTTTAAAACTCTCATAAAATGATGGATCTGCTAAGCAAATACATTGATTTTGAAAGCAATGAAATAGTGAACACCTCTGTAGTGCCCATGAACATGCAGGTAGGCAAAGGTAATGCCAGGATTACCCCCAACAAGCCCTGTTTTTCACTGGTTTCAGAACTTGGCCTTCAGACTCTCACTGTAGACTGCATTTGGCTCAGCCTGGGAGCATTTTCTTGCTACAAATACATCTTCAAAACAAATTAAATCTCGGTCATTTTTATGTAGTTAACAGTGCAAAGGACATTTTCTATGCTTGTCTTCAATACGAGGGCTTTGATTTTTAAAAATATGAAACTTGGCAAGTGATAAATCCATAGAACAGCGCAGTCAAATCACCTGGGGTATTCTGAAGGCAAACTCAGTTAAAAATAAACAAAGACTTTGACTTAGCTACTTTTTTTTTTTTTTAAGCAATACTTATAGTTCTTTTCACATGTGAGATTTTCCAAAGTTATTCCTGTTCTCTAGTGGAGATTTAAAACATGTTTTAGCACGCTTTTTAGCACATAGTCCTTTAGCAACGCAGAGGTTGTAAAGGTGCATTGGAGTGATGACACCAGAGAAAAATGACCCTCAAGATCTCAGCCTTTGCTAATCTGCATTGACAAACCCAATTTCAAGACATTTTTACCACTAAGAAAGGGACACTTTAATGTCTATGTTAATGCTCACCCCTGCTGTCCACCAGTGGCTTCACATGAACTGTCTCATGTTAAATGCAAACAAACGGTGAGAAGATGAATTCCCAGCTCTCAGTAATCAGACTGGGACCAGAAAAGAAAACAGACATTTCTCCACCCGCATCCCTACTAGCATCAGAGAACTGGCAAATAAAATCAGGCCACTATTTGTACTTCTGCTGCCCTGCTGATTTCAAAACCTGTAGTCTCTCCAGCAGCTGTGCAGACTTTCTGTCTTCAGCACATTTGCACAGGTGACAAGGATTTAAGTGTAATAAATGACTTTGTTGCTATTGCAGAAAAGGAAAAAAGTTTCCTCTCCCCTTGTTGCACTCCCCCTATGCTCTCAGTATGAATAAAAAGACTGAATTTACTGTAGATACTGAAGTGGATGGGAGTCTACAGAAACAGGGAGAGGACCTCTTGTAAGATCTGCTGTTTTACTGGTTGGCATGTAAAACACAAATAGGTATCCAAACCTCCAGCTCCTGCATATAAAAGGTAGGTCGATTCCATAAATTACTGTTGTTAACTGTCCTTTTTTCCTGCCTGGCTCTGTAGTAGAGGCAGCAGAAGGTGACATGTGCCTATGCCCCACTTAATACCCATCCTACCCACAGTATCACACAACCACCTCCTCTGTTGGTACAAGCTAAAATGCCAACTCTGTGTTGGGGCTAATCAGGTATAAGCACATGATCCCTCTTCTGCTACTCTTCACTTCAAGGGCAATGACCTCAGCGAATTATTATTGAATTACCAAGAAATAATTCAATAGCGCAAGGTCTTAAACTGCTCTGCAAATTTGACCTACCAGAGCTCATCTGTCTGCAAGGCCTGAACTCTGGAGCCTTTTGTAAGGATGGCTTTTAAGAAAATACAGCATTTCTGCTGTGATGAGTCTGCCACTACAGAAAGAGTATCCAGGTGCAGCTGTGTTTGTGTTTAAGTAGATGGATGGGTATGTGCCAAACTTGTTGTTATCAGGAGGAAAATGTGATACCAGTGAGGGTTCTAGCAGCTTGGAGGACCTACAACCACCACCAGACACCTGCAGTCCTTAAGATCTGTCTGTCTGTTTGACTCTATAGTGCAGTTGCTGGATGGATGGATGGACGGATAGACAGATGAGAGTTTTGTGAGATTCTGGCACAGCTCTGGGATTCTGGGACAGCTCTGATGGCTAGGACAGCTGCATGTGGTTAAAGCAGGTTGCACAAAAGGTGTCTGCAGCTCCAAGTGGATTCTCTGGTGACTGGTAGTGGAATATTTAGTTGGTGCCTTTAAGAGCAAGAACTGTGAAGACTACTGGGAAATGGGTCTCAGCACAGAAATGGGGTACCTGAGGAGTTTTTGGAAGAGCTGGCAGTCCTTTGAAAAAGCCAAGCTGTGGCTGACTGCTTTTCAGTGTCAGATGAAGGATTCGACTGAATTAAGTGGTTTGTTCAGGGTTGACAGGAGTGTTTTTGCAACCAGTGCCAAGGCTGGAATAAATTGAAGCACAGCTATACTGAAAGGCACTAGAATGCCCAGATATTCAGGAGCTTCAACAGCCTTCTGAAGTTTGTATTATCACAAAAATTACTTCAGTAACAAGTTTTCCAAGCATGAGGAGAAACAGTTTGAGAATAGATCTTTCTTAATGTACGTAAAATTACTGCATCTAAATGTTACATTTTACATCTAGCATGTATTGAGTGTTATTAATGCTTTTATTGCAACAGAAAAGGCTCTTCTAGCCATGCGTTATTTCGATACAACAAGTGGTACAAACATAAGAGGAACTGCATGCAGAGCATGGAATCAGAGAGATCTACACCTGAACAGTCATACGGGACTCTGCAGTCTTCTGAGACCAAAATTATTTCTACAGTTACTCCGGGTTTTCATAAAATCAATTCATACTAACATAGTGCTTATATCATTAATGTGTGATTTAGTGCAGGATACTCACAGATGCATTAATTAGTGGGAATAATTGATCTAAACTTGTAGAATAACATTAGTAGCCTGCTTTTCAAAGGTGTGCCCATTACTGGCACCTCTCCTAAACTTCAGCGTTGAGATGTGGAAGTTAAATACCTGCAGAAGGCAGGGAATAATGCTTTGGGCAGCTAGTTTTGGTATTCATATATCCATATAAACTGCAAAATAAGAATAGACAACTAAAAATACCTTAATATGGCACAGTGCCAGAAACAATGAGACAGAAACATTTTTCTGGTGCGATTACTTTGTAGTCATTTAGAAGGAATAGTTTAAAAAGTAGAAAGAAATTAATGACTGCAGACAGGCTACGCTGCAAATGTGCTTTTCCTTAGCAAGATGTCACTGTGCACAGAGGTGAAATACATACCTTCAAGTAAAGAAAATACATGCCTATATTTTTAAATATTGTGTTTATGTTTTACTATGTCCCATTTTTCAAATGCTGTTAACATTATCTAGCATAAAACTAATATTTATTCTTCTATTATGAGTACCAAGCTACACTGCAAAACAAGAACTTACAGCTATACAAACAGCTCTTATTTCACATACACAAGGAGAAATATGTCTTCTTGATACTTGTTGGAAATGCAGTCCAAGTATGTGGTCATCAAGCTTTAAATCAGAGTTTAACACGAGGATGTACATAAAACATTTAATGCTCCATTATTATAATTTCTTAAATTATTTGTCAGTACCCTTGTTTTTTTCACTTCTGCTATTCTGCCACTTGTGGAGGTGCACTGGTTTGCACTCAGTTATTTTTTTAAGTAAATAAATAAGCAAATAAATAAAAAGAAAACTCACTCTAGAAGTGGTGATTTCTTAGGGAGAGACAGAATGTACCCAAGAGAACCAAACCAAACTGCAGAACATTCACCTTCTTCATAACGAATCTCCAGATCCTAGACAACTGCAACTAGAGTGCCCTTCCACAGGAACTCCTGTTATTACTGATACCTTTTATAGTCCATGTCATGTAGAGAGACTCCCAGAAGGTTTGATATTGTAAGAGCAAAGCAGGCTGGATTGAAATAGAAGCAGGTTGAAAAGCCTGACATTTCTGCTTGCCTCCCCTTAGAAACAACGTCCAATACATCGAGATGTGAAGAACATGGGGAAAGTAATTTATGACAGTGGGCTCGTTCAACTGATAAAAAAAAAAAACAATCCCATTTGAAGATACGGATTGTATTCTTACACCTTGAATTGCAGTGAAAGAAAATTTTAGATTAAATATTCTACTTAAACCACTGTAGTGATCTGTATTTAAGTTTGAACAATGCTGTACAACCGTAACTGTAGCTTAGAACTTCACCAGTCACAAATGCTGAAGTTTTCCATGTGAAGTGTCTACCTAAAGCTGTTTTCCCTCGCCTATTCTCTCCTGTCACCCTGCTCCCAGCAGAACAAAAATTAAAATATAACTTGTGCTAGTTCATCTAAACTATTGCGTTGTTTCTGAGAACAAGGTTGACAAAGATATATTTTTCTGTATATTTTCTTTTGTTCAGATGTTCTACTGGCTCCAGAAAAACAGGCATATTGAGCAGGGTCAAGCAAGGCTGCATTTGCTATGTTTGTGAGAGTCTATTCAAATTTGTCTGCATAGAGCTTGCGTCTGAGAAAAGTTCTTTTCGTGTCCTCAGCAGAGAAGTCATACATATTCATACATACAGACTTCTGGTAGCACCAAATTCTCCATAGATGATGTCTGCACTTGAGTGTTCCCCATCCCATAAAGCTCCAGTCCCCCAACTGTATCTTCAGATATTAAATTAATCTTATTCCAGGACTGCTCCTATTGATCATCAGCGCTACCTCTAAGTGCACAAAGAAAAAGATTCACTGTTTTCCCTTCAGTAATGTCCAGTCACTGTAGGAGAAAAGGAAGCTCTAGATAGGATTCACGTGTCCTAGCTTTTGTTGCCTAAAAATGAGATATTCAGATCTGAAATAGACCCTTTACAGTCAACAGAAAAAGAGGTTCTTCCTGAGTGCTACCTGATCTTAGATGCATATTTTAGAACTATCTGATCTGAGCTGTGTATTTGACGGTGGTATGAGTTGACCTTGGAAAGGCTTCTTTCTTTTCAGAGAACACAAAGGAAGCTCCAAGCGACTAGCCCACATGTCAACATCTACTTTTCGGATGACTCAGATAGGGTAGACTAAAGGAAGTAAATAGCAGGTGGAAGAGGGTGAATATAAGATGTAATAAGAGGCCAGGTGCAGAAAGGACAAAAAAGAAAGGGGCAGAAGGGGAGGAAATATTTGAGTGGCAGAATAACCATCAGCTTGGAAGGTGTAAAAATCAAGTGAGTTTGTCAGTAATGGTTACATATCTCTGTTTAGAGCCTGGAATTGATCCCAGAGAGCTTGAGTTCTCACATTCTTGTTTCTACAAAACACCTCTGAAATTCATATGGAAAATGACTGTCTTAGTCCTCCTTTAATGTCTGGTGTCCATGGAAGGCAGACAGCTTATTATTACCATCACTTGCTGCACTAACTCAAACGGGAGAGGTATGAACTGTGAATCGAGACATTTCAACCTGTGGTTAGCCTGTGAGCAGTAGTACGTAAAATACTTTTTCTTAGTTTGTATTTTAAAAGAAGACACATGAAAGGAGTCTTAAGTCAAGCTCCCAGGAGGTAAGCAATACCCCAATGCAGGTATTTTTTATCAGATCTCCTATAATTTTTATATAGATTATGCATGAGACTGTATGTTAATTGTCTGCTGCATTCAGCAATTCAGTACATGTTATTTTTATTGACTAGGTTTAGGTTGCAAAGTGAAGAAGACTTTATCTCCTGCAGGGCTCACAGCTAGTTAGTTGCAGGAAACCAAAGGTATTTTGGGAATAGGAGGTGAAACTACAACAAGAAGACCATATGCAAAGCCAGTGGGATTTCAGTAGGGAGAGCCAGTTTCTGCATTGGGAGGTTAGAAGTTCTCTCTGGGGTGCTGGATGAACTACACAAATCAGACAATTTCATTTTGGGTTGGGGGTGACACAGTAGGAGCGCAGCTCTAGATTGGGATCATCATCCATTGTGTTTGGAATACATAAAATGCTACAAAAATGTGCTGTACTCTAAAATATCAAAAATACCTTGAAAAATCAATATCCCAGCCTGGACACCAAAAATAGGTCAACGTATTCGGTAAAGCTCAGCTGGGACAGACATGTGCTGGGAATTTCAGTCTTTCAGCCCTCCCGTTAACCTCAGAGACGGCTGATTTCCAGATGACTGGAAGTGATTTAACCTTTGTTAACCATGCCTCTATTTCCCATCTGCAAAAGACAGATAAAATCTTGCCTTCATTCCACTCTTTTTCCATCTTGTCTGATCTGACTGTGATTTATTTTTTTTTTTAAGCAGGAACTTTTTATCTCAGCAGCACATAACACCTCTTCTATCGCTTAATATGCTTTGCTAATCAATATCTGTGAGACAGTACGAGTGTGGTTCATCTTGCTGAGTACTGGACATTTGCAAAGCAGATATTTACATTTAAGGCACTTGTCTGAGGCTTTTTTTACAGACACAAGAGAGAAATAAGTGGGTTTTGGCAGTCAATTCATCAGACCTATTTTAGATGTGCCCATTTCTCTCCTCTAGCTCTGCAGAGACCTTCAAGCAACTACTGCCATTGTAGATATCTGCATTGGAAAGGTCTAAATGTGGGCAAAAATGAGACCCACCTGTCACCTACCCTTTCAAACGTAGACCAAAATCACTAAAATTAAATGGATTTACACAGAAGTAAATTTGTCTCAGGATTTTTAACGTTTTCATTCACCTCACAACCTTCCACTCTTTTTTCCTTGTTGTCCTTATCTTAGACAGATTTAGGATATTGAACATGCACAGATAAGCCTCCATGACTACCTGCTTTGACAGATACACAGATAAGAATGTACTGTTAAAGTGATTTAGCAAGGTTGAGGTATTTAGGAACAGCTTTAAAGGTGTTTCGAAAGTGGTTTAGTACCACAAAGGCATCATTAAAGTATTTTTAGTCTTTTCTGCTTCTTAAGGGGGGCCTGGGGTGGAAAAGAAAGAAAGGGGATATAAATATAAAACCTCAGCATTAACTCAATGCCAAAAATAAGAAATGAAGCATGGGAGTATGCTCAGAAAATTTTCAGTGTAATTACTATTAATACACATCTATAATTTCTATAATTATAATCTACTTTTTTCTACTTTTTTTTCTATTTTTCTTCTTAAGCATAATCCCTTGAACTTTCTGTTATTTTCTGTATACCATGAAGAGTTTTCTGTAACCTAGAGAATGAAATGTTGAGAAATACTTTCTTTTTTCTCCCCAGCTTCCTGAGTGATTGGATTGTCACCACAACGGCTATATTAGTAAAGATTGGAGATCTTGAGATGTTTTTAAGCAATATCTTTGAAGAAACAATGTATTTTCAGTACACAGGGGAAATTCAGCTGTCCACACACTGAAAAAAAATCCTCCAAAACAACAAAAAAAACCCAAAACAAAACAGGACTGCATATTACTATTATTAAAAAAAAAAAAAAGCCCAAAAATGAGATAGAGCTTTGCAGATAAATTTTATTTTCTTTTTTTAAGAACCAAGTTGTTCTGATTTTGCAATATCTCAATTTTATTAAACTTCCAAGGACACACAAACTCTAATTATTGTCAGTGTTTCTCTTTACCCTCTGAATGAAGAAGGTCTTTTGCTTCTTTCTTCAGTCACTGTTATCTGCTGAGAGAGCTTACAGGTGGGCCACTTTCGGCCAGACTTTTGAAGCAATTTTTCATACACCTTTTAGTGCATTGTACTTTTTACTGAGCCTTATCACTTCAAACAGAGAACACCGTACAATGCAAAACTGAAGAGACATCCCTTTGTTTCTGCTGAACAGCATCCTCATGGCTTCTCCTGCTGCGTGACTTCTGCCAATAGCTGCCATAAAGAATAGCCTGGAAAATGTGCATGGCTTACCCACAACATGAATACGCTTAGAGGGCACTGATATGACTGACAGAAAATTTATTTCATATATTTAGGGGGGGGGAGGGGGGGTGTTAAGTTCTCTT
>Ga0065711_1007634_pt1 | contig 27453 bp, 8 predicted proteins | sample Hoacrofraction12_FD_59098 | JGI IMG/M metagenome (GOLD analysis project Ga0065711, IMG submission 59098) | Hoatzin crop microbial communities from Cojedes, Venezuela - Epithelial fraction 12 v2 (version 2) | ecosystem: Host-associated > Birds > Digestive system > Esophagus > Crop | place...
GGGGGTTGGACTAGATGACTCATAGATGTCCCTTCCAACCCCTACCATTCTGTGATTCTGTCGTTCTGAAATTTTTCAAAAATTTTTGGTAGATGTTATGTTTTTCTAATGCATCCTGAATTCTCAAAACAATGCTTTCCTCAAAATATATTTTTTTACTCGTTATGACCCCTGAAAATTCAGGTAATTTTACCCTATACACCCTATACAATATTTAATTATAAGCTGGTGAACGAGTAAATATTTCTTAAAACACAGTTGTACGCAAAAATATCGTACCAGAGTACCCGTCTCCATAGACTACTACCTTTAGAAAGGATTCTCAGAATGCTGAAGTTCAGACAAAAATTATCTAACAGGTTTTTTGCTCCCTCTCTAATAGCAATTTCCTCAGTTATTAAGCAACATGTGTAAATATTAAACATTAGAACTAAAAGATTTTGGCACCCAGGAGCCCCATAGACATTAAAATAACAATTGTTTGAGTTCTGAGTTACCAGCTCTGTTCACGTACCTTAGGAAAAATAAAACTTCTTTCAAAACGTCAAATAATGGGGACACTTTTTGTACAACAGCACAGTTTTTTATATCTGGCTTGTAAAGTTTGCTGTTGACTGTATCCACACTTAGAGCACCTTTTCAGTGATGGCATCTAATTTGTGTTTCCGCCAAGGCTGAGGCTATTGGCATACCTGCAGAGTGGTCTGATGGCTTTCCCTTTGTCTGCTGAAAGGGGCATTTTCATGCAACCCTATTCAGCAGGCATAGACATTTCTAAACACCTTCCATCATTAGCAGATTTTGATACAAACCAAATGCACAGAATAAAAGACTACGGTTTCATTAGTGCTTTGTTGACAATAATTGTCTGAGGCTCAGGCTGCAAGACAGAAAAAGAAGGCCAACTTTGTAATGTTGTCAAGAGGAGCAGTGTAAACTTCATTCTCTAGTTGCTTGGGAATAAAAAACTTTAAGCATAGTTAAGCATGTGGTGCCAAGCATGCAAAAGCTTACTAATGTAATTTCCTCAATTTGTTATTTCTGTGATGTATTAAGCACCTGAAATAATACTTCCTGTTCTTTGCCAGCATTCTCTCTCTGTATACATACAAATCACACATGGAGAAACAGGATAATCATCTCTTTTCCATAAGTGTCCTTTTTTTTCACCAGTGCATGAAGAAATGTATTCTGTGATTCACCTGTTTTGGCAAATTTCCATAGTCAATTATTCCCTATAAAAAATGTCTGTGATAATGTCCAGTTGTATTAATACCAGAGGAACGATGGTGTCAGCAGTTCTGCTGTCCATAACTGTGGCTTTGTCTCAGTAGAAGAGTGGTAGTCCCTAAAGTAGGCTTCAAAATACTAAGGACTTTATAGCTTCAAGTCAACACCACCAAATACAAACCATTTGTTCTTTTGCTATCAGTGTAAGTTCCAGGTAGCAACATTCTGCAGTGCTTTCATTTTCCAAGTGGTCTAATATACAATCATAACAATAAACTATTCCTGGAGAGATAAATACATGCCAGATAATACAGCAAGGGTGAAAAGAAAATGTCAGATTGTGCTGACAAAAATAAATAAATAAAATAAAACTCAAATAAATAAAACTCAAAGTTGCTGCTGGAGCAGTCAGAAACTGCAAAGAAAACAGAATGGTCCCCAGATTCCAAAACAAAATTGAAATTTGGCTGTGCTTCCTCAAAGAGAAGAGATAATTAAACCTTTTTTCTGGCTCCTTCCTTCCGTCTACCAAACTCTATGCCCAAGACACACACTTGCCATTCATCAAAACTGCTCCAGTGGAGCCTGCCGTTCTCTGGTGCCCCTAACCCACCAGCCTGGCCTCGCCTGGGGTCAGGAGGCTGAGAGAGGAGTGGGCTTCTCTTGTACCCACTTCATGTTTATGTGACCTCCCTAAGGCTTCTTTTATACATCTTTCTTTCCTAGTAAGACAAAAACCCACCACACCATCACAATGCCATTAATTCATAGCAGTGACTATATGTTAGACTGCATATTTCTTCTCTCTGCTACGTGAGGATCCACCTTTCTGTTAAAAGCTGACACATTGACATATTGTTCCACTTTATGGCATCAACTTTTGAGCAAAATCACTTTCCCCTCATGTGTCACTAACCTATAATAATATTTTAAAAAAATATTTATCTTAAATTGAAAAACAAAGTCAGTAAGTGCTGTGCAGATGTTGAGTATCTGGCTTATTCTTAAGGCAGGGAGAAAAGAGAATACAGTGAAATATGTACAACTGTATAAACTTTTGCCATCTTAACTATTATAAAATCTGCAGCATTCAGCTGTAGATTCTTCACTCTCTCAAACAACTCTTGAGCAGGCACCTTTTCAGAGGAAGCTCTTGAGAAAAACACAAAGCAGAAGATGGTAAAAGTCAGAAGGCTTCTTTATACCTTTTGGGGGATTATTTTCTCACAATTCATAAGCTGTGCACAACCAGAACCTCTGATTTGCCATAACACACATAAAGAGTGTGGCTGGAAAAGAAGATATGAGACAATTATAGGAAAAATTGCCAATGGAAGGAGTAATTGATACAGCAGAAAGTAGGAAGGGACACCGCTGGAGAAAAATGCTTGAAGACAAGGGAAATAAGAACTGGCTGCCTAACAAATAAGAAGGTCTGGAAAACTGTGCAAGTCAATCCATGGTGTAGTTGAAGGAAGTTCAAGGGGTGCTTTGAACAAAACAGCCTCTTTCTCTTTGGTCTGAAAGTTTTTCTGTTAGAGTCAGCTCAGTGAATATGCTTTGTCTTGGGAATACATTAAGAGAAAGAGTAGAGGGCTTTCTGCTTGCCAAAGAAAGCCTAGACTATTTATACTTGACAAGAGGGAGGAAGAAAATCTTATGGAGTAAGGCATTTTGCAGCGGTTTAAATGACCCTGTACTTGATTCACAGCTCTGCCACTGATCTATTGCATGACCTTAGGCAAGTCACTTCACCTTTATGCCTCAGTTAACCTGTTATACTGACATAATAACACTGAGCCTTGCTGGCATTCAAGATGATGAAACATATCTTTCCTAGAGCTAAATCCCCTCTGTGATGTGAAAAAAACCACCAGTGATTAATGCAATCTGTTGTTCAAACTGAGCAAATGTACTTACGTGTTTTAAAAAAATCATTTCAAACTTTAATGGTCTGTTTTTTCATTTGTAGTCTGAACTTATAACTGAAGTGAACAGGTTTGATTAAAAAGAATCAGGAGTGTTTCCTAATATGAGCCACGGAGTCGATATGCGAGGATCTTCGTGGTAAGGAACATGCATATAAAAAATCGGAGTACCTTTGCATTCCCTCCAGCATGCCTCTGGCTGTAGGAGCCAGAATCTAGCCCTAAATTAATAATTAGCACTTTCAGTCTAAGCTCTCCATGAAATGTCATGAGGACAGACAGAAGTAGTAGAAAGTGTTAGTGGGCAGTGTAGAAAGATAAGTACCAAGAGATTTATACCCAGCATTCTTGACAAGCAAGAACAGAATATCAGGATTTAAATAACCCACTGGCAAGACCTTTCACATCAATTTGACTGTGGTGGGAGGAGAAACCCTACAGGGATGGCCTGTGTGTGTCTTCACAAGTAATAAGAAAGAGGTACCCACATCAGCATGCGTGTGAGTACAGAAAGGGCTAAAACCCCTGCATTTACAAGTGGATAAAATCACATATATCAGGTTATGCTTCCTTTTAGCTGTGTATGTATTTTGAATTCAGCAGAAGAAAGGGAGGGGCCCAAAACATTCTAATCAACAGCAAGAAAATAGATTCAATTCAACAATAGAAATGTCACAAATGCTATATTAAAGGCTGCTTGTAAGAATCTTGTCTTCCAGTACAATGTGGCGATGTGTTTTTCCTTTGAGTTGATGCTACCAATGTTCACTATATTTTTAGAGATGAGCCTAGTAAGACATTATGGGCACATTTTTGATGAAGCCCCAAACTAGCATACAATTTTATACACATAATTAGTCCCAAGCACGACATTTTCAGTTACCTAAATCTTTCCCCTTCCTCCTACAGGTATATAGTAAAATTAAATTTAAAAGCACCATCCACAAATAAAAAAAATATTCTGAACAACTTAGCTTCCAAGTATATTGTATATTATCCCAAATAATTTAGAAGTGTTGGTATTTCATTCCTTAGTGTTGTAACAAGCCTCTGAGTCAGATGGAGAATATTTGATTTATTATTAACAACAGCTATTAAACTAATAACGCACCTTTTAAAGTTTATATGTGAATAACAATATTAAAATGCCACATCTGTTTTACTCATTTATTTCTTAAGTTCTAGTCGATATGAGAAATTTCTTGAGATGGGTTTGTGACCTAAGTTTTTGAACATTACATCAGGATAAGAAATAGTTGACACAGAAATTGTGAAATCATACATGAAAATCTGGAAGACAATTCAAAATGTACTCCTTCAGTGTCTGAAATAAGTTGAAATCTGAGGGACCAGAATGGCACAGAAACATATACCACCTCATTTTAATCACTACTACATATAGGTGTGTGTGTCTGTGTCTGTATGTGTATGTATAGATAAGTTAAAAATATATCACGTATGTACATGTCAAAAAAAATGTATACCGTGTTTATGGTTTGTATAGACATTTATATATATATATTTTAAAGGAAATATATGTAAATCATACTATATTTTTAAACACAATATTTGAATCAGATAAAACATAACCTTGTATTCTACAGAAAAAGAAATTGAGCCCTTTTGCAAAACCTGCTTATTTCATATATCGAAGAGCCCATCACATATGGTCGTAGTCATATTAGAAGAGCCTGTCTGAAAAGGGTCAGAGATTTAGGTGGTTTTTGGTTGTTCAAACACCCTCCTGAGTTACCAGAGGTTTGCAGCTGGGTGCGTAGATGTGTTAACAGCCGTAGCAGCACTTCTACTGCAACACAGGTGTGCCTACGGGGTAGGATGCAAGTCCTGACAGCAGTTCAGCCCTAAGCTGAGTACTGAGGCATCCAGGCCAAATTAAACAAAGCAGTCCTGCCTTCTGGGCTCCAGAGTGTACCACCTCCTGGGCTTCGGGATGAACCAGATGTCTATGCACACACATGCAGGCACAAATATGCAAATGGGTAAATCACCCGCGTGTCTCTGGGTGCCAGTTGTCTGAGGCGTAGTACCAGCAAGTACTGTTACCCATCAGGTTGTGCCCTCCTTGTCAGGAAACCTGCCAAATATGCACCGAAGAACACATGGGTTTCCAGTCCTGCTGAGGCTGAAGCGTGAAGAAGGGCTGAAAGCTGTCTCAGGACAATAGGATTTCCTTCTATATGTGGTCCCTAGTAGAAATACAGGCATCTTTAGTGACTTGCTGGCAGCAACAGAGGCAAAGGGTTAGACAGCAGCTGAACTGGGATTTTGAGGATCAGAGTGATGCCGTAATGGGGATTTAGCTATTGGTCCTCATCTAGGTACTAAAATAATTTCAGTTAGCTGGCAAATTTGAAACTACTCCTCAGAAAAAAATCTGGCTTTAATTGTGGCTGCTGAGCAGTTTCAAAAATCTGGTTCTGTACAAATACACTGCAAATGTAAGCAAATACTGATCCCTTGCTGAGTTCTCAGATCTATTGCAAACAATCTGAGACTTCATACAAATACACAGCTTTTCACTTCTCCTATATTTTTTCTCATATTAGGTCACTAGCCAAAAAGCCTCTTGCCAGCAGTCAGTTTAATAGAGAAAAGGAAACAGTCTGATTAGTTAAGTTTATTTATGATGACAAAAGGAAAATCACAAAAACCCCAAGTTGTAAGTGGTAATTTATTCCTGATAAGTAGTAAATCAGCAGGATTTCACTGCCCACATGGGGACCTGCAGTTAAATAATTAATGATAAATAATGAGCTTCATAAATGTTCACAGTGTTTTTGAAGAACTATTTATAGATGAGCTCATTCTACAAACTCTCCTGCTGCTATAATCATGATAACCTGGTGTCCTTACTGCATTATAAAAACATAAGATGATAATACCAACCATCTCTGTCGTTAAGTTTATATTGTTCATTGTCAGGTTAAGCTAATTATTCACTGCCTCCAAGGCATTGCTGGGTTAATATTTCAAACTGCTGCATCTTTTGTCATGATAAACTTAGCTCACACTGTACTGTCATGCATTCCACAGATGTGGTCTTTGTCTGAAAATAATATGCAGAATTATTGAAAGAAGTGAGCGAAGGAAAAGGCTCTAAACCTTTATGTTCTGGGTCACAAACAAGTAAAACAGAAAATGCACCAAAAAAAAAATAATACAAAATTACAGTGAAAAAATGTTTTCACATGTATCAAAGGGTCTGAACACTTGTAGAATTGTATGCACATTTTTTCATCACCACTATGCAGCACTGGCCACCAGTAGAGTCCAAAGTCAGCTCTAACACTGTAATCTTTACATTTCTACATGTGAGGAATGCTAAACTTCTCCAGAAAACAAATCCCCTGAGAATGCCCTCAGTCCTTACTGACCCATGTTCTGCTAAAGCACCCAGGATTGTGCCAATGCTCTTTTTTTTTCCTTTACTTTTCCTTGGTCCTATCCTTGTTTCTCCTGTGTTCTCTAGCTATTATCTCATTAATTTCATGGGAAGCATGATTAGGAACTTCAGTTGTTCAATCTGCTGTGCTGTTCATCTTTTGCTTGACTGCAGAAGCATCCAGCTCAATCCAATGACCCAACCTACTGGGGCTGAGTTGTCTTTGCTTTTGGTCTACCAACATCCCCAACACATGTCATTCTATGTGTACAAATCATCAAACTCAGCATTGAGTTCAGAGCCTTATGAAAATCCACCCTTTTAGATGGACTGACATGTTCAGAGATATTTTTGGCTTTTGGAAAGCTTTTGAAGCTTTTGAAGTAACCCCTGGCCCATAAACATCAGGCTTTAGGGTGCTCGTGCAGAAGGCGATGCGTGACACCCCACTCTCGGGTGTCTGGTATGGCTCACTGTCTGCTCACTTATGAATTCCAGCCAGCAAACTGCATGGCCGTGATTCTCTGTGCTGCATGCTTGAAATTGATAAAATAGAAATGAGACGTGAGAAGAGAACTTGGCCTGATTTTCTTTTTTCACCTTGGAGGAAAGGGAGGGATGTGGGTGCAGAGAAAACAGAGAGTGGTCATTTTAAAAAAACAGTGCATACCGATTCACAAAGCTGTATTTTATAACAGGAAGCAGAAAGAAGGAACAGAACACATTGAAGAGTTTTTTTAAAAAAATACAAAAAGCTACAATTGATAAAATGACAGCCCGGACCATATCTGGTGCATCAGGCTCTGCCTGAGCAGGGGAGAGCATGTGTGTGAGAAGGCGAGCAGAAGCCGCAGTCTCTTGCCGGGTGGGTGAGCAAGGCTGCAGGGAGCCGGCTGGAGCAGGGCATGGGGGCAGCCACCCCGATCCCTGCCCGGCTCCCAGCTCCAGAGGACTCAAGCTGTTCCGCAGCAGCGGCTGTTCCCTGGGGGACACAGGGGACAAGGGGCGGCAAGGCCGTCCAGGCCAGCCCAGCCCATGCAGGGACACCCTCGGTGCCTGGGTGGGAGTCCAGGTGAGGAGCCATGCACCGGGCATCACCCCTGCACCAACGAGCCACGACATGTTTGACTATGTGGAGCTGAAATGCAACACGCTGGGCTCCAGCAGCCCCCTCCCAGCCCTCGCTGGTCTTCTGTTCACAGGGAGGGTGGGGGACACCGGGGCATCAGCCTCCTGCCGTGTAATCACCCCTCCAGTCCAGGGGCTGCAGCTCTGCAGGCATCCCTGCTCCTTGGCACCCCTGCTCCTCAGCACCCCTACCCTTTGGTCTTCCTGCTCTGCAGAAACCCCTGCCCCTTGGCCTCCCTGATCCTCAGCACCCCTGCTTCTCTGCATTTCTGGGGATGGAAAACATCCTTTGAGACCTCATTGCATTGTTAGAAGGGAGACATAGGGCATGTGGGTGTGTGTTTTTGCTATGGTATGAGAGATTAACCGTTAAAGTATTTTGTTTCTTGAGGCTAGTTTATTTCAATAGCAACCTTTTTTTGTTTGTTTGTTTTAGGTCTCATTGAATTTCATCCACCTAGGAAATAAGGACTTGAACCCAAAATGAACTCAAAACCAGGAGTCTCTTTCCATGTATTTATGACTTGGTAAGTGTGACATTTTTTCTGAGTATTACTTGTTGCACAAGTTCTGTAGATAATTGTGTGCAGTTTAAAAAAATGGAAAAAAATAGGTTCATTATTATACATTTACTGCAAAAAAATCAGTTTTCCTGTCTCAGCCAGCATGCAGAGACTTACCTTGGAGAAAAAAAAATTTACAAGACAGGTATTCAAAATAAACCACATAACAAATAAGCTCTGTAACTGTCACCTGACAACATTTGTTTCTTGACACTGATGATTTTGCAATACAAAGCATTGCTTTCTCTGGGACATTTTTTAAAAAGGTTACAGCACACCTTATCTCTATAAAAACACTCTTGACATCTGCAGTCCTGTGTTAAGAGGAGTTGCTTGATAAAGCAAATTATTCACAAGGTGACTTTTCACTTTGAAGATGTTGAATTACAATATAAATTCATGGTATTTATTAATGGCCCACAAGAATTTTCAGGAAAGGTAAATTTATGAAGATATATCTTCAGTGTTTAAATATGGATGTGTGTAAATATATATTCACATATACACATATATACATATATATGTGTGTATACGCAGTGGTATATACATAGCTACATACATATATGTGAGCATATATATATTATTAACATGTCTGCACTTGATTTTTTAACTCAGAATTATTCAGTTAGGATTCAGTACTTTTAATCTGACAAACCACTGGGGAAAAAAATGCTTTTGAAAGGAGAGGAGGAGGGTCAAACAGCTTTATGCTTCTCCGTCATTGTGGGAAAGATGCTGACACTCATCTGAGTGAAGTAACTTGCAAGGAAGACTAGCCCTGTTCCTAGGTTTGCTGAAACATTAGAAGAAAATTGGTTCTCTTAAACCACTTTTTGTGCTGGACTAGGAGCACCCAAAGTTCAGTTACTGAATGTGACCTGAAGGTCAGTAACTTCCATCTGAGAGGTGATAACTTCTTAAGACACATTGGCCTGATCACTCAGGAAACAGCTAACTCCATGGCAAATTTGTTCCATAGAAACATGAGAGTGCCACCCCATGTCAGACCAACACAGAGTCCTTTGGAAGAAATTATAGGAGATCTTTCAGTTAAATTATTTTCATCACAAAGTGAAAAGTTTCTGCCTGTGGGTTTGTTTAAGTTACGCAAAGTGAAAGGCTTACCTTCCATCAAAAATGAGCTTTCCTAGCTAGCATTACTGCAGATGTTAGCATACGACATCTACCTCTTCTTGGAATCCTGCTAAGCTCTTGGCCTCAATAACATTTTGTTACAATGATTTTCACAAGGTAATAAAGAAAAGGTATGTTCTTTAATAGATGTTAGATTTGGTGTCTTTCACTGAATGCCCCTTATTCTTTTATTGTAATTTTTTTATTGTAAAGACTAAATGAGAGTTCCTGATTCATTTTCTCAATATCATTCATTACATTTATCATGTTTATCTGGTCTCCTTTAACTCCTGACCTTTCTAATAAGCTCTCTTGTTTTCAGTACTGCCTCATACAGAAAGCTTCTAAACCTCTGTTTTTAATGTTAATTTCTGCACTCTACTTTGCTGTCCATTTCTGCATGCAAAATATCATCAGCACTGCAGACAGTCGTCTAGCTGAAATCAGACCACTGATACTTTTAGTATTGTTCTGCGTGCTTGATCTCTATCATCCAAGCATTTTTGTTCTTTGCTTTAAACTAACAGACATACCCTCACGGTTTTGTTGTGCACTTGGCCCTGTAGGCAGGTGTTTTCATTATGTTCTCCCTTAGAACAGGTAAGCCAGCCTTCAAAGCAATTTTAGCCAATTCCGTTTGTTTAACCTGAAATCGTAGTGGGGCTAAATGCAGCCACAGTCAGGACAGGGGATAGTGAATATTGTCGATAAGGTAGCAATGTGATTCCTCTCCTCTCAGGAGATCAAGAGTCACATTGTCGCCTCACACTGCACAATGACATTGGGAGAAGAGGAGAAAGGAAGAAGGGAGGCAACATGAAACTACTTCCCTGTTTATGGTGACCAGCAAGGATAAGTGCTGAGACATATATTGACAAAATAATTGTTATTCTTCACTAAAAGCTATTTTCCCCTTTCTGCTTTGGTGAGTAAAGAGTCCTCATGGAGAACCATTCTGAAAAGGCATTCAAACCAGAGGCTGTCATAACTGGAGTGCAAGAGCTATGGACTTCAATTTTACTGTTACTTTGACCAGCAGTACCAAAGCATGCTCAGGCATTCGCTCCTCAGCGCAGGGGCATGGACATCTGGCTTCTCACCCACAGCTGCCTGACAGACACTGTGTCAGTGCAGGTATTAGGACCACAGAATACACTGTTTGCTGGGATTTGTCCCTTTCCAAGACAGCCTTGCCCTCTGAGGCTTTCAGAGCACAATGCTGTTTTCTACAAAAAGCTTCTTCACAACACTTGTCATGATTCTGAAGGATTTTCTTCTTACTCTGTGTGCACTAAGTGCAAAATATGAGTGGTGAAAAAGCTCCCTGCTGTATCTGCCATTACTCTAAGACTGTATGCTACATTAAGACTCTCCTAAGCTGCTCAAAGATCTTTTCTCTTTACCATGTGAATAATGAAAAACAGACAGATGTCTGCTATTAAGATAAACCACTCAGTGGAGGTTTCTTGTGTTTGGTGAACTGAGAAATAGAAGCTATTCCCCATGCCACCAGCTATGGATTATCTCACTGAAAAATCATAGAATAGCAACAAAGTATTAATTATCTTTCCTTACTATAAACTACAGAAATCACTCTGTAAATGTTTTTCTTTTATAAAGATAAACATTTCTGTCACATAGTTTGTATAATTAATCATTTTTCAATTTAAGGAACCATCTCTTTTTCGCTGAGAAACAGTTTATCAAAATAGTTGAGAGTGAAAGATTGCTAATAAAGTTTTCAAAGTACACTCTATGTTTTTTAGGTTAAACAGTCACTCAGTATTTGGGGATGTTTGCACTGACATTCAGACTATGTCAAATTATGCAGCTAAGCTGTTTCCACAAAGGAACTAGGAGAAAAAGACATGGACTTGGGAGCTGTCTAATGATTCTCAATTTAGCTTCTGTAAAAGAAGATTAAACTTGTAAAGAAATGTTGTTGGAAGCAGCTTTATGGGATGAAAAGTAGGAAAGAGATAATTAAGATGCTCTGGTTATGTTCATTCCCTAAACTCATCATATTTTTAAATAATATAGCATGAGAAACCAAGTATTCTTTCTTTATATTTCTTTTGTTAATATCAATGAAGGCAACAGTATGTCTGTGACTACACTCCCATGAGTGTCTTTTAAGATTCCAAGTTACTTGACAAACAACACCCCTGGTGTCTTTTCAGCTATGAATCTGAAAAAAAAAAAATCCCTTCCTTCAATGTAAGGATGGCGTTTCTTTTTAAGATTTTTGACTGAACAGTCTTTCAAAAACATCTTTCACGTTGCTAACAATGTCCAGTTGATTATCTTGAGACAGTGAAGGACTTCACTGAAACAAGAAATTAATTTGAAAAGAAAATTTTCTATTTGCATTTCTGTGATTCCTATTCTATGTTGTCAAAAATGTCTAGAATCTCACTTTTGTCCAAGACAGGTTGTGTTTGGCTTGTAATAAAGCTGTAATTGGCATTCTTTGTGCACTTGCACACTATTGCAAGCAACATAAACTTTTGAACTCAAGGGTTAGGATTCTCTCTTCAAATACTTCTTGCCAATGATAACATTTTTCCAGACCAAAATTTTAAATATGAAAAATTAGGATTTAAGTTTTTCCCTTCTAAATAATGTTTATAGGTAAGTAAAGTTAAGCAAACCTAGCTCTCATAATAACTCAGCTATTCCATGATCTCTTCTGTGTACTTTTCCTGTTATTCTTCTTTTCCCATAGTAGTGTCAAATTCCCTACATGTTGGATTCACAAAATTTCAAGAAACTTATCATGGGAACTTAACTGTACTTCTGAAGGTAAAAACAGAGCCATGCAGCAATGAAACTGTATTTCTGTAGTACTACAACAACTGTGAAAGACAGAGTTAATATCATACTGAGACAATACAAAAGCTTTTGCTTGCAGAATATCAGTACATAACAATTTAGCATTTTATACTAAAATCAAAGCTGAGTGTCATGGCGTTCCCAGTTTGCTACCATTTGTTTTAAATCAAGTATTTTGATATTTAATTTCTCATCTCAATATGAAGCAAAAAGAGATTTCTGGAGATTTGTAGGCATTTTGATAGAAATGCAGATACCTTGAGATATACAACACTTACAACACAATATTGATCACGGTCTCCATCCACACTGAAATTTCTGTATTTCCACAATAGATCCGGTATTTTTCTTAGTTGCATCTCACACACTGCCTCATATTGGCTCAGTTCCATATAATACAAATACAAAGACCATTTTATCTGGAGATACACCCAGAACAATTTAACCTTGCACATACAAAAATTCTAGTGGCATTTGTTGTGCCACTACAAACCTCGTCAGCAGTATTAACACTCCCCATCCCTCAAAACTACAGCCAGAATGTAACTGATTGAATCACATTTAAGCTGACGGATGTTGTGAAAAATTATACCTCAATATTTTTTCCTCCTGTGATACTGAGAACATGAAACATTTACACACAGGCAAGAGAGTTGCTTCCACTGAGTGTGACAGTGTAGTGCACAATTTTAACTGGTGACCACCTTCACTCCTTGATGACTGTTGCTTTGCTGCAAATGGTCTTATATAACTTCTTGTAGACCAACTGCCAGCCACAAAAAGAAATAAAAGGCAAAACCCTACATTAAATAATATTAAGCCTTGAAAGAATGACAGTGTTGTGTTTGATGTGAGATTTAGCCATGATCTGATGTTACTAAGTTCAAGCCAGACAGTCAAGACTTATGTTCAGACAGCAATGTGTCCAAATACATGCTAATGGAATGATTTGAAAAGTTGAATTTATCCTTTTTTGTTGTGCAACTTTTACTTCACGGAACTTTTTGCGTGGGATCCAAAACTTCTCTCTTATGTGATTTATAACTAGCTCGTACATGCTCCAGCACTTTGTAAAACAAACCATGGCTATAATGAAGAAACAGTCCGAGTGCTGGTCTATTCATTGTAAGCATACATGGGTAAAGCATAATAATAGTGAGGCTATGCTTGTTCTCAGCTCACAATGGTGAGTGTTCAAGGATTGCCAGGTGAAGTATTCTTAATCATTTCCCCTCTCTTGCCCCCATATAAATGAGAATACTGAAAAGCTACAGAATTAGATAGAGGCCATGCTGGAAACTGTCAGTTCTAGCTTCTCAAAGCTTTCATTACCCATGTCATGTGTGATGACATAAGACAAAATTCTTTGATCTTGCCAGAAGAGAAAAAAACCTAAACTGAATGTGAATTGTAGTATGGGAGACCTCACACGGCTTTTTAAAAAGGCAAAGGGTTCCTGAGATCACCCAATTTATCCGTTGTCAAGAAAGGCCCACCTCTATCTTGGAAGCCACCTTTTCTGGCATAAATGATATCATCTCAGACAAACCGAGTAGGTTTTCAAAGGGATGTGCAGGAGGTTCACTAACAATTGCCTGTATTTGTCAATGGGTAGTTAATAAACACACTGCTTTAAAAATTTACCTCNGCGTGTCCGCTCTTCTTTTAGCTGTACAACGGCAGCAGCCAGTTTTCTAAAGGAGCTCCACCCAGCCGGCCTCTCCAGCTGGGAGGGCAGGAGGACATCTGTTTCCAGAGCCGGTGTCAATCATATTCTAACAATCAGTGTTTCTCCTCAGCTGAATTTATTATTTGCACTAAATGATCTGTTTCTCTCAGCTAGTCGTCTAAACTCTCTTTTCCAAGTTACACATATGAGATATAAAAGTCTGTCTCTTGCATGACTTTTTTTCCCTAAAAGGTTTTTTCTCATTGAGACACTCACATTCTTTATATATGAGGTCCCAGATTCTTTCCTGATGGCTCTTCAGTGCTTTTACCCCAGAATATCTCTGCCTGGTTTGTCCCTCGCTCTAATGCTGATCTTACTCTAATGCTGATCTCACCCTGACTACATCTTCTCTTTTCTTTTGCAATAAGACTCCTTTTCAAGAGAAGGGTCTGATGTTTATTGCATGCTTTCCCAAGCAGCGAACTTGTCATCCTGTGTGTTTGGAAATGCCATGTGTACCAAACATAGTAAAATACAAAATGATAAAACATAAAATTATATACTAAATAAAAGTGATAAATTAAAAATGCCTTGAATAGAAACATGATTTCTAGCTTTCAGAGTAACGTAAAACCAAATCCAGTTCTTTTGTGCTTATCTATATTAGTGAGTTGTTATACTTCTTTAATATATTCTTCCAGTATGTTCAGTGGTATTTTGCTCTGTGGTGTATGTACTACAGCCAAAAACATACCTTAAATTTTTATTTCAAATACAATTTTTCATATTATGTCCCTCTCCATCCAGATGTGAAATCATCAGAAACACTTAAAAGCAGAAGTTCTGAATGCTTCAGAGGTCCTTAAGACAGAACAAGGCTTTTACCTGTGCAGAGAGGCTAACTTGGAATTTGATGTGTAAGTTAGCAAAGCAGTTGATCTCATCTTACAAATTAATTTCTTTGCAAAGGTCAGACTAATTTCCATTTTAGATGTTCCCAGACTTATCCCCACGTGCCAAAATTTTAAAACACCCGTAGCTGCTTTTGCTTGGCTTCGTCTCACAAGGGCTCCTAATGAGCAAGGTATTGAGTGCAAGCACGTAAGATTGCGTGTAATATATGACTTCATAAATAGCAGCATCTCATCATATGATGCTTAAGTTTGTATTTACTGTTGTTTGAAGAGTGATTCATTATTGTAATCACACCATCCTAGGGCCCAGCAGCCTGTTTCATTACATTTGTGCTTATTCTTACAATGTAGTAATGTGCAGCCTTCACCTTTAAACTGCTGTCATGGCAATGTTCACTGTGAAGTCTGTGTACGGGTCTCTCTAAGGCTCCAGCCACCTTTATAGGAAAAGGCTGATAATACACATCTAAATAATCCACCTACCTGCACAGCCTGCAAGCATGAATATCTTTGTAGGACATTAGTGATACAGAAGCAAATGGAGACTGAATCTCCCGGTAGAAAAAAAATGTACGCTCGTATCTGGCTTAAAATTTTTCATACGCACTGTTATCTGACTATGGTTTCTCTCTTCTGTGCCTTTGCTTAGGAATTGCCACAAAATACTGGGTGGTAAATATAGCAGCTAAAATCAAATATGTTGTAGTCCCTCGATACTAGTGTAATATTCATTGTATTATTCATTGTAAAAACGGCAAAGTCAAACACTTGCAAGGATCTGATGGGCAGGAAGTTACTACTGGTATTCTATTCAATACATCCTTTCCTTAATTTTTTCCTATTCATACCTACTACAACCTTCTTACTATGTTACATATTTCCTCTCCATTTTGAGAGTTTACACAGGATTTTGTAGAGTTTGGTCTATGTTTTTCATTGCTGGTCATTTAGCCCAGCCACAAATATTTCAGCTCATTCTATGCATTATTCCTCCTCTGAGTGTGCATTTGCTTTTTATTCTAATTTTCCAACACAACACGTTTAGCTTTTAATGCAGATAAGAATCAGATATTGGACAAAAATCACAAATATATTTATATCTTAGTATTCTTGCTTTAAAGGGATCTATTTAAATACTGTTATTTTCATTTCAAAAGTGCCACATTACTTATCAGTTGGTAAGTGAGCAGATACAAGCTCAGGATATGCTCAGGAAATCACATACATACTCAGCAGTCCTAGATAAGACAGTGTTTATATTAGCACTGCACTGCTTTGGGCATTTGAAAACTGCGGCCATAGATATTTCAAGACAGTTTGAAAACAGTCTCTTCTAGAGAAGATTTATGGTAAGATGAGGCAAAGCTAAAGATGAAGGGAGTTGAAATTATCATTTAGATGATCTGGAGAACAGTTTTTTACCCCTGAAATTTTTTCTCTGAAGAAGGCTAGATAATTACGTCAAATTAATTCTGTGGATGTGTGCAAGGGGTGAAGTATTGTTAGTAAGAGCCTCAATACTTATGGATACTTACTAGATACCTGTTAGACTGGTCCCAAGGGACAAACCAAAACAGAACTAAAATAGGTGACTATTAAGCCAAATTCAGAGATACCACTTAAAACTATCTTAAGAGATGGATCCAGGAGTGGAGTGTTTAAGTGAGTAACCTGTCAGGAAAAGTAATGGCAAGAGACTATCACCACTACTGCTGCTTTATATTTATCTGTGCACTTCAAGCATCCTTGCAAATGTTTCTTCAACAACAACACATCACCTTAATTTCAGACTTCTAATACAGTTACTATGGGTATTCTCAATTCAAGCAAATACATACTACAGCTTAGCACCCGGACTTTTTTACACAAACAGCTAGCAAAACTGTGGGTAGAGTGAAAGAGGCCAGTACAATGCTGTTCTGTCCCACCTCTCCCACTGCACCATACCTGTCCCATCTTCTGAAGCAGTACATATCTGCTTCCATCCAAGCATGCTGGATTCCTGAAAAAAATAACATTTGATTTTGTTTTGAATGGAAACGTGATCAAAATTACTTTTATAACTTTCTCAAATGGTGTCTTACTGAGTTTTAACAGTTTCCTGTTTATTTTCTCATCTCTCTCACAACGGATTATTCATTTAAATCATTAGCGTTAACTCATCAACATTAATGCTCAGCAGCGTTAGTGTCTTGCTTTAAAACAATATTTTGAATTCCATTTTCATCTGAGCCTATTGTTGAAACCGTATCCTAACAGTGACTTTCAGCATAACTTCTTATTAAGAAAAACTTTTTTTTGCAAGGCAGCTACAAGATTAGGCCTTCAGAGACTCACTCATATGTGAGAGCACCAATACCATTCTGATGCAAGTGAACAAGTCATCAGTCATCCTGTCAATGGTGTTTCGGTCTTGATCCCCTGTTCTATTACAGTCCTTCACGTATAGATCACAATCCAAGACAGAAGCGTCAGAGTTAACCAGTTATGTAAGTTCAGCCTTAATTACATCAACCATTTTTTCTGTTTCTGAGCTAGTTGAAACAAATGAGGAGGAGGGAGTTTATTAAGCTGTCAGTTATGCTGAGAGTACAGAGTGCACCTCTGGGAATATGGATACAACACAGAATGCCTGGTGTTCCCATGTTAATATTAATAAACTGGATCCTGTTCCAGCTCACTTATTTTAATATTGGAATTTGAGCTTTGGGAATAGACCTAATATGTAGAGTTTTAGATTCAGACTGGAAAAAATTTTACACAACGGTATTTCTTGTACAACCGGCCATGTGTCCAGAAACTGGCTGAATTATCATGATACTTAGGGCTAGAAACAAGCTATGAAGAGAACTTTCAGGGGTACACTATAACTCCTTTGGAACAGAGTAGTTCAAGTTTCTGTTCCAACTCTCAGTCACAAGAGAATAGAAATGGGACACAGATTGGGCTTCTGAGTAAGAAAACTGTATGAGCACAGACTGAGCCTCCTGCATAGAGAGTATAGCTGGTCACAGCTCTTAGTTTAAGGATTTATGGATGGCTGTATTGTGTTTCAGCATCTGTTCTGCATCACAGCTTCCGACATGGAGAAGGAATATCCCACAATGATTGGAGCAAAGAACACTGAATTCATAGACAGCAAAGCAGAGAAAATTTTGGCCCTGAAAACAAAATATTTAAATCATTGGTTGGTTGGTTGGATTTTCTCAAAGTAGTCAGGCTTCCCGCTTTATATTTCTATGTATTTGTTAGATATCAACAGCTAAATTTGGGTCAGTGCTTGGTCTCATTTTCTTCTGTATATACTCTGCCAAAAGAAAAAACTTGCATTTTAAATGATGAAAAGAAAGTACAATGACATTTTCTCTTCATCTCTGCCTGTGTTTGACCTTATTCTTTGTCAGAAGCCCGATAAACAGGCATTCTTATGGTTAGAGGATGCCCAACACATATGGAAACTTATTTCAGAACGGAGAATTTTCTTTTGAAGAAGTCTTATGGAGAGATGTTATTTAAAAATGAGCTTTGGTCTTTATGTTTCATGATATTTTCTTCTTCCTTTCTAAATAAAAGCAATCACTTTTACTGATTGAGCAAGAGTTCACAGATGTTGAATCATGTGTCCAATGTTTGGTTTCTCAGTCACATCACACCAACAATCACCAGTTTTATACCACTGACTTCTTTTCTTCTGTTCTTGTCTTTTAAAATTAAAATATATATTTTTGTGTTATTATTGCTTAGATATGGTCATTCTCTCTGACTTCTTTCATGACCCTTATCATTGTCAGATTTTAGCACCTAAGTGCTAGACATTGATAAGATTAAAGGAGGCAGCTTCTGAAGTCAGAAGTTCTTCTGTGGAAATGGTGATAGAAAGGAGATTTCACTACCTTTATTCAACTTCATTCTCCCAAGGACAACAAAAAAGTAAATACTAAAATAGAGTAATTTAAAGAATCATTTTTAGGGGAGCAGAGAGAAACAGCTTCAGTAGTAGATAACCCTCAAAAACAGGCCTGAGAAGAAACCTGTAATGAGATAAGAACGAAAATTTAAACTTGTAGTGCAGACCACAACTCTGAGGAGTAACATCAATGACACCACACCAAAGGGCAAGCTGGCACACAAAAGTATAAACAACGTCTCCCTTACAAAGTGAAATGTGGGCCACTATAAATTGCGATATTCAAGTCAGATTTCAGTCAGAATACTGTAAATGCTTCAAATGTCACTTACTGTCATAGGCCAGTAGGGCTTTTGTTTGAAGGCATAATCTGGAATCTGGAGTACTGTATAGTTTCTTATAATTTGAGAGCAACGGGATATCAAGCAGCTTTCAAAGGAATACAGACAAATTGACTCTTAATTGATTGGGCCATATATTTTGTGCTTTAAGGCAGTGGAAGCAGGGATTCTGTGTACAAGAATAATTTTAATTTCTCAGAGGACAAAAATATATCACAAGAAAATGGATGGCTGTCAGATAGTAGCTTTGAAATTGCCCATTTCAAGGGTGATGAAGATATTAGTGAATGCAGAGAAGGGTTTGAGTTTAATGGAAGCAAAGATCAGTTCTGAGGTAATTAATGAGATATCTGTTCCTGCTGAAACACTACCCCATATTTACTTCATCCTGTGCCAAATTTCTCAAAATTGGCAATGAGAATTTTAGAAAAATAACTCAAGAATGACTGAGAACTCTCAGCCCCCTCTTGCAGTCAGAATGAACGAGGGTACTAAGAAGCAGCACTTTCCGAAAAGATGTAAAATTATTCCACTGCAGTCGTATACGGACTCAAGTGGGAGTAGGTTATATGCCCAGGTTGAATCGTTCAGACATTCAACAGCAAATAGCACTTAATGCACCATCTGGTAATGTATATCCACTTCCTATTTATCTGATAATTAAATTCCTTTACTTTCTCATAGCTTTCCACCTTGAGAAAATGTCCTGTATGTATCAGCACAAAAGTTGAAAAGCTCAAATATTTCAAATTTCATAAGGTGTCCTGAAAATACTGTTCTGTTTTGCAAAGAACCCTAGGTGCCAAGCTCTCACTGTTGTTCATTTTTTGCTCTCGTTATGTTTCTGTACAAGTCGATTTCTTCACATGGAGGGTATTTGAGAATTACCATAAAGTGCCTGTTGTGTAATCTGTTCTTTAATAAGGAACTCCTAAAAAATACATAACTTTTGGTCTCCTTAATCTAAGTCTAAGCAGTTTGAAATTCTGAATGTACTTGATGTGAAGTCAGCTTCTACTGAACTCATTTAAAGTGCTTAAAAGGAAGCTCTAGTATATGTGGGTTATAATCTTCATAGGAAGAAAATAAGGTAGAAATAGAGAGGGCTGTGCTGCATTGAGTAGCTGAGTTGCCAGCACTTTTCTCACCAATGCTGTTTTACTAGCAGCACCTACATATCCACAAGTCTGCCTGACTTTTGGGGTCTGTCATCAAGGTCTTAAGGGCTTTCAGTATCACACTGTGAATGGGAACATTAACAACTAAACAGCTTTCAAGATACACACTTCAATCCACAGTGCAGTGTCTTCTCCAGCCCCTTGGAAAATTGTAAATTGGAACTAACCAAGGAAACGTCCAATGTAAATATTTAAGTTGATTATTCTTATCTTCCTTGTGCATTAGCTAAAAAGCTGAAGACGTTGCCAAGCAAACAGTCCTGAGCAGTTCTTACTGAAGAACAAGTCATTCCAGTTACTGCAGTAAAAATACAAAGAGGGTTTCTCCTAACAATTCACTGTAAGAATAGAAATAATGTGAGCATTCCACTAGGTACAAAACAGTACAGCGTGGGAAGCACGTGTATTTTGAAAAACACAGCTTTTTCTGAGAAACCATTGCTTCCATTTAAATATTTATCTAAGCTAATCAAAGTTTTAATTTTCATCACCAGTCACAGATATGCTTTTTACTCCCCTCAAAATGAATCCGTCTTAGATAAGCAGTGAGTTTTTAATAGTTTTTGTAATTTTTTAATGTAAACACTTTGACAAAATACCTGCTTATTAAGATTTTGGTTATGTACAATACGAGGCCTTGTTATGGATCCCTCACTCATGGAAGTGGAGTGCTTATTAATGTGGATAGTTCGATTTGGAACGATACCTGGGATGATAATTTTCCTGCATCTGCTAAAAGCAGGCACCATTACCCATGATACAATGTCAACAGAAGGATGGTTGTGTCACTCACAGCATTCATGTAATGAAATTGTCTAGAAGTCTAATGCTACATTCTGCAGAAGGACAATCTGTGCCGTTTATGGTGTTCTGCACAGAACTCCAACCTGGAACCACATACACGGAACAAATCCTTCTGCATCTAGTAGTAACATGACTCTAAGCAACACTACAGAGAATCTGTAGCTCACTCAGTGTCACTGCATCACATGAGATGTGGAATTTGATTCATTTAGTGTTCCACCTCTGCCCCCCTATCAGCCCTGTAGAGTTCCCAAATCCAGCTTCATGTCAGTGTGATGATTTGCATCACAAAGTAATAATGATGTGCTTCTGTCAAAGGCCCCTTCCTCTGCCTGCATATGCCCACTGATGGCACAGGTCATAGACCTGACCGAGAGAAGTTGGCTCATACCCTGGTATTCTGGAGAACATTTTCTTCATTTATTTTAATGTTTTAATTATGGTTACTGAAAAGTTACCTTCTTCAGCATAAAAACTTCTAGGTTGATTAGAACCAAACTATTTTTAAAAAAAAAACAATAAAAGGGAAATAATTCCTGAGAATATTTCTGTATTCTTTCACCAACAGTGAATTCCTGTGGCTTAGTCAGCCATGCTTGGAAAGTGGAAAAGTGTTTGTAATGGAAACATTGACACTATCAAAAACACCTGTTGGTTTTCTAGCCTGGAATATTTGATGTGCACATCCCCAAGATCTTTTCAGTAATATTGTAGCAACAAGGGTAATGCATGCTACAGCCCTCAGAAAGTGACTCCCAGCATGATTCTATTTTTCTCTTCTCATGGCAAGAACAAATTTTTAAAACATGAAAATTTCCAGGTGTATCAAATTTTATTCTCAGCATATTTATGTTATGAACTAAAGAGACTCTGTGTTTTTCAAAGAGTTGGGCTAAGAATGGTTTTCTTGTTGACTGGTTTTAGCCATCTACACCATGGCTGTCTAGTCCAGGATTCCTATTTCCTAATCTTCTCATGACAGAGGGGAACTGGTATCATGAGAGTGTGCGTCGTCTCCCGTATCTTAGTCATAGAGAGTGAATCCCTCTGTGCTGGGGTCTGTCTCTTAGACTTGATGGGCACCTGTAGATTTTCCTCATCCTCTCTCTTTCTGTTCTTTGCACCTGAACCTACATATATCCTATGTAAGAAATTTACTCACACAGACAGATTGCATGCAGTTAGACACTCCTAACTCCACAGGCACTGCCCTCTGTTTCAGTAGAATTTCCTTTCCCATGCTGTGCATAGCTAACTTAGATTTTTAATTTGTCTTAAGGCCAAAGTCTGTCCCTGCTCATCGAGAATTCCACTTAGTTTAACAATTAAATGTTCTGAATCAATTAATTGCTATTACTGAAATACATACTTGAAGTGTAAGCAATGGTGTAAAAGTGAGTAGAGACAAAGCAAATGGGGACTAGAACAAATTTCGTTGACCTACTGAGAAGAAATAAACCAACAATGAATTTGAAAAAAATCAAAGTTAATTCTTTCTACCTAGATTTAAAAAATACAAAAAGATTATGCATGTTTATGAGGTAGTGTTTGTATGGAAATGCTTCTAAATGCTAAAAAATTCCGCTGGAGAGAAAGCAGATTATGTTTATGTGGTTTTTATATATATATGCACATATGTATATGTACATACTTGTGTGTGTATATGTGGTTGGCTGCGTATACACATATACATTGTACATGTGTGTATGCGGATGAAATATATGTATTAGTTTCCAGTGTTAAATAATAGCAAAAAGATCACTACAGTTAAACACACAAAGACGCACTTGTCACCACTTTTCATATGTACTCACCAGACTTAAATAGAACATCTGCTGCACTGGTGTACGGGGCTTGCGTGGCAAAGTTTTGGTAGTGGGAGGACTACAGGGGTGGATTCATTGAGATGAACTGACCGCAACCCCCGTGGCCCATCTCCCTGTGCTGGTCAGCAGGACAAGGTAGAGAAAATCGGGAGTGAAGTTGAGCCTGGGAGGAAGGGAGGGGTGGGGGGAAGGTGTTTAAAGATTTGGTTTTATTTCTCATTATCCTGCTTTGACTTGATTGGTAATAAATTAAACTGATTTCCCCAAGTTCAATCTGTTTTGCCCATGGTGGTAAGTGGTGAGTGATCTCTCCCTGCCCTTATCTTGGCCCACAAGTCCTTCATCGTATGTTTTCTCCCTTGTCCAGCTGAGGAGAGGCAGTGACAGAGCGGCTTTGGTGGGCACCTGGCATCCAGCCAGGCTAAACCACAACAACTAGATAGAACATTTCCCTTATTCCTTCCCTCTGAGTTTACCGTCTGACCTAACTGCTCCTCAAGACAACCCAACCCATGTTGCTGTATTTTACTAGTTAAAAAGTTTGAGTACTGCTCCCTTCTTTTCATCATGAGATTTAGGGATAACTTGCTCCTTTTTCATGCATCTAAAGTCCCTCTGTGATAGTTTCCATTCCAAGGTCTCCATTTATGTTACAGATGCATCGACTATTTTTCTTTCTCCTGCTATGAAAAAATAACCTTCCTGCAGAAACTCAGTGTCTTTGAATAGTCTCCACACACTAATTTTATCTTTAATATAAGTTTCTGCTTCTTTCTCCTCCAGTTGGAGCCTTGTCCTAATTTTAGGTTGTTGAACTTATTCCATCTAATCTACTTCCACAAAGAAATATACCTCTCCCTTATCATCATCTTTCCATCATCTTTTTCAACTGCAGAGTGATCCAGAGCTATATTTTCATTTGAGCTCTGTATATTTTATTTTCTGCTTGTAGTTAGTGATATTCTTTTTCCTCACAAAAGGGTATTTATTTTATGATGATCACCTGATGATGAGATAAATGGTTTGTAATACTTTTCCCACTAAGCCAACAACAGAACAAAGGCATTTAGTTCCTCATGCTCCAGATGTAGAAACTGCTGTAGAAATTAGAGGAAGCCCATTCATGCACTGGAATGAAATTTAAAGAAGGAATAGTTAAGCCAACTGTGAGAGAAAAATGTATCTCAAACTTTCTGCCAGAAGGTAGGTGCCAGACAAGGAGGCTATGATTGTGAAAGAGAAAAGCAGTTCATCCATTTCTAATTTGTGTGTCCTAGTTTGTGACTTGGACATCAGACATTACCTCTGAAGTATCTCTCTGAGGTGCTGCACAGCACGGAAGTACACTTTTTCTGTGCCTTTCCTTTGGTCTGGAAGGCAGTAATTTAGGATGAGATGTAAAGTTGTACCTTTGCCATCTCAGGCCCCTAAACAGATTAGGGGATTTTTAGATCACTCTCCGGAATCTAGGCACCTAAATTGCCTTTTGGGTACCTAAGTACTAGTTTAGTGGTGGAGTAAACCTGTAGCAAATTACGCACACCCACAATTACATCATTTCTGACATGCCATGTAAGCTTTCTATCATGTGGGGAACGATGAGGCAAGACCTTCCACCCACCTTATCACTCCCTGCCTAGCTGCACCTGCTCCCTTGTGTGCACGCAAATCAGTGTTCCAGGGGTGCATGGACAGCGGGTGATACAGTGGCATAAAACTAGCAGAGTTAACAGTGAGCAATGTGCCCAAATACGTCCACAGAGAATTGTTAGAATGTGAGTGAATTTACAGGGGAAGAAAGTCTCAGTGAGTCTACAAGGAAGTAACAGACCTGCTGTAACTGCACTATTTTTTTCAAACTAAGATATCAGAGGGAATCCACAAACTACAGTATTAGTTAGTAAGATAAAATACACAGATTCAAACAACTAAGCAAGCCCTAATTTTCTAACTTTCTCGTACATGCAACCTTTTAAATACAAAGCTCTTCAAAAGTAAATTTGGCAGTGGAATAGTAAATCTGAGCAAAAATTACAAGGTTTTCATATTAGAAAGTTATTAAATATATTAAACACAATGCTGTAAGCGTACTGGGCTTGCTTGATGTTCTGCACAGACCATAGATCATCAGATAATAGTTTCTATTCTAACATCACTTCACAGTTGAGAAACTCTTTAGAAGTTGTGAAAATTTTAAGCTAATTTAATAAAAGTAAATTAGATTGTCCCACATGATAATTCCTGTATTCTTACTACTACATCTGTGTGTGGGCCTGAAGATTATTTGCATAGTACAATCTGTATTACAGCAAGATGGGGCAAGCACAATGTGTTTACTTTGATTCAACTATTACTCATTCTGTAGCCAAAGAAGAAGGTGGAGATGGTTCCTTCAGTTTCTCTTTGCTTAGCCTGTTTTTTACGCCATGGCTGCATCTCACTTTTGACGTATGGAAAGTTGTATTTTAAAAACATAAGGTTATTTCTTTGAGGACTACCTTTGTCACTCTTACAGCTTCTCAACGGGACTTATTAGCTGAAGAGGGCACCATACTAACAGAAGACATCTATTTTTCAGGTGTATTAGAACCTGTCTTGTGGCATGAGAGCTGCAAGCTCAGGTCATCATGCAAGGACCTTTGTGTTGACCTACCCTCAGTGGCAGGGTACACAAAACAGATGAAGGGGTTATTCCCTCACTCAGAATAAGACAGCATTGTACACATCTGTACAGGTAAAGTCTTTTCTCTTGCCTTCACCTACACTGTGTATTGCAAAGAGTATGTGGCCTGTGCTATGCCCTGAACAACACTCAAGTCTGTCTGGGAAAGTCTTAGCACAAGCTTTGTGCCAGGCAGAAGACTAATAATTAATGAGTCTTAAAATGTGAGAGACTTCTTGAAACTCTATTCTGGCACTCAGTTAATTACTTTAGCTATAACTCTGGCAAAAGTAGGGGGGAGGGCATTTTGTGTGTTCTTTTTTTCAATCATGGAGAGAAATGCAGGTCAACATGAGAAAGACTAGGGATCCCAGGCAAACTTAGCTATCATTTATGTCAACATCTTCAAAAGCAGAGGCTGACTTTGGGCATCACCATTTTTGCATCCATATCCTGAAGTCCTTCATTCTTTATATGCACATACAGAGTGAATATGCATTCCTAAAACATCATTTGTGTGTTTTAAGGTGACTCTGAAAACTAGAAAGAGTTCCCCACAAATATTTAACCAGTGTCAAAACTTTGTTGTATGCCAAACACGTATCCCCTCAAGGATCTTATAAAGATAAATTAGTTTTAAATGGCCTGCTGTTTCATTAAGTTAGTTGGATTTGTCTGTGATAAGCTTATTGCTTTCTAATGAAACCCTTATTTGGGTTCCTTTCCTGTGGAGAAGTGTCCTATGGCCAGTGTCTTTGTAATGTGATCACAGCTGTTTTAAAAGGTAGCTCTCAGGGAACCTCAGAACAGCATAATCTACAGCAGTGGCGGCACTCCTTCATGATCTTAATGAATCACTATTTACACTTCTTGAGTGATCATGAAAACAAGACAGATAGCATCCAGCTGTGTTGGATGGCAGGATATCCTGTGAATTTCTGCCTTTGAATCTGCAAACTTATATATCCTCTTTTGCTGTGGAGCAGAGCTATGCAGCATGAAAAGCCATAACTTAAAGTGTCTCTAATATTTTTAGAGCTGAAACCATAAATATACCCAAGGTGTACTATGTCATCATCTCTGTTTAGGCTTTACATCAGAAATATTTCAGATGTACACAACAAACAAATTTCGAGATATTATTAGTAGTTTTGTTCCACTGGCTGATGTGGCAAATACCAGTCTGATGCTGCTGTGTTATGTAGTTTTATATTCTAAGAGTGGTTGTCATTCAGGCAGTACTTGCAGATTCATGTCTCACTCCTTTCTGAAAATAATCGGTGTTCAGAAATCCTGGTACTCACACTGAAAATACGAGTCTTGCATGCCCAAACACCATCTCTCGTATCTTCTATTCAATGGACTTGCTTAAGGCAGATTAGTGTAACTGAAAAAGGGGCGGTCATTAGGGGAGAGGAACAGCTCTTTGTCACGCCACATTTCCTTCAGGACTGTGTGGTTGCAGACACAAGACTCCTGTGGAATTAATCAGGTTTTAGTAGTAGTCTACACAGCAACAGTAATTAACCTAGTTTCAAAAATGGTGTCAACTATATGTTTAGTAGAAAGAAAGATCTAGAATACAACTGCATTTTTTGTTTCTTTGGCATAGATTTAAAAAAATTGGAAAGATACTTCAAATATCTCAGACTTGAGATGATTAACTTCAGGATATTTCAAGAGGAATGAAATTTTCTCCTCCTATCAGTACTGTGTGCTTTAGGTACATATGTGCTGAAGATGGGCAGATTAGATTTTCCCTGGGCTATTATACCCAAAAGAGAGCAGGCACCCAGGTGTGTTTTACACCAAACTTGAGGCTGTTCAAGCAAGTTAAGTATGACCTGAGCACGCCTGCGAGGCCAAGGCCCTTCCAGGGTATGCAGAGATCACGGAATGACAGAATCACAGAATGGTAGGGGTTGGAAGGG
>Ga0065711_1032384_pt1 | contig 27453 bp, 16 predicted proteins | sample Hoacrofraction12_FD_59098 | JGI IMG/M metagenome (GOLD analysis project Ga0065711, IMG submission 59098) | Hoatzin crop microbial communities from Cojedes, Venezuela - Epithelial fraction 12 v2 (version 2) | ecosystem: Host-associated > Birds > Digestive system > Esophagus > Crop | place...
CAGGTCCCATAGACTTCTGTACATTTAGGTTCCTCAGGAGGTCCCGAACCTGGTCTTCACTTACAGCTGGAGGGATTTTACCCTCCTGGTCTCCTTCATGCCATCCATCGACTCGGGAGGGGTGAGGAGAGAGGTTGCCAATGAAGACTGAGGCAAAAAAGTTGTTGAGTACCTCAGCTTTCTCCTCATCTGCTGTTACCAGTTTGCCGGTCTCGCTCATGAGCAGGGGTACGCTTTCTTTGACCATCAATAAAGGTCAAATGGCCCTCTAAAGACAGACCTTAGTGGTGTGTACATAATTATTACAATGTAAGGCTAATATTTTTTAGACATCATTGTCCAGTCTCATATTTCCTACACATCTCATGTTGTTATGCTTGAACTGAACACCAAAGTAGAAAGTATCTCTAATGTGGTAGTTTTAGTTTTTAGGAGTGGTAAATTTCGTTTTTTAACTCACATTTAAAAATTGACAAACAGGACAAATCAAGACTAAAACTGCAATTAGAATAAGAAACTTGTACAATGAAGTACCTATTCCCTGAAGGTAAAGATTTCCTTTGGATTTCAGGAATAATCCTCCTAAAGCTAAGGCAGATAAAGACTTCTGACCATATATGGTCATAGCTGATGAGGTAGAGTTAAGTGCTCTACTTGGTAATTTGACTGCCTTCAACTTAGAAATGAAAGCTCACCTTTCTCTTGTTAGAAAATCACATATATTTCAAATACCATTTAAGGCATTTCAAGCGTGAGAACTAACATGCTTTCACATCAAAACATTCCACAAAGTTCTGCACCTTAAACAGAGGCTGATAAGCAACAGAAAAGGACGTCCACCTCTATTCCAAGTCTGCCAAAGCTGGAATGTATATAGGAGATCAAGAGTCTTCTCATCAAACATGTGTTCTTCTTTTGAAAATTATCTGCTAAAGCCAAATACCCTTATTCTGGACCTCACTCAAAATTAGCCTTGAAACATGTTGGGGCTCTGTCCTCATGCACACATTTATCCCATTAAGTCACTGAACAATGCTAGCAGGGCTGGCAGCTGTCCTCATCCCTGTGCTCCTCACTGAGAGAGGAGAATGTACATACAGAATATAGCTGTATGCTCTGTGTCCATACTGAAACACCTGCCATGCCTCCACACCTCCATTTTCATCTCCTCTTGGAAACCTCTCTTCTGTGTTCTCACATCTCTGTTTTCAAATACTTATCAATCTATACCAGCTGTTAGGGGTGATTAATTTCATGGTGAGCTGGAATGAATCCTGTGTGTACCTGTGTGTGTCTGTGTGTTACACATACATATAGACACAACTGTGTGCACTTTCTTTCCCATTATGAAACTGCAAAAGTATTTTAATAAGTAAATATAAGAAACTTTTGAAAAGATGCAATTTTCTTAGGGAAGTAGAGTAGTTTACCTCTGGCTTGCAAGCTGTTATGGCAGCTTATATACAAAAGGAATTTATTCTGATTAGATGAAAATATATCAGAAACAGAGCGAAGATTTGAATAAGTCTTTCAAGTTTTAAGTAATGCTTGATAACACAATGAAAAATGACAGTTTTCCAACATACGTGGGTTTTTTTAATACATCCTATATTGTGCCTGCCTATGCTGGTGACAAAGAATTTGTTTTTCTTCTGACACTACTACACACCCAGCACAGCCACAGGAGAGAGCTGCATTTTGTTATTTTTTGTGCAGCATGAACAGAGTTATTAGTCGAGTGCTGAATACACCGCCTTTATTGTTGGGTGATACATGACACAGAAAAGTAGCACTAGGACTTTAGATACTAGCCGAGCTTCATGTACTTCTAGAAGTGTGGATGAAATCATCATATGGTGCAAGTCAGTTATTAATTTCAGTGGGGCCAAGATTTTGTTTAAGCATATCCTAGAAGTAAGCCAATTTTTGTATTTAAGACAGAACACATTTGGAACCCCACCTGCAGAGTGCAAGCATATGCTTGTCCATGGCCTTTGCTCCATAATCAACTTAAAACTGCAATTTAGTTTATATCTGTCTCCATTATCAGTGACACAAAATACCTGGGGATTGTATTGCCAGTGACTCCCAGTGCTGTCTCCTTGCCTTAGCTTCTCCCAAGAGGAGCAAATTGCACTGGTCACTTTTTCTTCTCCGTACTTTTAAATTAATGGGGAATTAAATTATTTGTGACTTTCTGTTCATGTGATGTAAGGATTTCATAGCAGCACCATTTCAGAGTTCATTCCTGGGTACTCCTTGAGGTGAGACTGCCAGGCTTCTGAGAAAACCTAAAGCATAAGAAAATGTCTGTCCTTTTGTGTTAAAAATTGCTGAAGTGCAGCTTACCCACAAAGCAGATCTTTTGGGCAACTGAGTAAGACTGGCTGCTACAGTAGTTCCTGCAATCAGCTTCTGTTTATATTCTGCATCAGAACTGAGTTGAGAAAAAAAATCTAGTTTACTTGAAGGTGGTTGGGGGTATTTAATAGTAGGTAAACTGCCAATCTTTTGTATATAATGAATTTTCAAAATTTTCTCTGTTCAGATTGCTCACAGTAACTGGATGGTCTTGTTCCTGTACCCAAATGGAGTGCGTGAGAAAACAATGTATGCAGAAATATCTTAACTTTATAAAAGATTACATCTACAAGTATTTCACATGAATAAGCTAGCAATACCACACATAAAATCATGAACACTTGAACATTACAGTTAAATACATACTTTGTGGCTTGCTGATTAAATGCAGAAGACCTTTAACTAATTTTAATAGAACTGAACAATACCTTGTGTCTAGTTTCATATTTCTAAAGATAACTGCAATAACAGTTTGTAGTGTATTGGCTAGATGCTAACCTCTGTGGCAAGAGCAGCAACACGGAACTTTGCAGTAACTACAGAATTTAAAATTTTCTTTTAGCAATCATTTCAATATTTGAATCTAAAGATCATTTTCTTTCTATCTGTAAAACCCGAACTCAGAACTCTTCAGACAGAACATACTAAAAGAAATTGAAAGCTTAATCTACTCATTAGTTTTGTGATGGGAGTAGTTATTTACAAGCAATATTTCAGTACTTTTTTTTCATTTCTGGAAAAAGAAGATGCTATTCAAGTGCTTTAAATCTCTTCTAATAACATATTTGATGTGATATTTTGGATCTATTTGTATGCTATTTGTAATTACAGCCACTCAGACTCAGAACTGAGTTGGTCATTTCAGTTGCACTCATTTCTTTGCTTGCTTCCATTTGCAGGATGCTCTGGCCCACTAGGGATAGAAGGAGGAATTGTGTCAAACCAACAAATTACTGCGTCATCCACTCATCGAGCTCTTTTTGGACTCCAGAAATGGTATCCGTACTATGCACGACTTAATAAGAAGGGTCTTGTGAACGCTTGGACTGCTGCAGAAAATGACAGATGGCCGTGGATTCAGGTAACAGATGGAGTTGAGGAGGAAAAAAGTCTCCTAGATTCAATTGCCAGAGTCGGTTAAGAAACTGAAGAAGACAAGTGGTAAACAGCTAGATTCTTACTCACTGTCAGAAATGTAGCCTAGACTAAAAAGGACTATTTAGTTGCAAAACAGTAATAATCTTGACTATACAAATGCACTTTTTTTTTTTTTAAATGTGTGCATATGTTCCATTGTGGCTCTAAACCATGGAAGCAAATCTATAAAGACTTTTTAAGTAAGCTGCTTTCCACATATGTTACACTTGCTTGTTAGGTCCTTAGTAGCATCTCGCAGCAATATCTCTTGGTAGAGGTACTTTGACACATGCAGCCTTCCTTGGGCATCATTCTAGAGTGCTCTGATGTGGTATTGGCTGTACCACAGCCTGCAGGAATAGTTGTTCTCTCTGCTGAGCTGCTCTGGGCACACAGGTTTAGCATTGTGTGCATCATGGTGGAAGTAACAAGAGCTGTTTTAATAAAGGCCGAAATAGCTCTTGGCTCAACCACATCTGTGGGGCTGAAAATACACTCTTTTTCATTCCCATGTAAGGATGTTATCACTAGAATGATTCAAATGGCAGTGCCCTCATTGTGGACTGGATTTCTCTGTGCCCCGCAAATAACTTCAGTAAAAGTCATGAAGCAGTGAATATGAAGTCCTGTGGCTGTATTTTAATGAGGATAATGATTATCTAGTGATTGCTGTAGCTCTTTACTTTTATGATATTTTCTTTTCATGATATGTGAATTGGGCTAAGCTCTGGCATTTTCAGCCAAAGGAAAATCTTTTGCACTAATGAGTATAGTCGGTATGCAAAGAGGGTGCTTCGCTCCCAGTGAATCCACCACAGCAATAGCAGAAGATGGTACTTAAGCATCTTGTCTACCAGCGCTGAGTAAGTAGAACGGTGCATGTGTCCCTTGGGTGTGTCAGAAACACTCTTCTTGAAGTTACCTTTGTGTACATAGCATAATTTTTATTCGTATTCAAGTTTCTGTGCTGACTAGCATTCGTGATTTTTCTGAGTGGCTCCCAGATATGTGGAGGAAAAGCATACAGGGTTACCTATTCATTTTTCTTGTTTGGAGAGCAGGCACAAAGCACTGTTTGATGAAGTTTTCTGAAACTGGTGTGGTGAGAGTGCTGGATTTTGTCAGTTCTGAAAAATGAAGTCAGTGTTACTGTTTGTTATTCACTGCAGACTGAAAACGCAAAGGCCCTTCAATATATCTTAAGTCCGTTTTCTTCCATAAAGACCAGAGGGGTTAGGAAGTCTGTAAAATTTGTACATTGGAAAAGAACTGGAAAGAATGATGTTAAGGGACTTGAGCAGAATTACTTTCACAGGAGTAGAAAGCTAATGTAACTTTAAGGGACAATCAAAAAGTCAGTGTTACAGTAGCTTTTGGGCTGCTGTAGAGTATGGGCTTTATTAAGTAAGCTGGAGAAAAAATTCAAAATCATTTAGCACTGACCCCCTAGACATGTCTTTATTAGGAGGTAGACTGGATGGGGATGGCTATTGGTCTGCTGGTTCCACATTTGCACTTGACAAAGCCACCACCTACTGTGGAGGCCACTGTCAGGCAGCTGTGCAGATTTCTGCCCAGACCAGCGTTATGTCTGCCTTGGACTTTGCTCCCAGGGAAGTCTTCCCTTTGCTCTTACCTGGAAGGACCAACGGAGAAAACGTGTCTACAAATGTCGGCCCATGGCACCAGTTTTGAACAATTTGTTGTTTTTCGGAGTTAATGACCTAATATATGTAGCGCCAGTCCCATGCAGGTTATTGTGTAATTTTGACAGCCATACTATATAAGGACTTTCTAGAAGCTAATTAAGTGATTGATTAATGTGTACTAAGCACCTAGCACTCCCTTCTTTTTCTTCTCATTTTTCTTCTAAAATAGACTTTGGTCTATAATTTTCACAAAACTTGCTAAGTATTTTATTTTTCCTTTTAGTTTAGAGCAAAAATAAAAATACTAGTAATTTAAAAACAGAAGTTTAAATCTTTCCAAAGACTTTTCTCCTTAAAACACACAGGAACAGAAAACCTGAATTTTTCCATACTTGTATAGAAAATGATACTCATATAGAAAATCTGCTTTTTAGTGTTCTGCAGAATCCTTGTGTTGATTTGGCAAGGATACAGAACTCCACAAACTCACCCTTTATACACTGCATCGTAGTTCTTTACATCAGAACACTATGTTGTTCCTGAAGCATGAAATACACTCTAAGAGACACTGCCTGACCCTTCTATGGTTGAATAGTTTCTGTAATAAGAAGAGGAGCAGCAGAAATCCCATATCTTATTTTTGCACAGCTTCTGTAACGACCAGGAAGATACTTCATAAGCATTTGTGGAAGGTTACAAAAAGTCAGCCCACTCTAATTTGTGCTAAGTTTCTGGCTACCTTCCTTCTGGTCTGGTGGGAGAAATGCTTCCTGTCACAACAGCCTACTCTGAATTTTTACTTTCTTGATCATATCACCACCTTCTTCCCAGATCCTGATGTGAGATGTCTGTGTATGGGACCTTTTCTATGTTGGTCTGAGTGACAAAGCAGCTGGTCCGGAAGATGGGTCCTGAAGAACGGCATGAACGTTTGGCAGAGATTAAGTGGAAAGTTATGAAACCTGAAACTCCATTTTTAGGAAATGTAAATTAACCTTTAGCACAATGAACCTGAAGCAGCAGCCTGTAACCCTCTTATAGTTGCTAATGCTAGATAAATTTTAAAGGAAGCTGTATATAATGGGCAAAGTCCCCCAAAGTATAATTATGTACAGGCCTGTAGCTATTTTTGCCTTGTTCCATCATTATCAATTTCCTTTGTCATTTAATTTCTTTATGTATATGCAGCTTGGAAAATGAAAGGTTTGAGTGCTTTGCTTATAACTCACTTGTAATGAGTGCAGAGTTTTTTTCTCTAATCATTCAGGTGCCTGACACACATGAACTAATTAGTATGAAATTTCATTTTCCCACATTGTACCAATGAACTGAAAATTGAAATTGCCATTTTAAATTTACACTCTCAGCATGTAATTAGTAATGGCATTACAATGCTTGTAATTGGCTTGTGATTTAAAGGGTCAGTGACCATGTTTTTGAAAGCAAATTAAAGTCAGTCATATCTGCCTTTTAAAGTTCTGCTGACCTCTGTTTCTCCTCATGGTTTGGCTGTGATAAAATAGCACCTTTGTATACTGTTTACCTCTTTATTAGTGACACTAACTTTTAACATTTCTGAATACAACGAGAAAAAATCACACACTCCTATTTTTCATTAATTGTTCCTGAGATATAACCAAAAAGGTCACTTTGCCTGTTCCAGTAACAAGCCTTTTTTGTCAAAACCTTTGTTTTAAGAGAGCACTGGTTTCTCTTTCCCCTTTTGTTATTTCACATTTGTGGCTTTAAAATATGCTGTTTCTTTTTATTCTGATTTCTCTTCATCTCTACTCCTTCCCTGCACATATCTATGTTTTTCTGTTCATATATATTTTGTTAACACAGTATGGGTCAGAATAGAGATAGCCATGGGCAGGATTGTTGTTTCTATTTTTTCTTTACCATATCCAAAGTCATGATAAGTGTTAATCTCTAACACAAACCTGCTACCAGGACCTTCTAAATGTTACTTCTCTCTAGTGATTTCTAAACCAGAGATCCATGTCTATACCCTGACATTTCTTCTTCTCTCCCAGTTTCACAACCCAAACGTAATATTTCTTAACTCATTTTAACCTATTCATGGCTGGTTTCCCTTTTTGCTTCCATAAAATGTTGTCCTTTTTTCTACCACTGCAGTTATTATTCCTGTAATATACAAAGACTTCAGCCATGGTGGATGTGACAAAAATGCATAAACTGAAATGTCATGAAGAACACCGTAAGATAACATAAAATAATTTGGTATAACTAGCAATTTAAGGACTGGCCTACAATACTGAAATCCTAAGTAAGTCACACATTTTGGATGTATAAGTAACTTTGGAAGAAGGATGTATGTTGAGGAACCATGCTCAGGAATGAGAAAGCAAGGTGTGTGAATATTGTCCTGTAAGGTATTAATCTTGCTTCTTTCATCTTTTGGAGTAGGTATGGTTTTTCCTGTAAATAATACCTGTGCAATGGGTTCTTCGTCAACAGATGAAACTTCCTAAATGTTAATTTGCCCAAGAACAGTAAGACATACCACCTGCGTCAGGGAACCGGGGGTGGAGAAGGAGCCCACAGCAGAGCTTCAGTGGCTTTTGCCACTGCATCTCAGGGCAAGCAGGGCTGGGTTGGGTGGTCAGTGTACCAGGGAGTCCTAAGAATATCAACATCAGAAATATATGATAGTCTTAGAAAAGAGTAAGACATTGGGTAAAGGCATAGAAGAGGTATAGGGTAAAAGGGATCAGATTTAAAGCTAGACAGTAAAAATGGAGGTATGCGTGAAGCCTGGCACATAGTAAAGATTGGTACTGTTAGCAGAGTTGATGTTTCGAGTCAGAAGGCATCAAGGAAAGTTTTGATTCTGGAAAGAATGGGGTAAATTTGATCTCCTGGTCCTGGACATGGGCAGTCAATTAAGCATGCAAGGGGAAAGATCAGTGCCTGCTGGCTCCCATGCAGTTGCTACTGTTGCACTGTAACTGAGCTATCACATCTGAGAACAACAGGTCCCTTAATTTCTTCTTGTCTCCTACATGTGATTGTGAAGAGGATCCCTGACTGATGATGCAAAAATGTTAATGGTGTACGAGAGACTACTACCTCTTTTTTAAGTGCTTTGTGCTCTTTTGGACATGGGAATTGTTTTTACAATGTCAGTATTAATCCACAGTCACCAAAAGCAGATCTGAACTTCCCTTACATATGGAGAATATTAAGAAAATTAACTAATTACTGCATATCACACCTCTGTGTAGGAGTTATGATTAAACACCTGAACTGTTGCTGGAGACTGTTGTATATAAATGTAAGGTGTTAAACAGGAAAATAAAAAAGCTGTTTTGTTATCCCTCATTAAAAGAGCAGGAACCATTTCTCCAGAGACATCAGTATGGTTACCAATTGGTTTTTAAATAAAATATTCAAATATTTAATTTTATTATTGTGAGAAGGAGGAGGATTCATTTACAAACCGGCTGAACTGCTCAGTTTGGTTGCAGAATCAAAAAATGGGAAATAAAGTTGGTTCAGGTTCAGTAATTAGCTTTTTCCTTATAATCGTTATTGCATACAAAAATATCCAAAATATTTAGTTTATAGTTTTTTCCTCTTCAGAAAATTCATCCCTTTCGAGCTCTATTTCCTATTTTTGTTCTTTTCTGGGCATCAATTTTTGAATGTCAAATGTGATTTCAAAATGGAAAAGCTAGAAGTCTTATTTAGAATATGTGAAAAGAGCATTCTAATTCTAGCATTTTTCTAATTTCTTCCCTAAATGGCCTTTCTGAAACTATACGGTAAAGTTCAGATGAAACTCCATATTTTGAGATACAACAGATTGATGGAAAAGGTGCCCAACTTCTAATTGCTACCTTGAATATATTAGTATTCTAGTCCAAAATAAAATACTTCTGGTTTATTTACTTTTACTTTCTCAGTTCATCTGTTTCAAATAATACTTTTTTTAATAACTATGCACATTTTTTAAAAAAAAATTTCATTATATTTTTGAAACTCCAAGTAAATAGTCTTCCTGTAGAGACACTTAACAAAAAAAGTGGCATGTGATGGAAAGGAATCTACCCCAGCAGATTCAGAGTAATAGTTTTCCCAAGCCCCTGTCTAATTTAGAATTTTAAGATCAACTAAGTACAGTTATATCCACAAAAATGTAGTTCTCAGAAAGCATATTCCCACAGGAGGTCAGAGCGATTAATTAGGGACCAATACATTAGGCATCCCATGAAATGCATGGAAATGTCCAGTGCCTTAGAGGACACAGAGTGTGCAGAGTCAGCATGCTGCATGGGTGATGGCAATGTTCATCTGGAGAAAATGGAGCACAGCGTTCTTCCTTAAGCATTGTCCATACACAGTATCCACAAAAAAATATATATCCGAAGGCTAAATAGTGTATTGCAGTGTTCTTGGATATGATGTTTACATTAATATAGTTTAAAAACAGCATGGTAGGACAAGAATTGTGCAGCGCAGTGATCAGGATATTGGTTTGAGGGAATGTAAATTCTAGTTTCTACTCCTGAAGCCATGTTGGTACTTTATTTAGTACGTACTGCGAATGCTTTTCTTTTTCTTTCTTTTTTTTTTTTAAGTCTAAATTTATTGGAATAATGTTTCTGGTAGGTAGAATTTATGTTTTCGTTTGTGGCTTAATTTGGTTTATACACAAGTGTCTTTCACGCCAAGTGTGGTTTTAATCCTACCTCTGGTGCTCAGCCTCACATTTTGGGGGCCTGCAGTCCTTTATACTGGCATAGTTAATTGTGTGTCTGTGAATCTTGTAAACTTAATCATAACTACTGTGACACATAAAAAATGTACTTGCAATAAACACTTACTAAGTTCCATTATTCTTATCCCCAAGCAGGAATCAATAAAGTGTTGGGTTTTTTCACCCAAAAAAGGCAAGGAAAAAAATTAGCAGCTTCCACATCAAGAACTTCCAAAGGGCAAATATACACCAGGTGATAGCTATTTGCTAATAAAATTATAAAACCCAAAATACACAGAGGTCTTGCAGAACATTCATTCAAACATCTGTTAGTAAGAGCTCTAAGCAAACTACCATCTGTCAAACCATTCGTTTTATCAAAGTTCATTTCCTCATTCATGAGTACTGTTGTATCAGCTTCCAAAAATACCTGTCATCATAGATTAAATATTTAATAATACTTAATATAGCTCTCAGTTTTGTATAATGTGGCCAAGTGAACCTTACGAAGTACAGTCGCAGAGCCATCATGTAAGGTGACTCAAACCATATAGGAAGACTTAATCTGCTAAGTTAAATGCTGAAAAACCTGTTAAAGCTCTGCATTTGTTGTCAATACTTCAAAATTTGGCTAGATATCATAGGAAAATTTCCTTCAGGGATACTGATGAATGGCAGTAAGTACCTGAAAGCCTTCGGCAGTGGAGAACAGAAACTAATAATGAAAGTGCCGTTGTATTCTCTCAGAACTATCCCATGTAGGACCTTTGAACTGCAGGAATTAGAAGAGATCTTCAGCTAGTCAAAGTCTGCCGTAAGTTCACTGACTTTAGTAAACTCATTACCAAGGTCTGCTAGCTGCAGGTCTCCTTCAAAATCTATACATTTAGCTTACAGGCTAAAAATATAATGTATGTACTCAAAACAGACAAGAAAACAAAATGACTGGGAGCCTATTTCTTAGTGTAATCATCTAGATACTCCCTTGTGTCCCGTGTCTTGGTATCTATTTGATAACATCTTCTATCTCTTGGTTTCATTCTTTGTACACACAAACACCCACGCACAGACATATTCAAACAACTTTTAATTGAGGTTTCGGATACATAAAAGCAGTCAGTTCAGAGTTAGCATCCCCATGGCAACTGAAACTTGATGCTGTTATGAACACCATCCATAACATGCTCTGTCAGCCTGCGTGCCGGTTTTCCTTAATTACTCCACGTAATATGGCTGAACGACGGAAGTAACAGTACTTTAAAACACATTGTTTCATGCATGTGTAACACCATCTTTTTTGACTTCACAGTTTTTCACATTTACCGTCCTGATATTAAAAGTAATCAGACCAGCAAGTGGTGACACACAGAAATGAGGAAACGTGTGCCCGTCTGGCTTCTTGCGCCAATAACAAGGCTCACGTGGAGATGCCCCAGCACCTCGGTGGTGGCTTTCCAACTGTAATGGAGTGATGTGTGGGCATCGTAGTCCTCCTGTGGGAAGGACAGAATCTACGTCTGTAAGATGATACTATGCTGATGTGTGATGTTCAAGCCAGTCATATTTTATGTTGTAAACACCCACTTTCAAAGCAAATGTTCCTCACTTATAATTACTCTTCTGCTAGGCTTGACTTCCAGAAAAAAGCTGTTTCAAATTAATTAATCACACTTAAGTTTCAGGAAATAAAGGTCAAGAATAAGTAAAATTACATGCCAATACATTTTTGTGTGTGTGGTACGGAGGCATGTATTTATACACTTACCTCTTTGTCGCTGGCCCCGCAGCAGTATATATCTACTGAGTTCATATGTGCGTGGGCAGGTCACAGAAGTGCAGAGCAATCTGCAGGGTGAAAATAAAGGCAAAGCCTTGGTACAGCTCTAGCTGTGCAGAAGCAAGCATGCAGCCTCTGGCTGCACCTCCGTGTTTCTCTGTGATTTTACAGCTGGTGGAGAAAAGTTACTGTTTTATATAGGCTGTTGGAAGTACGGGAAGTCAGCAGCACCATGATACTACAGCAGAAATCAAGGTCTAAAGTAAGCTCATGCTCCTTGACCTCCCCTGGAAATGGTAACATACGCTTGTCATCTCAAAGACTTTCTAACTTCAGCTCAACATCAATTCTGTGGACTGAAAAATAGGAGTGTATTTTGCTCTTGCACTCTTACAACCTTCTTAATCCATGAGTGACTAAGATAAAGAGATGTCGTTCAAGTCTTGAGTCTTTCAATGAGAAATGAGACTTCTCAAATTTTGAGGGTTTTTTTCCTTTGTCTGTCACAAAATCAAGCAACTTTTAATATTTTTAATCTAATCTATTGCCAGCCTGTTTTTGTAGAAGGAAATAGTATTTTGAGGAAAAATGCAGAGATAATTAGAATGATTGTAAAGTCTCACTGAAGGGTAACATTTTGTGTTTATGTATCAACTTTTTTGTCTATTGATTCTTAATTTCAAGAGATAATGAAAAATATATTATGAGTGTGTTTTCTGTGATTCAACCAATATTCAGCCAATTTTTTAAGGTTCAGGAGAGATTAATCATTTGAACCAACTTTTCATTTTCTGTAATAGCATCTGTAGGTGGAAAAATCATTTGAGTGGCGTAGTCTTTTCAGCAGTCACAAAGCCATCTGTCCCCTGTGTGCTTACTAATCTCTTTACTCCACTTGTGTCCATCTAATTCCTTGGCCTCTCTCCCTGCACAATCAGTCTCATAGCAACTAACAGATTATTCTCAAAGATGCCAATCTGTGGGAAGGTTTGCTTTCAAGTACTTCTATTTTTCTATTTGTCTTTCTCCCAAAAATTTTGTCAGGACATGAACACAATCTAAAAGTTGCCTCAATTATAGGCAGCATTACCAGATCAGTCAGAAGTCCTAGTTACTGGCTGGAACTTCCTGTGCTTTTGGTCCTCTACAAACTGACAACTAAAAAGACTCTGCACTAACCTGAAGCGGTATTTGCAGATACATGGGAATAGCAAAAAGATGATACGGCCAGCATGATATGGAGCATACAACCAGCTGTGGCTGCTAGGCTCACTGGAAAAGAAAGTTTTAAGCGGGTATATGATGATTAGGTTTTTCTTGACCGAGAAAGAAAGAGGGTAAAGGTGTGTATTTTATGATCAGTGTTATGAAAATTCAAATACTGCAAAGTGAGTGTTTAGCAACTGAAAACAGCATTTCATTACTGCCTGAGGAAGGCTAACTAAAGTGCGATAGCATGAGAAGCAGCTACTCACCAGGAGTCTGCAAGCACAGATCTACTGTGTCACTTGTTCCTCGTGGACTGTTTGCAAAAAATCCAGACTTCAATTGAATAGCGGGATTTGCAGCATCTCCCAAAGCTGATGTAGCCAGCATTACATAGCAAAGGAAGCCTGCTCATTGCACAGTCCATGACTATCATGTCCTGTGGAACCACTCTTCAGGTAAACATTTCCTCTTCCCTTACAGTGGGAGTCAGTATAATATCTGTAGATAAGCTGATAAAAAGAAAGACAAGGTAGTAAACTATAGTTAAGAAGTACTAACTACATAGGTTGTTTGTGCACCATTTGACAGCACTATTATCAATTACCGGGTTTATTCTGGTGGAGAAACAAAGTAGCTTTAGTTTCCCTATGTGTTAAACTGGGAATGTACAACAGTCACAAAACTCCAGTAGGGATCTCACAGTGGCAGGGAAGTTCTGATGTCCTGTGGGTTCCCTGCTATTTCACTTTTTGCTTTAGCTCCCATCTTTCAACAGATAAGTTTAATTCCAGGTTCAGCTTTAGTATTCAAAACTAATGAAGAGAATTTCTTCATCAGATGTGTCGTTTTCTACCACATTTCCTTCTTACATAAAGTTTCTTGACCTGAGAACATACAGAGGACCTAGACAAAGCCCACTGAAGTCAAAATGGGAATTATTTCTAGTTGTCTGTGTTGGGCTTGAGAGCAGGTAGTATTAGTTATCAGAGTTTTACCAAAGTACATCTACCAAAATACCTTAAAAACAAATGGAAAGGATGCAATAGAAAGTACTTCAGATATTTGCAATGGGCACATTAAATATTCCCTGAATAAATTTTCGTGGTGATTTTAGTATTGTACATTTTGAATTTACTTCTTTTCCCTAAAAAAGAGGGTTTTCATGTAGGATTAATAGAAAAGTACATGTTTGCTTCCATGACCCGAGTCTAACATCCTACCTTCTAACCTCTACAAGCAATTGTTCAGTGCTATTTTACAAGTGGAAATACATATGGGTATTTTTTCTGACAGGTTTATTTACACATTTTGTAACTGACACTTTAAGAAGCATTCTAGACATTTTGTGGACGTTCTTTCTGGAAGACATCAGCATGACAAAGACAGGAGGAGTATTCACAAGTTCAAAGTACATGAAGGAAATAATAATAGCAGTAAAAGACCTTAATGTTTCTTAGTTAACCTTAAATTGCAGGTAGGTAATGCCCATTTAATCAATACTTTCTAAATGAGATGAAATTTTACAGCACTACAAACCTCTGAACAATGTGAGATTGATTGTGGGCCTCGTCTTAAGATGATAGTGTAAATATTCCAGTATTTGAATAACTCATACAATCCATTTAATGGCATTCATAACAACTACCTTTGGGACTAAAATAATGACTTCATAATAAGAAGAAACAGACCAAGCAAGTTTTTAGTCTGTCTAATTATGTAAACTCTCTGAGGCATAAAGTGAAAGTTCTCAACAAAAGCCAAATGAAATGAGTGCTTTTTGGTAATATTCATAACATACATTCGTCTGTATTAGCATTACATGGGCCAAACAATCCCTGTATTTATGTTTTCCATAGAAGTAGGTTTTAACCTGTATTCTGATCTTTTCACAGAAAGGCAAATTGAATTAGTGGGCCAATTTGTGTCTCTGATTCAGTGTGCCTGACCTGAAGTGTATTAACAGTCTAACTGAAGATAGCAAAGGTGATGAGTTGCTTTGAGATGGTTGGCTGGGGCTAACGTGAGTGCAGGGAAGACCTCAGAAGTTGTTTGTTGTTACCACAAGGTATGACAGACTGGTGAGGCACTCTGGAAACAGCAGTATTGGAGGATGAGTTTGCAGAGGATTTAATAGCAAAGTTGTGAAGAGATTTAGTTGGATCTGCATCCATGTAAGTGAAACAAAAAGGATTTGGGATCAGAAATAACAGTATTTAATTGGTTTCTCTACAAGGTACAGTCCCACAATCACATTTTGAATTATTATTTGTAAAGTGACCTGTAGCAAATCACTGTGTTAATTCTCCTAGACTATCACAATTTTAAGATAAAACATGTCGGCTTTTCTCCATGTGATAAACCCCCTTCCAGAACGGCAGCAACTTCTGGAGTGCTACCGTGGATAAATCACCACTGGATGCTAGTTAAAACACATATCACTGCTACTATGCTGACTGTGTTAATGCCCTCAACTAAATCTGGAGAAGCTCTGCTGACAGTGGATTAGGAGAGTAACAAAAAGCCACAGACAGGCAAGATATATGAGCACCTTACGTCCAGGTGCCAGCAATGCTTTGCAACAGGGAAGATAATAGTAACTGACCTGCTCCGACCTTCCTGCACCTCATCACATGCCGAGTCCTGCTCTGCAGCCCCTTGCTGTTGATGTGACATCTGGGTGAAACAGTAACATTCAGTCGTGTTCAGGGCCCCTAGTGCTTGTGGATGGAAAAGGAAACACAGATGGGAGCTTTCAGGCTCACCAAATATCCCAGTATTGAGGGAATCATGTCAGCTTACTCCTTTCCTGAGTTGATTATAAACATTCCCATTGGCAAATGTTCCTGTTTTTCATCAGAAATTTTTTCTGTGCGTGCTTTCTATCTAGCTTTGTCAGAACCATTACTTCAAAAAAAAAAAAAGACAAAAAAATTAAATTTCTGTCCTTCAAAAACTGATGAAATCAGCAGAGAAGGGTTGCTGTAATAAATCTTTGAAAGCCAGTATAACCTTCATCCTTTTTCAACTCTGTTTTTATATGAGCAATAGTGAGCATTAGTAAAAATGTATACACTTTATGATATAAAAGATTGAAAATTATTTATAGCAACGCTATTGTATCTCATAACTGAAACAGGTAAACACCATAGTTCTCCATAAACTGCATTTCTGTTTATGAATGAAGGCCCATGTAAAACAACATTTACAGTCTCAAAGACCCAATGTCTCCTGAAGGCTTTAATATGAGCATTTCTTGAAAGCTTGCTCTTAAAGTGTGCTTCAGACAAACCTGTTCTGTATGAAATGTTAGTGTTGTAATTGCTAATAGTGCAATAACAAATGAGGGGAATATGGTTATGTATTCTGGCCAGGAGCATCACATATGCTGTCTTCCTGAAGTCACTCCATCTTCTCATTCCCCTTCTCCTCTCTTGCATGTAATAATGTAGATGAGACAGATGCAACTGATTTTTTTCTCTTTCTTTTCAAGTACTTAGCTTGTGCACACTAAATGTACTAATATTTGATCACAAATTGAAGAGGAACATGAACTCCTTCCACTGGTGCTGTCCCTCTCTGCTGTTCTGTTACAACATATTGTGACTGTGAATTAGTCTATTCTCTACAATTCTGAGTTTTGTTAAGCACACTGGGAAGTTATTTTCAGTCTGTTTTGTGGAGACCTTTGGACTCTTTATGGAAAGCAAGCATGGAGCAGTCTCTCCAGTGTTACAAATCTACATTTACTCACACCTAAAAGTGAAACTGCACATGCACAATGCAGATTTTCAGGACTGGTTCTAAATTGCCTTTGAAAATGACACACTGTATGATCTACAGGAGCTCATAAAATTACCTTGTTCATATTGCCACTTTGTCTTGGGGAAAAAAATCTTTTCCATTTGTTTTATTTCCTTTCTGATACGGATTTTTTCAAGTTCCATGATTGGATTCCATTGAACGTGATTTGCTACATCTTAATCAGTGTAGGTAGACAACTGAATGATTTAGCATCCTAAAAGAGATTTGTGTGAGTCATTGCATCAAAAACATTAGTACAGTAGTGAAAATTGTTTAACAGATTGTTACTCCTACAGAATCAGTGCTGAGAGCAGGAAACGTGGCATGCTGATTACTTTTTCTCCTCCTGTTGAAAGAGTCCATGACTCTATAACCTGCTGTGATGATAAAAGTGGTCTAATCATGGAGTCACAATGCTTGTAGTGGTTGAAAGGAGCAAGGTTAAAAGACATTTCAAGGACTGCAGGAACTTTTTACCTGATAGAGTAAATTGTATTCCCCTTGGACATACACCACACTCAAGGGAGCGTGCCTCAAGTGATTTTTGTTTTACTTAGTTTTGGCTATAGGACATAGTACAGAAGGCACCAAGTGACTGGCAGTGCAAGCACTCAGCCTTCGACAGTGTATGCAGCACTGTCTCCGAGGTATTGTATCTTGTCCCTCAGCACTGTCTATTAAGTGGAGTTGACTGCCAGGCCTGTGCTCCAGCCGAGATTTTCGCAGTGCCAGCACAGTGACTTTGCATCATCCCCCGTATGTTATATAGATATAATCTATTTCCTGTAGCATCAGATTTAAATGAGTTGATGTCAGACTACTGGCTTTCTTTTGCATGCAGTTTTACCTGAGTGATTGTGTGTTCATCATTTATTCTAGCCCCAGAAAGCTTCCTCACTGAAATGCAAAATTGGTTTGAGGCAGATTCCATTACCTGTAGGTGTTAAATGGCACCTTACCCAAGTTTCATAAAATGCTTCATGCTGTGAGGATGTAGGGCAACAGGCATCCTCACATTTGCTTGTGAACATCGCAGCCGAGTCTCTGACCTGTGTTGGGTGAATTAGGTCTCATGGGAGTTGCTGGACCCAGGAGTCCACTCTGAGCTGGGGCTGAACGCAGCTCCATGGACAGGGCCTGAGTGTCAACTCTGAATCCATCTCAAAATAACCTTAAGTTTATGTAGGGCTGGTAGAACTGATCAGTCTCTTTTTGTTTTGTTCTGTTTTGTTTTTTAATGTGAGCAGTTTCCTTAAATTTCTGTGCAAGTATCTTCTTACAAGGTCTTTACCATGCATTAATCATTAAATTACTGGGGTAAATCCCTCAAAATACTATTGATTTTCTATCATCCTTGATTTTTTTAATCTAGGTAATGGTAAGAGGTCCTTTATAACTGAATAAGCTATTACCTTTTTTAAAAAGATATGGTAAACTCCTGTTCTTATCCTGGTGACTTTCACCTCTTTGTTTACTTTAAAACACAGTCACCCATGTAATTAGAATATATAACATTCTGTCCTAGATCTGAATCCACAAAGCAGAGCTTCCTAAACTGTTTTTTCTTTAGAATTGCCACAGAAAAATACCTTTGAAAATGCTTTTAGTGCTGAAAGAGCTAGTTCACATTTCACATGGGGAATTTTGCTTCCTGCTGAAGTACATTAAGAAAGATTTCAGCACCTGTTTCATTATAGACATTGCACAGTTGCAGTATTTTGAGTCTTACTAAGCTCTGACTTGAAAGATTTAAAACACATAAAAGAACCCAGACACAAAGGGCCAATTAATTCCTGGTGTATCCATATGCAGTGAAAGGAGCTACCACAGGCGTGACGTGAACTCCATGGGGATTTTCTGTGTAAAAAAGCTGCAAGGATTTGAAAATGGATTTTTTTCCCTTTCATTGGGATTTTCTTGCAAACATTGACAGAATATGTAGACCTCATTGCAAAACACAGTATCCTGTGTTTATTTCATGTGTTATATGTAGATTAATGCTGCTTAAAGCCAAAGCTCAGTTGGTGATTCAGAGTATGGATACTGATCAAGAAAACCTCTAAAAGGCTTTAGAAAAACAGAGAAGTAAAGAAAAATGTATAGCTTATATGTGCGGATATACATCTAAGGGTATAAAGCAGGCTGGTGTATAGCAGGAAAAAAGCATGCTTTCTAACTCCTGAAACTCAAGGAACACAGGCTAAACAGTACGTATATTAAATGAGTATTTAGAAATTGATATATTTTAGTTTCATTGTTATGATTATGTGACCAAGTCTTCCCTTCATCCAGTATGATTTTTTTTTTATGTGTGAGTTTTATTTATAGTGTTAAACACTTTGACAGATTACTTTTGGGTAGTTTTTTTTGTTATTGTTTTCCTTCTTGATTTGTTTTCCTTAGTTGATTTGTTGTGCATTAGAGGTGGAGGCTGGGGCATGGAAAGAAGCCACTGTGGGAATATAATATCCAATGGTTAAAGCCACAGTTTCATTAGAAACTACTCTTTCTGTGTAAACAGGGAAAAAAAATTTCCACATAAATTCTCACCCAAAAAACCTCCCTGAGATTATTATCTGGAAAAATAAAAATTGGAAATGAAGCCAAAAAATTTTAGGTATATGCATAACTGGACCAAAGAAAATTTTTTTGGTGTTTCATTACCTTCCTTCTCCCAAACAGTGAAATCTGAAGATATTACTAGATGGTATATGCAAAAAGCAAATAATCAACGCCTGGTTTCTGTTTGACTGTGCTTTCTAATTTGTTTTTGGAGATAGTGTTTACTTAATTATTAACAATTTTGTAAGTATATTAAAAATAGTTTTACCTGGCTGTTTATTAATATTCTTAATTTCCATATAGAGAGTGAAATCTGCATAAGAGAATTCCAGAAACCTTTATGTCTAACTGGTCACTACTCTATGTTAACTACATTTTTAAATGTAGCTAAGGGGCTCACATTACTCTATAGAAGAACTGTCCTCTTACAAATATAATGTACCTTTTTTTTTCCTCTGGAAACCTGGAATTGAGGAAAACAAGATTTCCCAAGACTGTAAAAAGGCCTGAATATCTTCTAATTTATACCTGGCTAAAATCCTGATGTGAGTCCATTCTCCCCATTGCAATTGCAGATGTTCCTGACTTTTCCTGGTTTATGTGAGAGATGTCCTGTAAGACATCTGATCTTTTATAGGTAGCTTCCCCTCTCTCAGTGGGTCTAAACCTCTGAAATTCCAGTTGTTATTCTAAAGTTGTATGAGTGTTTATTAATTTCTTAAGGGGAGAACTATGGTAAAACTACACTAAAATTTCTTTTGCCTCAAGAAGAAAAATATCAGAAGCCCAGCTATTTCAGAAGAGTAGCAAAAACAGCTAGACTCTCTCAAAAAAATGGCAACAAAATTCTTTCTCCACTTTCCCATTGTGTACACAGTAAGACTGAAACACTGAAATTGATCACCTTACATCCTTAATATAGTCTAGATTATATTACCAAACAGGAGAAAATCTTGAGACCACACCGTAAAGAACAAAAGGGTTAAAGTATTTGGACAGCAGACACCTAATTTGTCTCTGACTCCCCATATTCCTGTACTGTTGCTACTATCCCACACAGTAAGTAGTGGACCGGGTCAGGTCCGCCAACTGATGAGCTGAGATAAGGTTCATCTGGAGGAGGCAAGTGGTAATGTAGTTTAATGTATTATTTACATCGTCCCAGTTGTTTTCTCTCTGGTATTTCCATTCATCTCCTTTTACCTCGCATCTGCCTGCACCTTCACACAATTCTCGCAGTATGACAGGTCTTCGTTAAGCTTCATTTGGTGCAAAAGTTACAGACTTCAGATGCCTATCAGCAAGAGGGTGGGAGTGCAGTTGCCACAAATTGCTTCATGATTGACTTCATTGCAGGGACGAGGCTGACAAAGCCAGCACCGTTTGATCTGAAGATCACATTCTGAATTTCGTGAGAATATAGTTGTCTTTCTTATATCATAGATGGATAAAGAAGGTAAAATAAAGCTTGTCAGAATATTGCTGAACTCTCCTTATCTTCATTTTATACTTCAGGGTGTTGTGGTCAACTCAGACAAGTACACAGGGAATGTTCATATCCATTGATAGCCATTGATATTTTGCTATTGACTATTTTGGGATTAGCATTTCAACCATGCTCTTTAGATGTAGGAATTTTCAGTGAGAATCAAGGAACGGTCTATTTGTTTGCTTTACAGAGCATCCATATATTTTCACTTTCACAAAGAAATTTAACCTGAAGTTAACGAAGGGTCTTTTGTATGGGATTGCAAAACGGCTCCTAATACAACAGAAGATTCAGCCTTTGGCAAATCACAGCACTGTTGCATTTACTTTTTAGGAAATAAATATATAGCTGTAATCCTACGTACTAGTAATATGCTACATCTCAGTAACATGCCAGCAGAAGCCTATATATCAATAATACATATGTTTGCATGTACATCTACACATGAAGACATAAACATAGTACAGGTTTTGATTAAATTTTTATCATTTATTTATGTGCATCTGTAAATGAAATGAATGAAATATAAAAGGAATTAATGCAAATGTAAAGATAATAATTTAAATGCTAAAGCTACATTTTTCCTTTCTGTCATTTAAAAAAAAAAGAATCAAAGCACTCTAGAAGCACATCTGTGTCTCTCAGATGGTTAGTGATAACATTGCATTGTTATTTCAGATAAACCTGCAGAAGAAGATGCGAGTCACTGGAGTTATAACTCAAGGTGCCAAGAGGATTGGCAGTCCAGAATATGTAAAATCTTACAAAATTGCATACAGTAATGATGGGAAGTCATGGACAATGTACAAAGTAAAAGGCACAAATGAAGATATGGTAAGATAAAGTCATCTGTATATGAATATGTCTTATGATTTAGCTGCCTTCAGAAGTATGAGGTATTTCTAGTAGATAAGTGTAATTGCCTGACAATGTGATATAGGTTGCCTTGTTATTATTTTCCTCTGGAAAAAAAGTCAATAACCTTGCACTTTCTGTCTGCTATGAATTTCTTATGCTTCAATTGATGGTTGTATAAATACTGTGTCCCAAGGCTAGCATAATCCTGTTTATTACACTTAACTGATTTTCATTTTAATTAGTTTACCAGTAATTACTCATTATTCTGTTTTCAATTTAGTTTTATTACATTGGCAGATTAGTATTAACCCTTAAAAGCATAGAACCCATTCATCAATGCTAATCTCTGTACTGCTCAAACAGTATCCAGTGGGATGTGTTTACAGTTCATAGTTACCACTTTCTTTTTATAGAGTTGTGCATACAAAGCAGCAAAAATCCCTTTACTGTGTAAGTTAAGATGGAACTAAGGCACTTTGCAGCATTAGACATAGTTTCTCTATTAGGAAATTAAAATGCCATGTGAAGAGGTATATAATGAGGGAAGAAAACAAAGTACATGCATATCTGGTTAGAGTAAGGAGCGAATAGGAGTGAACACTTATATGTTTATTTCAGTTCCACCTGCGATCAGTGGGAGGGTTACAGTGCACTTCAGTGGGAGTTGGATCAGGTTCTTGAAGACAAGGGAGAAAAATAAATGTCAATCAGTATAAATAATTGCAGGCTAAATTGAATTGGGACTTTTTAATACACTAATTAGAAAAGAATATATAATTTAGCTGCATTGGTAGCTTCAGTATCTAGGAGTGACAAGATAGAGGTCCTGATTCAGCGCAGGTAGCAAACGCATGCTGATGAAAGCCGGTGAGACAAAGTTGGATGTTTGGCACTAGAAATGATAAAACGGACATTATTTGGGAAAAAACTTGCAGGGAAATGTACAGGAAAGGCCAGAAGAACAACGCAGATATTTTTGAGACATAGAAATCAGCTGAACCTCCAGTAATCCTCCTGGGACATATTTATGAATATGTCATTTTATCACAGGTGTTTCGTGGCAACGTGGACAACAACACCCCATATGCGAACTCCTTCACCCCTCCGATCAAGTCACAGTACATACGGCTGTATCCTCAGGTGTGCAGAAGACACTGCACGTTGAGGATGGAACTTCTCGGCTGTGAACTGTCAGGTGGGTTTTCTGCAATCGCCACATCTCAGAAGGTCAACCATCAAGAAGCATGCTTTTGTGCCCAAGGTCTGAGCCTCATGCAGTTTATTCCTGGTGAAATGCAGCTGGCAGGCATGAGTTTATCCAGACAGTTACTTATCTCTTTTTGTGTAAATTACATAAGCAGTAACACTTACCAAAATGATGTGACAATAGCTGCTTGCAGTAGGGCAGTAATAGTAGTAGAATAATGTGGTAGCAACCTAATAACACTTCATAAATCTTTCTGTGCACATTGTCTGCCAATTACGTGCAACCTAGAAAAGGTCATTTATAGCAGTTTCAGTAAGTATCAACAGCTATCAAGACCCATTATGTTACATAGTAAGCAGACCATGAGACAGAGAGCCTCTAGCTCACAGTTAACACTCAGCACAGCGTACACTAAACGCTGAAGATGGTTTCAGGGAGACGAATCTGTCTGTGCAGTGCTTTGCAGCAGAGTCACGGCAAAAGCAGGCATCAAAGCCGATCTGAGTAATTTCTCCTGGCTGGTGGGTGACCACGCTGATGTGCTGCGTGACATTCTCAGAGGGACAAGAGTGCTTCAGCTGCCATCGAGAACCACTCAAAGTGCAGTAAGATATATTTTGCTGGGCTGCTTTACTCAAGATTTCAGTTCAGATTTGTTTTGCGGATTTCTAGCAGAAGCAGGGACTGCATCTTGCAGCAAAAAGTAAATGAACAAGTGGAGCCAATATAAACCCTCTTAAGGTTTGTAGTAGCAGAAGTTATAGCTCATAAATGTAAAGCCTGACCTCTAGCCACTCTCTGCAAGAACGATGTTCCCTTAAAAATTCTGTAAAGCATGTAAATTTTTTACCTTTTTCAAGCGATCAACTTTTCACCAGTGGGAGCACTCCACTGAATTCATTTAAGAATGATTTTATGTGGCTGCCTGCTTACTGTACAAACAATAGTCATCCAGTTCACAAATGATATATCAAAACAGCTGGAGTTAAATAATTCTCAGTCATCTAGTGGCATCAAAACCAGATTCAGAAATGAAAAGTTAATGCATTAATCTCACTGTAGCCTTTTTCCAATATAGAAAGGTTTGAGAATAAATAGAAAATTCTGTCCAGCTCCTTTAGTCTATTAGATTTTTTTTTTATGTCTTCCATTTCTGGGACCACAATTTAGAGTAAGTCCTTGCCAGAATGACCAGGAATTGTTTTGCTCAAAGAACTGTGAAAGCTACTGAAGTGAATTCATTTCAGTGGTCTCCTAACAGTTTCAAGGTCATCATTTCTTACAACTGCAGGCAGCCAAGGCTCAGCAGAACAACTTCAGTCTTGCTGAAATAAGAGTTTAATTATACATACCGACAAACTAATTCACTGAAATTCCAGGTGTTTTTGTTTTAGGCAGAAAAACACTTTGAGAGGTCTGCTTCTGTAACAAGTTCTGGTGCTAGAGAAGAGAGTCACTACTGAAGGGAGGAATACTGTCTCACAGCACCAGATCATCATAAAAACTAATTCTTTCTTAGGGCAAACTTCAGCAAAATGTTTGATATAATCTGCTCTAGGTTCATAAGTAGCTTTACTTACCAGAAGCCATGGTCAGATCGTATGGAAAACCATGATCAATTCTTGTGGAGTTTGACATCAATAAATCAGGCATTAATTTTCATGGCCTTGTGTACCTGCTTTACTTGTGTTTTGCACATCTCTGTGTTGTAAATTCCCTTCGTTTCATAGATTATTGATGTGGAGGGAGAAACAGATCACAGCTACTGTTTATTAGAATGCCTTTGTTCATTAAGCTATTATTAATAGTAGCATCAAGCTGTTGTTTTTAAAAGCAGATAACTGTTCGCACAACACAGTCACTCAGGCATTGACTCACACACTCAGACATCTGCATACAGCAGGCTCTGCCTTCTTTCATGCGGTCTATCTCGTACCTTGTTGATGCTCATGTGTGTTGATGGCTGTGTACCAGTTCAGCATCTCTTGCTGTTCTGAGTTTGTCAGTTCTTGCAGAGGGATGCTGGTTCGCAGAACTTAACCATCTTTGTGAAACTCATAGTGTCTTCCAAGCACGTGATTCTTCTCTTTTTGGCATATTGTTCTCTGGTAGCTATTTCTCTATCCTAACTACCTGCAGGTACCATTCACACAAACTCACACACAAGGGGACTTTGTAACATCTGCATTTAATGCTAGATTCCCCTCCCCTTGTCCATATTCAGCACTATCTAATCTGGAAAGGAATCCTGTGTTCATTAACAGGAAGAAAATTTTTTAAATGTCTCAATTTTCAGAAAAGAAAAATATCACAGTGTTAATCAAAACAAAATCACCTTTGTCCTCAAATAAATGACCTGTGCTGCTTTTGCTAAGACAAGATGCATGTAGACCTTTGCATGCAGATCCATTTGTGGTTTTGTTTCCACTGCACTGGACATTTACTATTTCCTTTGCGGATATGAGCTTTCTTGAAAGAATAGGTAGATGAGGGGCATGGTACAGGACACAGAATGAAGACTAAAATATTGTGCACTCAGAAGAGTCAACAGAGAATAACCTTCATATGGATTCTTTCAACTTTCAGATGCTAATCCATGCTCATCCGCATTATCTCACTGCCCCTGTTTCATTAAGCTAGACCAAATAAGAAGTAACTGCAAATTTCTACCTAGAAAAGTTTAAACCTACAGAGTTATCAGATATCATTTATCATATCGATGGGGATATCCAAAGCACCTCAAACATTTTGGCCTAAGATGCTCCAATGAGCATAGTTGTGAATATGTGTATGTTAGCTCTCACTAACTTTAGCAGGTTGTAAAAATGAGGTGGGAGATTGAATTTTTTCACACGGACATTGCAAACAGAATTTTAAAAAGATACAGTGCAGTGAAGAGATGTCCCGGGGAGTCATGGGCATTGTTATAAATACACCTCAGTGCAGGATGACTGTCTACAGACACAAAGTTTTGTACTAGTTTGATGATTCAGTCCTTTGCACTTTAGGTTATAGCTTGCACATCAGAATAAACAGTCGTTATCTTCTGTCATTGCAGCAGGGTGCCATAGGAGCTAGAAAGCAACTGGGTCTGCTATTGCTGTCTGTGACACATTACTGAGACATTGTTCTGCCACCTGTGTGCATCATGTTCGTCTCTTCTTGTTCTCATTGTTCTGCTCACTTTCTCCCGTTAACTTTAATAACTGTCTTCCTTCTCCCTTTGGGGCAGTGGAGAAGGAAGGTGAGTTAATGCATGCACGCATGCACGGACACACAAGCAGACACCTCTGTTGTTTCATAAATCTGTAATAATACTCAGAAAAGACAGAACTGTTTTTGATGGATTGGGCCAGCACTGAACAACAGTTTTGACAACCCATGTATTTGTGTCAGGAACCTCCTTCAGATTCTTCGGATGAAACATTCCTGCTGACAGCCCTTGTGATCCTGGAGTGTTACTTCAGAATTGAATAATAAGCAAAGTCCTTCTCTAAAGCAACAGATGAGTCTCTCTCATTTGTGCTATCAGTTTCTTCCTCCTACTCCCAGGAAAATTGTTTTGTTGTTGTTTTTAACTGGGTAGTTAATTCTACAGACAAGGCTGTGCAATTTCCACCTCTATGCTGAGAATCAGTTCTGAAAGGTTGGGCTTTCTGCAGAAATTAATCTGTTTTCTGTTAATTTTTTAATTCAATATGAAACATGTCAGTATTTAAAATTTTAAATACAGTTGTTACACATTAAAGAGCATACTATTTTCATGTGTGTCTGGTAATACGCATTTGCTTCTGCTGTTAGACCCGCCCTATGATGGGCCTGGCTTTACCTTGCTGATTTGAATCCCTAATAATTCCACTTAATTCTGTGTGTTAAACCTGCAGGCTAAACAGCAAGTAGAATCAGATCAAAAGGTCTTTGCTAATAGTATAAAAGAAACTAAAAAAAAAATCAGATCTTTAAATCTGGGTAAACATACTGTGGAGGAAATAGACTTTTAAGAAAAAGAGAACCAGCTTTGATATCTAGCTCAAATAAAGTGAAAAACAAAATAAAAACTTTGAAGGTGTTTTAAGTGGTCACACAGTTCTCTGACTTTATCAAGAGACACCAGCTGAGTAAGGTCATGGTCCCAGCAGGAAAGCCTTCACAACGCAATATGTGTGCTTTAAGAGTCACAGCTGGTGACTCAGCAAATGATTGCCTGATAGCAACCAGCTCAGCAATGTGGGATGTGAGTGTCAGGTAGAAAACCTCTGTCTTCCCAATGACAATAAAGTCAAGGTTCTGTGCATTCACAGTGATGATGCACTCCTTGCAAAACCAGGTAGGTTAGATCCTAGGCACACTCTCACTCAATCAGTTAGAGTATGTAAAAATACTGTTTACAATTTAGTTGTGTCAAGTCAGCTATTGAACTAAGTAGGATCACCAGATTGGTGAAGACTTTAGGACAACTGCACATATGCAGGTTTTTGACAGCTGGGGCAGGAAGGAAATGGGAAAACTACTTCTTTTTATGTTCCCATCTCCACGTTTCACCTGTTCCTCAAACAACCATCAAACACTACTCCACCCAGACATACATCCAACTTTCCTGACCTCTTAGCAGCCTTCTTGCTCTCAGCCACTTGACTTGCCTCTCTTTTCCTTTTTTTTTTTTTTTTTTTTTTTTTTTTT